>Ga0099364_10002380_pt1 | contig 30079 bp, 28 predicted proteins | sample TergutTh196P3_FD_73070 | JGI IMG/M metagenome (GOLD analysis project Ga0099364, IMG submission 73070) | Microcerotermes parvus P3 segment gut microbial communities from Pointe-Noire, Republic of the Congo - Th196 P3 | ecosystem: Host-associated > Arthropoda: Insects > Digestive system > Gut ...
TGCTCTTAATTCCGTGGATAAAGCCTCTACTTTTGATGTTACTTCTTCTATCCTGGAGTCATTATCCCCGGAATTAAGAGCATTAAAGGCCTTGCTTACGGCATTGTATATTTTTTTACGATCATAGAATTCAATTTCACCTGATCTCTTTACTACATGCTTTATCATTTTGGATTTTCTAAAGGCTCCTCTAGTGTTTTTATTTCGTTAACAAATTCGTCTAAATTTTCAAACTTCCTGTAAACTGATGCAAAACGTATATAGGCAACTTTATCCAAAGCCGCTAATTTATCCAAAACGAGATCTCCAATTTTGGCAGAATCAATCTCGTTATGGACTTTCCCCATTATGGCTGATTGATCTTCTATCTCGTTTATAAGGCTTTCTATACCCATTTGGGATACAGGTCTTTTTTCCAGAGCCCTGATTACCCCTCTCTCAATTTTGGCTCTGTCAAAGGGTTCACGGCGTCCGCCGCGTTTAATGACCATGAACTGCTTGTCCTCTGTTCTTTCGTAACTTGTAAAGCGGTTACCGCAGCTAATACACTCGCGACGCCGCCTTATGGCATCTCCATTAGCCAGAGTTCGGGAATCAATAACTTTGTCATCAAAACTTCCACAGTGAGGACAACGCAAGGGTGCCACCTCAGATTACTTATCAATATATTGCGCCATATATATAGCGTTTATTTTCAGAGTTTTTAGTATATCATGCAATATCTTGTGTTTCAATAGGTTTTTTATGAATTTTAACAAAATATTTAATTATTTTATCAATCTCTCTTTAAAATCTCTAATATCTTTTGTTTTAATAGTGCTTGTTTATTAATCTGATCACTGATATTCTTTATAAATGAAAATTGGGATAGACACCTTTGCCAGTGACTCCGGTCAATCGGCTATAGGCGCCTATTTATTACATCTGCTTAAGCGTATTCCCCCCTCTGGAGCTAGATATGAGCTTTTTGGCTGGGAATTTGATAAATTTGCATACAGTGATGTTGCCCCTGATCTGGAATTTATCCCCCGTTGCTCTATAAAGGGGCGCTACGCCAATTCTTTCTGGCATTTAGTAAAGTACCCCAAATTAGCCCAAAGCAGAGCCTGGAAGGCGTGTTTTTTCCCGGCTGCCCACAAACTGCTTCCTTCCAAATCACCTTGTCCTACTGTAGGTGTAGTTCACGATATGGCTCCCTGGTGGGATAGAAAAAATAAGGAATATTTTAACACTTTGGTAAAATTTTTATTGCCAAATGCTCTTAGAAATCTCGATAGAATTATTGCAGTATCTCAATGGGTAAAAGAGGAACTGATTGATATAACCGGGATTAATGAGAACAGAATAGAGGTAGTTTACAACGGAATAGACAGCTCTTCTTTTTTCCCAAGACCCAGGGGAGAGGAAAGTGTACTACTGATACAGCCTTTTAGTTTTAGAAGACCTTATGTACTTTATGCTTCTCGATTAGAGCACCCAATTAAGAATCATTTAAAATTAATCGAAGCATTTGGTATTTTTAAAGAGAGAACCAGATACCCTCATAGACTGGTATTGGCAGGTGGAGACAGTAAGGGAAGCGATAGGGTAAAAGAAGCTGTAGATGCATCTCCATATAGAAATGATATATTTTTAACCGGACATTTTCCAGGTTCAAGCCTTCCTGAGCTATATTCCGGAGCTGATATAGTAGTTATACCTTCGCTATATGAGGGTTTTGGAATGGGTGTTTTGGAGGCCATGGCAAGCGATGTACCTGTAGCTTGTGCAAGAGCTGCTTCCCTTCCTGAAACAGCTGAACATGCTGCACTTTACTTTGACCCAAATGACGAAGAAGATATGGCAGACAGGATGGTCATGTTAACCAGTAACAGGGAATTACACAGAGAATGCAGGCGCCTGGGTCTGGAAAGGGTAAAGCATTTTTCATGGGATAAATGTGCTATGCGGACCCTGGAAATAATCCAGGAGACCGCAAGCTAAAAAAAACTAATAGTTCTAACGCTGATTGTAATCTTTGGCTTTTTCAAGGCATTCTTTGCATAGCACCTTATTTGGGGCTTTTTGCCTCTTATTACAGCGGGGACATCTTCCTTCGTCTTTGCGGGAAGCGTAACGATCACGTCTTTTCTCGTTTATTTCGTCTCTGTGTTTGTCTAAAAAACGCTGTTGACGCACACGATTTGCTTCCCTTTGATCCAGAAGTTTTTTTCCGGTTAACGGAACGCTTGCTTTTTTTGCACTGCTTTTTTTGGTGGCTTTGACTGCTGATTTTTTAGCAGTCACTTTTTTTTCTGCAGGCTTTTTAACCATAGCTTTTTTGGCAGTTTTTAATGATGTCTTTTTGGGGGCTGCTTTTTTAACGGTTTTTTTCGCAGCTGCTTTAGCTGGTTTTTTTACCGTTGCTTTTTTTGGGGCATCTTTTTTAACTGCCTTTTTTACTGTCGATTTTTTTCCTGCTCCTTTTGCAGATGTTACTTTCTTTACTTTTGCCTTCGCTGCCGGTTTTTTAACTGCAGCTTTTGTCTTAGCTTTTGTTGATCCTTTTTTTTCTGGCATAGTTTATCTCCTATGCTTATATTTTAACATATATTTAGAATACCTTCAATATAATTTTTTTATGTATTATATTTTTTATTATGAAAAAAATTCTTGTTATAGGCTCTACTGTGGTAGACATTATCCTAAAATTACCCTATTTACCTAAAAGCAGTGAGGATGTAAATATCACTTCAATGGATTACCAAATTGGAGGCTGTGCCTATAATATTTACTCTGCCCTAATAAATATGAAAATTCCTGCCCTTCTTTGTTCGCCTGTAGGAAACGGAGTTTACGGAAATATTGTTAAAGAGCATTTTAATAAAAATGGAATAACTCCCTTTATAATCCTGAAAGAGGAAAATGGCTGCTGTTATTGCCTTGTTGAACCTGACGGAGAAAGGAGCTTTCTTTCGTATCATGGCGCAGAGTATCTTTTTTATGAATCATGGATGAAGAATACTGACCTTTCGCAATTTGATGATGCTTATATATCAGGGCTGGAACTTGAAGAAGCCACCGGCATTGAAATAATAAATTTTCTTTATAAAAATCCTTCTTTAAGGATTTTATTTGCTCCTGGCCCAAGGATAATGCACATAGCAGATGAAAAAATAAAACTTATTCTTTCAAGAAGAGATAGGGAGGGCAGGGGACCTTTACTTCATTTGAATAAAAATGAACTCATTACTTTTACCGGAATTAATGAAATTGAAAAAGCTGCCAGGTTTCTGATGGAAAAAACTGCCAATAGCATAATAATTACATTAGGTGATAAGGGCTCATGTTTTTTGGATTATAGTGATAATAAATTTTCTACTGTTGCCGTTAAACCTTTAAAAGCAGAAAATACAGTGGGAGCAGGTGATACTCATTTTGGCACTTTTATTGCATGCTATAAAAATGGGCTTAAGCTTGAGGATGCCTGTTTTAAGGCAAATATGGCCGCAAGAGAAAAACTTTCTCCTTAAATCTAATCGGTGATCTTTATTAATGAAGATTCTATAAAATTAATTATTTGTGCTTTGGATAATTCAGAATTAAATTTTCCATCTCCGGCAGGAAAAATGGATTCTTCATTTCCTTCAAAAACTGAAAGATATGTTTTCCAGTGCTCAATAAAACTGCGCATTTCTTTTATATCCAAAGGGAGCTTTTTCCCGGCCAGCATGGTTTCACTGTTTTTTTCCCTTAGGACCAGTTTCCCTGAATAAACAACCCTTATAGTTGACAGAATATTCTTTTGAGTTCTAATTAAAAAAAGAAGCCCACCTCCCGGTTCTATGCTGCCCGGACTTTGAAATTTTTTATACCAGGTGAATGTCCATGGATCGAGTGGAATCCTGATTCTGCTTAGAATTTCACCGGGAGCAAGGGATGGAGGACCGGGAAGAGAGGCAAACTGTGAAGCAGAGACCCAGCGGCTCGATGATCCCGAACGAAGTTCTATATGCGCGTCCAGAGCAATTAACGGAACAGAAGAGTCGAGCCTTCTATCGGGGTTGCAGATATTTCCCCCTATGCTTGCAATGTTTCTTAACTGGGGACTGGCAATACCCTGGAGGCAAAGTACAAGAGCTTCCGGAACCATTTTCCCCAAATTAATAATTTGGTTAAGTTTTACCATTGCACCAACTTCAAGATACCTTTCTGTGCGGCTTATTTTATGAAGTTCATCCATTCTATCAAGCGAAATTATTTCTGACGGAAAGGAAGGAAGTTTAATGCGCCTGTTTCTTATGAGTTCTGTTCCGCCGGCATAAATAATTGCAGCAGGTGAGTTTTTCCATATTGCAAATAATTCCTGATAGGTAGAAGGCAGGAAAACCTTAGTACTGCTGTTCACTAAGCCTCTTTTTTCTTTGTTCAATAACAGAATTAATACCGCGGACAAGATCATTGGCACTTGTACAACGGCATCTTATTCCCTGAAAGTTATAAAGAATTTCTTCCCGGGAAGGTCTAAAATTTTTTGCCAGCAGTGCTTCCACCGCAAGCATTTTTCCGGAAGTACAGATGCCGCAGCTTGTGACTTCCGCTTCCTCAAATCCCATAACTAAATCTTTGTATTCATCTGTTTGTGAAATACCCTCTATCGTAATAACTTCACAAGCACTTAGTTTAAAAACAGGAATTAAACAGGATTTTACCATTTCGCCGTTTAGAAGAACAGAACATGCACCGCAGTATCCTATATCACAACCTGTCTTTGTACCGGTAAGTAAAAATTTATTTCTAAGTATATCTACAAGTCTTTCACCGCCCTCAGCTTCTATTACTATATCTTCTCCGTTCAGGATAAAGGCAATTGTCATTGTGACCTTTCCTCTTGTTTTGATATTGCTGCATTATAAATATCTTTTTCATCCAAGGGAATTTTTCCAAAATGAAAATCCATTGCCTGAGATACAGCCTGTACATAGGCTGCAGGAATGCAGCTATAAGGCAGCTCTCCTATTCCTTTTGGAAAGTTACTCTCCGAAGAAATAAAATCCACTTCTATAGGCGGAATATCAAAAGGGGAATGTACATCATAATTGCGAAGGGAATCCAGCGGGATCTCTCCTTGCGCATAATGTAATTGCTCATTTCTTGCCCAGCCAAGTGCATGAATAATTCCATTTTCAATGGCAGTTCTGGCTTTATTGTATGAATAGATCCTTCCGCCGTCTGCTGCAAGCCAAATGCCCCTTATATAAGGAATAAAAGAATCTGTGTCAATTTCCACTTCTACTACTGCAGCAGCAGAGCCACCTTTTGAAAAAACATCAAGGTTAAGTTTTTTATTTTGCCAGCCTGCTTTTTTGGATAACTTAATTGTATGTTTAACAGTTATTGGCAGCGGATCCCTAAAACGCTGACTTTTTATGCTGTTGCATCCTTTTTCTATTAATTCTGACATTATTATCATATTCCTGGATAATGATGCAGCTCCGCTGTCAAGTAAATCCTGGGTATCATTTGAAACTTCTACTAAATGCTTTTCAACACCCAGTATTTCGTTTGCAATTATACGCCATGCATCTTCTGCACCGGAATAGGATGCAGATATGGAACTTTTTATTTTTAAAGAACCGTCTTTTTCCAGAGTTAATTCTGCAGAACAATTCCCGTTTCCGCCTTCTTCAGTGTGAAGAAAACCTGAACCTTGGTAGGCAATTGACAGCCCTAGACCTCTAAAGTTTTTATTTTTGGCTAAAAATGTTTCTTCTCTTCTTCTTTTTCTTAATAAATTGTAGGATGCCCATTTTCTGTAGTAATCGCTCATGGAAGCTGCCATGTCAATTAAAGAAATAAAATTATAATTTGATTTTAACTGAGTCCCAATTGGAAGATAATTATCTTTAAGTAAATTTCGTTTGCGCCATTCTGCAGGGTCTTGCCCCAAAAAGTCTGCTATACGGGACGCATGACATTCTGAGGCAAAAAAACCCTGGGAAAGCCCAAAGCCTGACATGGCGCCCTGTACCGGAATATTAGTCCTGATTCCCTGTGCTTTAATACTATATAACTCATGCCTGTATGCTCCAAGGCTTCCAAGGCAGCTATTGTCAATTAACTCCTCTTTAAAAACTCCGCTGCTTCCCATATTCAGTTTTATTTCAATTGCTGTATCATTTAACTCGTCCTTTATATCCAGACTGCTTTTTATGCCAATGTAGGAAGAAAACCTTTTTGGGCTATACAAAAAATCTTCCTCTCTTGACAATAAAAGCATAACCGGTTTAGCACTTGTTTTTGCAGCTAATGCGGCATGCACAGCCAATAGGGATGGGTACCATAGTTTCCCGTCCAAGGGAATAGCCAAATTACACATCTTAACAATTACGTTTGACGGGCTTATATTTAATGCTTTTGCAACTGAGTGTTTAACATGGTAGGGCCATTGTGTAGCAGTGTTAATGATAATTTTTTGATCTTCAAAGTATGCAAATGCACCGCAGGGTTCAGGGTACCAATGTTCCTGAATTCCGGTAAAATAGGTTCCGGAAATCAGCCTGTTTTCTTCATGTACTTCATCAATTTCCTTTATATTATCACCGTAGCTTAGCTCTCGAAAAGTAAGGACATCCTCTTCAGAAAAATTATCCATATCAAAAGAAGCATCTTCATCATTGGTCTCTAAAAAGACACTGTCTCTTATGTCCAATAATACTTTATCGTCCGGTCCGCCTATAATTGCTACAGGCTGCCCGGTGTAGGATAATTCTTTTTTTGCCAAAATTGGCAAATCAAAATTATATAATTCATTATTAAAATTGGTATTTTCTGTGCTTAATAAAAAGTAGGATTCCGGAAGTTCCTGATAAATAATATTTTCAAGTTCCCCTTTGGCTACAGGGGACCGTATTGTACGCGCATAAAGCATGCCCGGAACATTGATATCGCTTAAAAAATTATTTTTTTTCACCCTTACTTATTATATTTATTTGCAAGGTCTTTGACCACTGTTATTATCCGATCAATTTGCAGGTTTTCAAGTCCGGGCCATATAGGTAAAGATATGGAGTTATTGTAAGTTTTCATGGTTTGTGGAAGTATACTTTCATCAAGCTTGTAACGGTTTTTATAGTAAGGCTGAACATGAAGGGGTATATAATGTACAGAAACACCTATACCCTGTTCCTGCATTTTTACTGCAAATTCATCCCTGGTGATTTTAATTTTTTCCGGATTTAGTTGCAAAGGATAAAGATGTCTTGCATCACCCTTTCCGGTGGGGGGAATACTAAAATGTTCATCATTTCCAAAAGCAGTATCGAAAAGTTCTGCCATTTCCTGTCTCATTTTAAGAAGGGAATTTGCCCTTTTTAGCTGAGCCCTGCCAAGAGCAGAGAGTATGTCGGGAATATTATATTTAAAACCCGGCTCAACTACTTCGTAATACCATGAAGCTTTTGTGTCTGTGTATCGTGTCCATATACTTCTGTCTATGCCATGGGATCTCATTATTTTTATTCTTTCTGCATATTCCTTATTATGGCAGGCAACCATACCGCCTTCACCTGTAGTTATTGTTTTTGTAGCATAAAAAGAATAAACCCCCAAATCCCCAATAGTACCTGCCCAGTGTCCTTTTGAATTTTCTTCAGCGCTGTCGGCTATGAATGATGGGAATGAATGAGCAGCATCTTCTATAACTTTTATTTGATACTTATTTGCTATACTTATAATTGCATCCATTTCTCTTACCAGTCCGCCATAATGAACAGGCATCACTGCTATTGCTTTGCCTTTGGGACCTGAATTATCAGCATATGCACTCTTACCGCTTTGTAACCTTTCCAGAGTTTTTTCCAAAGCCAGTGGATCTATATGATACCCGCCCTTTATTACATCAATAAAAACCACCTCTCCGCCTAAATAGCGTACAACTTCTGCAGTAGCAGTAAATGTCATAGAGGGAAGTAAAACCAGTTCTCTTTCCTTTAAGCCTATTGCTTCCAGAGCAAGATGCAGACCGGATGTGGCAGAGTTAACTGCCATACAAAACAGGTTATTATTTTCCGGGCATTTTTGTTTAAGATAATCGCAGAATTCTTCTTCGAAGCTTAATGTTTCTTTTCCTGTAGTTAGCCATCCGGAACGAAGAACAGAAAGTACGGCTTCTTCTTCTTCTTTTCCAATGTAGGGACGTGCAAATGGAATATTATCCATCATCTAAGAACCTGTTTTAATTCAGCATACTGTTTCTGTTCTTTATGTAAATTTTCTTCTGCATAGCTTGGAATATGACGTTTAAGGATTTCTTTTAGAAGTTTACTGTTTCTGTATTTTTCAGGCTGTAAGGGATCAAAATGGCAAATAGCTTTTAGCTCATCCATTATATCCTTAATATCAATGTTTTTTAGTTTGTTTTCTTCTTCACTGTGTTCAACTTTTAAGATACGCTCAAAGTCTGTGGGGTAGGGGATCTCATAGTCCCACCATAATTTTTCATCAAGTCTTTCTCCACTACGAAGTCCTATATATTCAATATTAATATCCTCATTGGGAATAAGGCCGTAAAAACGTATCATTTGCTCTGCCAAGTCCTGAATCTTAACGGGTTCACCCATATCCAATAGATAAAGACAGGAATTCTTTCCTACTCCGCCGGCTTTAAGAACCAGAGAGCAGGCTTCAGGAATGGTCATAAACCAGCGCTGCATATCAGGATGGGTAATTGTTACAGGGCCGCCCTTTTCAATTTGCTTTTGAAAGAGGGGCATTATGGAACCCCTTGAACCAAGGACATTGGCAAAGCGAACTACCATAAAAGAAATATCATCATTCCCATTGTTCTTTTTGGCAGCATCCAGTACCAGCCCTTCGCAGAGATACTTGGACACTCCATATACCGATACAGGTTCCACGGCTTTATCTGTTGTAATATGCACAAAGCGTTTTACCCCATGCTTTCTGGAAGCGTATAAAAGGTTCTCTGTACCAAAAAGATTATTGTCAATTGCTGCTACCGGGTTTTCTTCCATCATGGGGACATGCTTATATGCAGCTGTATTAAAAACAACATCCGCTTTAAGCTGGGACATAATCCAGTCCATATAGTTTCTGTCTTTAAGGTCGCCAATAATGGGAACCAAAATTGCCTTCTCACCAACACCTTCTTCCTGTAAAAGACGGAGTTCCCTGTCAATTTGGTAAATAGAATTTTCTCCATGCCCAAAGAGGTAGAGCCTGGAAGCACCTGCAGAGAGCAGCTGCCTGCACAGTTCACTGCCTATGGAGCCGCCTGCACCTGTTACAAGCACCCTCTTGCCGCGAAGGTAACTAAGGCTCTGACGCAGATTTACCCTTACAGGTGTACGTCCAAGGAGATCCTGAGGGTCTATGGAACGGGTTTGAATTAAATGGGCATCACTACGTGCTTCATCTCCGTCTATTATTTGTGAAATTCCGGGTAAAATACGTATTCTTTCAAAACCGGCGGATTTTAATATACGGTATATTTCTTCAAGATACTCTTTTGAGGCAGTTGGAATGGCAATAATTGCCTCATCGGCCGGATGCAGGCGAAATAGTTTAGCAACATCTCTTATGGGTCCAAGGACGGGTATATCTTCTATACGACGCCCTATTTTTTCCTTATCGTCATCAAGAAAGGCAATAACCTCTCCGTAAATCCCTTTGTTCCGTATTTCCCTTGCAAGGGTTTGCCCTGCAAATCCTGCTCCAATTATATACAAACGTCCAGATTTAAAAGTTGTCATGTGCTTTCCTTACTTACTCTATTCCAATTTCCCTTCCTTTAACCAAAACCTCAAAAGCCAGGTCTATGCTAAAGGATTCGTCATAAAGATCCAGTTTTACTTTAGCTCTTCCTTTTCTTTTATCGGCTTTTATAATACGTCCCTCAAGCCCCGAAAGGGGACCTGAAATTACAACAATTCTGGCATTGTCATCAAAAAAGACTTTGGATTTCCCTGACATGGAGCCTACTTGCCTAATAAAGTGCATTACAAGCTCAAGGTCTCTATTTTGCAAAGGGGCTATATCTGTATTGGATCTTAAAAAGCGGAAAAATCCCTTGGTTTTTCTGTAAGCCCATTGATAATCATATATAGATTCGTCATCAGGGAGTTCCAAAAAGATATAGCCGGGAAAAATTGCCAATTTACTTGGTTTTATTCTGCCTCCCCGTCTTATATCCAAAGAGCGTTGTGGGAACAACATGGGGAATTTTATTTCAGGGAATAGTTCCCTAAACATTTTTATATATAGTTCTTCGCCTCTTGTTTTTACCTGTAGCGCATAGTAAGCCAATTTTATTATCCTTGTTGAGCATCCAGATACTCAATTATTTTTTGTACAAGTTTAAAAGTATCATCAAGGAGATTATCGTTTCGCTCTAAAATAAATGACAGGACATTATCTGTATGGGCTTCACCTTTGGCAATTTCTTCAAGCTCCTTTGCTCTATTACTGATATCATGTGCACCAATGGCGGCTGCCATGCTTTTTAGTGCATGAATATCAACTGCGTAATCATTTATATTTTCCTCTGTAACAATACGCATTTTGTCAATTGCCAAAGGTGCATTTTTTGAAAAAGATTCCAGTACAAAATTATACATATCAGTATCGCCTGAATATAGCTCATCTTTTACACTCATATCCACACCTTCAATTTTATTTAAGGTATCAGATCTGACTCTATCATCAGTAATGTAGCTGTGTTCCTGATTGTTTCTTCGTATCCATTTTTTTACAATCATGTCCAGTTCCAGAATATTGATCGGTTTGGATAAAAAAGCATCGAATCCTTCGTTTAAAAACATTTGTTCGTTACCGACAAGCGCGTTAGCCGTTAGTGAAATAATAGGAATATTTTTACTGTAATCTGTATTGATCTCTCTAATATATTTTGTTGCCTCTATTCCATCCATTTCCGGCATCATGTGATCCATAAAGATTGCATCGTAATGGCTTTCTTCTTTTTTTATCAGGTCTATTGCAGCCTGGCCGCTTTGTACGCAATCCACCTGCATTCTATATTTTTTAAGCATTCCCGATGCAACATCTAGATTGGTAGGATAATCGTCTACAACCAAAACTTTAGCATAACTCAAGTCAGGGCGCAGAATTCCGCTTGCTGCAAGCTGCTTTTCTTCAAAAAAGCTTCTGTTGCCCAGTTTTTCACTAATTTCCCTGCCAAGGATATCCTCGTTCACATAATATTGCTTTAACTCTACATAGAATTTTGTTCCCTTTCCATATTCACTTTCAACTGTGATTTTACCGTTCATTAAATCTACAAGGTTTTTTGTGATGGAAAGCCCAAGGCCTGTCCCTTCTATTTTTCTGTTCGCCTTTGTATCTACCTGATTGTAGTCGGAAAAAAGTTTAGAGAGGTCTTCCTGCCTTATGCCTATACCGGTATCAGAAACTGTAATTGAAAGGTAAAGATCTGTTTCGGTAATGGAAATACTCTTAACAGTAAGGGTTACAGTTCCCTCTTTTGTATATTTAAAGGCATTGCTTAAAAGGTTATTAAAAATCTGTTTAACACGCAGTTCATCTCCGTATATTTGCGCAGGAAGGTTTTCATCTATTTTAACAACAAAATCTATGGGCTTATTTTCTATACGTATCATATTTAAGGTGATAATGTCGTTTAACAAACTTGCAGTGTGGTATATTTCCTGAATTAGTTCAAATTTACCTGCCTCTATTTTGGAAATATCCAATACATCATTAACAAGTCCCAAAAGAATGGCACCTGCGCTGTTAATTTTTTTAAGGTCCTCCCTTATTTCATCCTGCAAATTATCTTCCATTCTAAGATCAGTAAGACCAACAACTACATTTAAAGGCGTTCTCATCTCATGGCTCATGTTTGCCAGAAAGTTGGATTTCGCCTGATTTGCACTTTTCATTGCATCAACCATGTCGCCTATGTAGTTGGACAAAACACCAAGTTCGTCCATGTCCATGCTTCTAATAGGATAATTTAAATCGCCGGAAGTTATTTCCATGGCGGCTTCTCCAAGCTTACTTATAGGTCTTTCTATTGCCCTTGACATTGTTATTGAAGTAAAAGCCGCAATTAAAAATATTATTGCAAGAACAATAAACTGTGTTCGTATTATTGCTTCAGAATAGTTACCTATTCTTTCTGTTTCGTATGTTAAATGCATAACTGCCATTGAACGCAGTTCGTCCAGCATTAAAGTAATAGTTATTGCAATATTGTAAGCATCCTGTAAAGATTCACTAACAATGGACTGATCTCCTGCAGCAAGACCTTCCCGTATTCCATAAAATGAATTACTAAAATCCTCTGTAAAATTTGTTTCTATTCCATGTATGAGGTTTGCCCTTTCACTTATTTCTACAGAAGATAGACTGACATCCCTGACTGCATTATCCAAATATCTGTTAATGTGTTCCAAAAAAAGGTTTCCCAATTCGGTAAACTCTTCTTCGTTTAAAATAAATAAAGACTGGGAAATCTCATTATCATTTATAAGGTATGCTGTAGAAATATTGTTTATTCTTAAAAGCGCCAAAGATTCAATTGCATCAGTCAGACTCATATGGCGTTTTGAAGAAAATTCTGCAAGGTTCGTGTATTCCCTGTTAACGATTATTATTCTGGAAGCTGTGTAAATAATTATAATTACCATTAAGCAAATTAAAATACCAAAAAAAAGAAATAATTTTTTTCGTATTTTGAGATTATTAAACCAGTTCAAAACAATGCTCTTTTAGGCTAGTTAGACCCGGTAATGGCCCTTTCGATGGTTGCAATAAGCAAATCAGGTTCTACCGGTTTGCTTAGTACATCAAAAGCGCTGGAATTTCTGGCTTCTGTAAGGAATTCGTTGCCTGTTTTCCCGCTTATTATTATTATTGGAACTTCCATATAACTGGGTATTTTTCTTATATCATAAAGAAAATCGAAACCGGTAATATTTGGCATGGCAATATCGAGAAGAATTACATCAACCTGATTCGCATTTAAAAAATTAATGGCATTTGTAGCAGAGTTAACAGTCCAGATATCATAAGTCGGATGCAGGATATTCCTAAAAAGTCTTAGCTGTACTGCATCATCGTCAATCGCAAGAACAGATGTCTTTTTTTCCATTATTGAGTTCTCCTTTTTAACTGGGTCTATTGGCGTTATGGATATTTTCCATTGTTGTCAGTCTTTCTATTATCTGCTGATCGTTTTCTTCTATGGCGCGTACAATGTCTGTAGACATGGCTGCAAGGAAGTTTATATCATAGCGCAGTTTATCGGTTAATGAAAGCATTTCCGAATAACCGTCTCTGACAACGGAACTGTGATCTCTTAAGAGGTTAAGAGAATTAGTGATACCTGTGCTTTCAGAAGAAAGTGAGCCTAGTGTATCAATTAACTCGGACATGGTTGCGGCAAAATTATTTATTTCCGTTGACATATCGTTAATTAGATTTCCTGTGTCTGTAGTGCGCTTGGAAGTGGTATTTATACCGCCAATTATATTTGACAGGGTCTGTGAAATATTCCTGGAATTCTCCCTTGTGCTTTCAGAAAGGCGTCTGATCTCATCTGCAACAACCGCAAAACCCATTCCGGCTTCTCCGGCATGGGCTGCTTCAATGGCAGCGTTCATTGCAAGAAGATTGGTGTTGGCGGCTATTACACTGATTATTTTAATTGCGGACGCAATACCGTCTACGGATTTTGATATACCCTGAACTGCACGTATGGTTTCCGTCATGGCGTCCTGTCCCCTGCTGGCATTTTCGATAAGGCCGCCTATGGATTCACGTCTTTGTCTTGACAGATCTGAAGTCTGCTGCAGTGAGCTGACAATCTTTCCTGTTACATCAGTAGATTCGTTAACTGATTCTGTCTGTGTATTAATGCTTGAATCAAGTTTTACTACCAGATCATTTAACTTTTCTATAACTTCCAGAGAACGGCTTATATGAACTTTTAACTGCTGGTTTATATACACTATTGTCTTTTTTTCATCTTCAAGGAGCTTAAGATTATAGTGGGCGCAGTTGCCGGGCTTATTAAGTCCGTTATGCAATGCAGTTGCCATTTTGGAACAGCTTCCGTATCCGCATGCAGTGCAGTCATAAATATCTGCCTCTGTAAGTTTTTTTAGGTCTTTGTAAATTTCTTTTAACTCTGCATTATTTGGTACCTTAATGGTATGGTTAGCAGAGAGATTCTGGTACTCTCTATCGTATAATAAAGGCTTCCAGAATTTGTTTAAGGATCTGTTATATTTCTTTAGTATTTTTTCCTTTTGTCCGGGATTAATGGATTTTTCAAGTTCGCGTGATCTTTTGCGTATAGGCGTTTCAAGTTCATCAAGGCTTTTTTTGCTGTTACCTGTACCGGGACCTCCAATACAACCCATCTCGCAGTTAAGACAGTCTATCAAAAGAGGCAGTTCTATTGCAGAATTGTTGATATTTTTTGACAGTCCTTCAAGATAATGGTAAATGGTATGAACACCTTCAATTTTTCTTGTATTTCGGCTGATACCGGGAACAAATCTTTCGGCTGTAGTTAATAATCCTCCGGGAGCAGGGAAAGTTACAGCTCTTTCGGCAGGAGCTCCAATATATTGTACTTCAGGATAGGAGCTAAGGTTAACCCTGTCTTTTTCAATTAATTCCTTTAATTTAATCATGGTTACATTGTAATCCCCAAGTCCCGTTTCCAAATATTCTCTTTTTTTTGCAAGACAGGGAGAAATAACTGCTATCTTATATCCGTTATACTGTGGATAATATTCTTTAATCATTTTTATTGTATGCAAAATGGGACTGTCGGCAGGAGCCAGATGGGGAATTAATTCAGGGTGGTAAATTTCTATAAAATTAACAATGGCAGGGCAGGGTTGGGCTATCACCAATTTTGGTTTATTTTTCTTTATATGATTAACATAGGAAACAACAGTTAGCTCTGCACCAAAACTGACATCAAAAGCTGCTTCCATCCCCATGCTTGCCAAATAGCCGTTAAGACGCAGGAAATTTCCGGGAAAAACAGATGCAACAGCGGGCGCCACTACAGAAACTATTTTTTCACCGTTTTTTAAGTCGCTTAAAAACTTTTCGGTGTCGTCAATTACAAGCCTTGCAGAATGGCTGCACGCATCAATACAATTTCCGCAGCCTATGCAGAGATTGTGATTTATCCTTATGGTCTTTCCTGATCCATCCATACAGTATTTCACAGGGCAGGCACTTATGCATGCATAGCAATTTATGCATTTCTCATCATCAATACCAACAACTTGAGCAAGATCACTCATACTATTTACTCCATGAACGTTATATTGGAATTAATTACTTACTCCCAATGCTTTTTCTATAGTTTCTATAAGCACATCAGTTTTTACAGGTTTGCTTAAAACTTCAAATGCTCCGGAATTTCTGGCCTTATTAAAAAATTCCGGGCCGGATTTTCCGCTTACAATTAAAATGGGAACCTTCATATAGCTGGGAATCAGCCTTATGTCCCCCAGAAATTCAAAACCGGAAATATTAGGCATTTCAATATCCAATAATATAATATCGGCCTGATCTGTATTAAGAAAAGCCAGGGCAGTAGAGGCAGAATTTGCTGTTCTTACATCGTATTTTGAACCCAGCATTTTTTCAAACATGTCAAGCTGCATTTTATTATCATCAATGGCTAAAACAATCTTTTTCATCTTCTCTCCTCATTCTTGCACCGCAATTCTACCACAAATTGTCGTATACGTTAAGTGGCATATTGTATAAATCATTTAATTACAGTAAAATGCTCTCAGGGGGAATCTATGAAAGTATTAAGCTTGGTATTATTGATTTTTATTTTTGCTGCAGGTATAGGCTTTGCAGAGACTTCTGAAAGAGTTTACAGGGATGCAGATGTTCTTTTAGGTCAGCAGACAGACAGATCCCGCGATAACCACCTTTTTATGGAAACTTATATCCTTACAAATTATGAAAACCGCATGCGTTTAAATGATTTTCGCACCAGGTTTAATGCAGTTACTGCCAGAATTACCAATGTAAGGCATCAGATTGTAGTAGCAATAAGCTACAGGGAGCCAAGGGTAACCATGATAGCAGGACTACGCAATCAACTTGAGCAGCTGATAAACGAGCACGATGCTATTCTGGATGAATTCAGGCAATGGGTATCTACTTTACAATAAATATCTAGATCATGCCGGAAATGCCTGGAGAGAGTCATTTTTATTCAAAAGGACTTAAATTTTCATGTCTCCGCTGTTCTTTTTGCTGCCGGCATGAGTCAGGATACGTTTATCTGTCTCAAAAAGACCTTTTACTTTTGTGCTCACACCTAAAGACTGATTACAGCACCTTTATTTCCCAATACTGCCGCTGGGTAGGTACAGGTTTTGGGAAAAAAAAGCTCTCTTTAAAAGAAAAAGCCAATTTTGACTGCATTTTTTGGTCAAACGATGATAACTTAAAGGGCTGCTCTGTATATAATGCCAGACCCCTGCAATGCCGTTCTTACCCCTTTTGGTCCTTTGTGCTTGCTTCACCGGCAGCCTGGAAAAATGCATCCAAAGATTGCCCCGGAATGAATCAGGGAGAAATACATTCAGAAAAGACAATAAATGCCTGGCTTAAAGAAAGCGAAGAAGAAGATATAATTTCTTCACATGATAAACCGGATAATGGGAGCTAAGTGATGCGTATACGCTTTTGGGGAGTCAGAGGCTCCTTACCTTCGCCTGAGCTTCCAATACAGATAAAAGATAAAATAGCGGCAATTATAGAGCGGCTCACCCCTGAAGACATCAAGAACAAAAACTCAAGGGAGCGTTTTCTAAATGATTTACCTCCCTGGCTCTGCGGAACGGTGGGGGGTAACAGCCCCTGCGTAAGCCTGGAGTTTGATAAAGACAAGAACAACAATACAGAGATACTCATCTTTGACTGCGGAAGCGGGATAAGGGAACTGGGAATAAAGCTGGAAGAGGAACAGGATAAAAATTACAGACCCCATATTTTCTTCTCTCATTTTCACTGGGACCATATAATGGGACTGCCATTTTTTAATGCAGCTTACAATCCAAAGATGAGTATAAATTTCTACTCTCCAAAAGATAATTTAGAATCGATTTTGCAGAATCAAATGCAGCATCCATATTTTCCAATCAATATGGATGCCATGGCTGCCTCTAAAAAGTTTAATATCCTTAAAGGTCAGGTAAAATTAAACGCATGCAAAGTTTCTTACAGAAAAATGCAGCACCCCGGGGATTCTTACGCATACAAGGTAGACGACGGAAAAAGCACATTTATCTACTCAACAGATTCTGAGCTTTCGGCAAATGATTTTATAAAGAATGAAGAAAACTCTTCTTTTTTTTCCGGAGCAGACCTTCTTGTAATGGATTCTCAGTATACATTGGGAGAGGCAATAGAGAAGTACAACTGGGGTCACAGCGCATTCAGCATGGCAGTGGATTTTGCTGCAAACTGGGACATAAAACACATGGTGCTTTTTCATCACGATCCGGGCCATAATGATCAAAAGCTCTACAACAATTTGCAATCTGCAAAATGGTATACTGAAAAAATGAATTTAAAAGGTTTAAAATTAAGCCTGGCAACTGAAGGGATGGAGATTATAAGCTAATGGAAAATGAGGAAGCAGGAATTTTCCTTACTCTTAAAGATTGTACTATACTTTTTCCGCGGTTAAAGGATAATGAATCTTCCCTTTCAAAAGAGGAAAGGATGATTTTTCTTAGAATGGAAAAGGTGATTTACGGTAATCTATCCATACGGGAAATGGAGGAACTCCTTGAAAACAGGAAAGGTTAGTAAAGCGATGTCAGGAAATACTTTTAAAGATCCTCCTCTTGCTGTCCGCATTGCGGTAAAGTCTTTATGCATTTTAATCGCAGTTTTTTTGATTATTATACTATGCTCCCTGGGAGCCGCAATTTACCTGAACGCCCCGCCCGACATGGATGTATCCTTTTCCCTTACACTGGATGATGCCATGGATATTGATATTAACGGAAACCTGATAATGGAGATAAGGAGCGGAGAAAGCGCCTTATCTGTTGGAAGAAGACTGGAAAATGCAGGTCTTATAAGAAGCATAAACTTTTGGTACCTGCTTTTTCGTCTTGATAACGAACAGGTAAAAACAGGAACCTACAGTATAGCTCTTCCGGCCAGCCTTATGGAAATTCGTTCAGCCCTTATAAGCGGAGAGCAGTTACAGGTTAGGGTAACAATTCCTGAGGGTTTTACACTAAGCCAGATCGCAAGGGTACTGGAAAACGAAGGAATCTGCAGTACCGGAGATTTCCTCCTTGCAGCTTCATCCAGGGAAATTCTGGAATATTATTCCATTCCCGGTCCAAGCATGGAAGGCTATCTATTCCCCGATACCTACCTTTTCCCCCTCTCTTATCCCGCTAATCTTGTAATAGAGTCCATGGCGAATAACTTTTTCCGGCGCCTGGGTTACATAGCCCCCGCAGCCGCCTCGCTAAGCCCCGGCGAATTAAACGACCTTGTTATTTTAGCATCTATTGTAGAAAGGGAGTATAGAGCGCCTAACGAGGCGGCTCTCATGGCAGGGGTATTTAACAACAGGTTAAGGATAGGAATGGCACTTCAGTCATGCGCAACTGTGGTATATGTAATGACGGAAATTCTCGGACTGCCTCACCCGGAAAGGCTTTTATACAGAGACCTGGAACATGTAAGCCCCTTTAACACATATATTTACCCCGGACTTCCTCCCTCTCCCATTTCGGCTCCGGGAGAAACGGCTCTTAGAGGGGTGTTTCAGCCGGCTGAGGTAAATTATTTTTACTTTAGGCTTTTGGATCCCGCTTCCGGAAGACATTATTTTTCCCGTACCCTGGATGAACATATACAGGCCGGCGATCTCATTGTAAAGGGGTGGTAATTGCCCTTAATTTCCCAGAATTCCATAAAGGAGCTTAACGAAGCTCTGGATGCCGTAGCAGTAGCCTCCGATTATGTAAAACTGGAAAAAAGGGGAGGGCGCTTTTGGGCCTGCTGTCCCTTTCACGATGAAAAAACTCCCTCTTTTACAGTTAACCCCGACACAAAGTCTTACTACTGTTTCGGCTGCCATAAGGGCGGCTCTGTACTGAACATGGTAATGGAGCTGGATACACTTAGTTTCCCCGAAGCCGTAGAACTTATGGCAAAGAAATTTTCCATTCCACTGACTTATGAAAATGATGGAAGAACTAACTTTTCTTCTGAAGATACAACAAAAAAAATTAAGGAAGATCTATACGACGTTTACAAGAGAATAAGCGGCACCTTTACCCATTTCCTTGCTAATTCAAAGGAAGCAGGGGAAGCAAAGAATATGCTTGCAAATAGGGGGATTTCTCATGAGATGATAGAAAATTTCAAGCTGGGTTTTTCTCCTTTTGACAGATACTGGCTTTTTAATTTTCTTTTAAAAAAATCATATTCAAAGGACTTTCTAAAATCATCGGGCTTATTTTCTTCCCGCTACGAAGGCCTCTCTTTATTTTCAGGGCGTCTTATGTTTCCCATAAGCGACAGGCAGGGTAAGATAATAGCCTTTGGGGGACGCTCCATTAAGGATGATCCTTCCTCTCCAAAGTATATTAACTCCCCTGAATCCTTAATCTATAAAAAGCGCGATACCCTCTATGGCTTAAACCTCGCGCTGGGAGAGATTAAAAAGACTAAAAAAGCCTATATTGCAGAAGGTTATATTGATGTAATTGCCCTGCATCAGGCAGGAATAACAAATGCCGTGGCCCCTCTTGGCACTTCCTTTACTGAAGATCAGGCTAAACTATTAAAAAGATGGGCAGATGAACTGATTTTATTTTTTGACACAGACCAGGCAGGAGAAAAAGCGGCAAATGCGGCTATTTTAACAGCCAGAAAATGCGGCTTATCCTGCTCCCTTGTGCACAATGACAATGATAGCTCAAAGGATGCGGATGTATCTAAAGATCCATACGCACCAAAGGATCCTGGTGATATTTTACAGAAATTTGGGCCGGAGATATTGCAAAGCAGGGCAAAAAGTATTATCTTTGATTTTGAATACCTAATAAAAAAAGCCAGGATTTTCAGCGATTCCGGTACCGGGGGACAAAATTCCGAAAGAAAAGCTCAGGCTTTGACTTTTCTATTCCCCTATATTGATCTTCTTGGATCGGAATTAAGCATAAATTCCTGCATAGAGGCTGCTGCAGACAGCTTTGGATTGCTTCCGGCACTTGTTGCAGAAGAGTACCGCCGTCATAAGAAGGGAGAGCAAAGGACATATAAATCCAAAGGAGATATTAAGGAGCAGGAGGATATACGTTTAAACGATGAGCTATCCTTACTTTTGGCAGTAGCTGTTGATTTTGTTTCCAATCACGAACAGAAATTTTTCAATAAGTTCTGTTCCCATTTGGATATAAGCGAAATTGAAGACCCTTATGCCAGAGAGTTGTATCTTGCCCTAATGGAGTGCAGGAGATATGAAGAAATAAGTCTTGATGATCTTCTCTTTAGGATAAGCAAGAAGAACTTAAGAACATTTTTTAATGAGCATATTAGTACCGGAGAGTTTTCTGTAAATTTTGAACAAATTTTATCTGATGGAATTAAAAGGATAAGAGGGAAAAGGCTGAAAAAACAGCAGGAAGAAATAATAATAAAACTCCGCACTTTAAAGAATAAAAATGACAGTAATGATGGGGATGATCCTGATTCTGTTATTCGGGATCTGCTGTCAGAAAAAATGCGTATTGACAGCGAGTTATTTAGCCTGGAACAAGGAAGATTAGAATGACCGAACTTAAAAAGCAAAAACGTAAACCCAAAAAAATGCAGGATTTAAAAATACCCGGTTCGGATAAAACTACACAAGCACTTTCCTCTACAGAGACAGATGGAGAAGCTCTTGACCCTGCCATTGTTAAGCTTTTGGAATATGCAAAGGAAAAGAGCATAATTTACTTTGAGGAGCTTTCTGACAGGCTCCCCGAGCAGATTGCAAATACAGATAAAATCGATCAGGTGCTTATTCTGCTTGCAAAGCATAATATTCAGGTCGTAGAAGAAGAACTCTCAGAGGAAGAAGAGGCGGAGGTAAATAAAAAAGTTGAAGCGGAAAAAAAGCGTCTAATCTCCAACGAAAAAGATACTTCCATAGACGATCCCATAAGGCTTTACCTTAGGGAAATAGGCAGGGAAAATCTATTAAATGCCGAACAGGAAATAATGCTTTCAAAGCAAATGGAAGACGGGGAGAATATCATAAAAGGTGTTATTAAACAGTCAGGAATGATAATACCCGAATTTTATCAGATAGCGCAAAAGGCATTTTCCAAAAAGGATCTAAGGGAGCTTAACCTTTCAAAAAAAGAAATTACAGAGCACATGACAGAAAGGAGAAGGTTAAACCAGTTTTACAAGGAAACACTGCGCATAGTTTACCCGGACTTAAAAAATTACATAGATCACAAAAAAAAGTTAATTGGACGTGGTGTGGTATTTTTGGATGATCCTGAACTTGGGGATTTCCGAGTGCGCATAATGAAGGCAATTTCCAATGCGGAGATACATCAGGATGAAATCGCTGAATTTTCAGAAAAGTTTATTCAGGCTTCGCGCCGCATTAAACGCTATAAAAAAGACCAGGAAAAAATAGAAAAGCACCTTCAGGTTAAATCTTTAAAAGAGCTGCGAAGCCTGGGCAGAGGACTAACTATCAGGGAAGAAAGGGAAAAACTTGAAGAGAGCTTGGGTCTTAGCTCAGACGAAATTAAGGAAAAAATAAGGCAGATACAGTTAAACGAAAAAAAGCTCCGCCAGATGGAAGCGGAGTTTGAAGAAAGCATAGACAGTATTAACCAAATGGCAAAGGAAATTAACCGCGGCAGGGTAATGATGAAGAACGCCAAAGACCGCCTTATTAAGGCAAACCTGCGCCTTGTGGTTTCCATTGCCAAAAAGTATACCAACAGGGGACTTCATTTTTTTGACCTCGTACAGGAAGGAAATATAGGGCTTATTAAGGCTGTAGAAAAGTTCGAATATCAAAAGGGATTTAAGTTTTCTACCTATGCAACATGGTGGATAAGACAGGCAATAACCCGTTCCATTTCCGACCAGGCAAGAACCATAAGGGTGCCCGTCCACATGATAGAGCAGATCAACAAGGTGGTAAGGGAATCCCGCCAGTTAATGCAGGTACTTGGCCGTGAGCCCACAGATGAAGAAATTGCCGAAAGGCTGGGCTGGAATGCCCAAAGGGTAAAGTCGGTAAAGAATGTTGCAAGGGAGCCAATAAGCCTTGAAACTCCAATAGGTGAGGAAGAGGATTCCCTTTTGGGGGACTTCATAGAAGACAAGGAAGTAGAGAACCCATCCAACCAGACCCAGTTTAAAATGCTTCAGGGGGAAATTATCGGCATACTAAAAACACTGCCTCCCCGCGAACAGGAAGTACTTAAAATGCGCTTTGGGCTGGACGACGGTTACTCACTCACCCTGGAAGAGGTTGGGCTATACTTCAATGTAACAAGGGAAAGGATAAGGCAGATAGAGGCAAAGGCCCTGCGCCGCCTTCGCCATCCCAAACGCAGCCGCCGCTTAAAGGATTACTTAGATCAATAGAATCGAACAGCAAAAAAAATGTCCGCAAAGATTCACTTTGCGGACAAATTAAGCAGAGTAATTTAAACTAGAAAATGTTCAGCCGGAAATTCCCTCCGCCATAGGTAGCTTCCACTACTATGATGTACCATGTGTTGGTGTCAAATCTGGGGGTATTGGAACTGCTTGGACTGTAAACCCTATGCTGATTAGAGTAACTTGAATAATTCCCGTTGAAATTGCCGCTGTCGGCAATGGGAACAATAAAATTGGAAGAATCTTCTCTTCTTATTCCAACTCTAATATCTGCAGCATTGTTTAAACTGCCGTAGTGCTGCCTGTCCCTGTCATCCCAGCTAATTTCGTAGTAGGGATCTGTTTCAAGGCGCACCCTGAAATAAAGAGTTTCCCCACTGTTTATATAGCCGGAATAAGTCTGATTCATTCTGAGTTCTGTAGAACTTACAGAGGCGCCGCCGCTCATGGATGCACTGATACTGAATGCACCATTTGTACTTGTGTTTAAACCCGTTACATTAAAGTAATAGGTTTCATTTGCATTTACCTGTAGCTGTATCCTGGCATTGAATCCGCTGCCGCCGTCATCGTTAGTTGCCAACTGCCTCATATTGGAATCATAGGCAATCATGTAGGTGTCTGTACTGCCTGCGGTTTCCACTACCAGGGTTCCCGCACTAGTAGTTCTAACCTGATAATTAAAGCCCGAACCGTTGGAAATATTTGCCGAAAGTGACTGTCCATTGGGCTGCAGGTTATGTACGTTCCTTGGCTGCTGTGCATGGGCTATTCCTGCAATCAGGAATACTGCTACAAAAGTAAACTTCATAATCATTTTAATAATGCTTTTCATGATATCCTCCTTGGAAAATAATACTATTAATTCAAACTAATTATAAGATTAAAAATGCAATATTTACCGATAATATAAGGAAATGAATTCCAAAACCGGGGCTTTTTGCCTGTTATTGAGGGTGCTTATCCTTACTGCACTCTTTTTACCCGGGAAAATTTATGCTGATGGAATACATACAGTGCAAAGAGGTGAAACTTTTTTCTCCATAGCAAGACAATATGGTATAAGCCAGGATGACCTTATGCGCCACAATAATTTTACAGATCCGACAAGGCTTCAGGCAGGACAGGTCCTTAGAATCCCCAATCAAAATACTGCTCCATCTGCTATAGTAAACGGACAGCAAAATCAGCAAGAAGGATATTTAAGTTACAGGGTGCAAAGGGGAGATACTTTTTTTGCCCTTACAAGAAGACATTCAGTAACAGAAAGGGCAATAAGGGAAGCCAATAATTTAAGTGATACTTATATACTTCGTGAAGGGGATCTATTAAGAATACCTCTGCAAAATGCTCCTACAGCAGCTACTCCCATAGCTACTCCAATGGAACAGAATATAAATGGCACTCTTAATCAAAACCAGATTTCACAGGCAAGACCTACAGAAAGTGCCAATTTTAGCTCTGCAATTTCCTGGCCTGTTAATGCCAGGGAGATAAGTTATCTTACAGGCAGATTAAGCGGAGTAATGATTACAGGTGTGAGGTCAGAACCCGTTTTAAGCCTTACAAGCGGAACGGTAATTTCTATAGGACCATACAGGGGATTCGGCAGGGTAGCAATAGTTCAGGTTGACGGAGGTTATCTTTACGTTTATGGAGGCTGCGAAAGCTTGTCGGTAAGGGAAGGAGACAGGATAAGTGCAGGATCAGAAATAGGCAGGCTGGGGATAGACAATGTTACAAATTTACCCCAATTATTTTTTATGGTGTATAGAAGTAACACAGCCATAGACCCTGCCCTGGCTCCAAGAACATTATAAAGGTTAAAAAAGGGGTGAACAGTGGTAAAGACATCCAAGAACGCAATAATTGACATTAACACAGCAAAGGATGATTCATTGATTAACAATAACGAAGACTCTGACTGGCAGGTGCCTAAAGTCATGCTGCGCAAAAACTCGTCCAAGAAAAGTAAAAAGATCAAAATTCTAAAGGAAGTTGATCCTTTGGCATTGTACTTTAAGCAAATCTCCAAGTTTCCATTATTAACAGTTCAGGAAGAACAGTTAATTGGAGAAAGAATTATTGAAATCAGAACAGAAATCAAAAACATAGAAGATGCAGGAAAGAAGACAGGTAAGAAAACAGATCTTGATAAACTTCAAAATGAACTTTTGGAGTGCAAGAACAGGATGATAAACGCCAACCTGCGCCTTGTAGTTTCCATAGCCAAGAACTTCCAGCACAGAGGCCTTTCACTTTTGGATTTAATAGATGAAGGCAATATAGGTTTAATAGAAGCCGTAGAACGTTTTGACTATACTAGGGGCTGCAGGTTCTCAACCTATGGCACCTGGTGGATTAGACAGGCCATCATTAAAAGCATAGCAGATAAGGGCAGGGTAATACGCATCCCCATACACATGCTTAATACGATAAAAAAATGCTACTTTGTCGCCAAGCAGCTCACCCAGGATCTGGGCAGAGACCCTAGTGACGAAGAAATCAGCGAGTACATGGGGATCTCCGTTGCCAAGGTTAAAGAGATAGTTAAACTCTCCCAGGAAACAACAAGTCTTGATACCATAGTAGATGACGGCAACCTGACCCGCCTTGCAGACCTTATAAGGGATGACAATTTAATGGAACCCTTTGAAGCCGTCTTTTCCATGACCATACAGGAAACAATGAGCAATATACTTTCCCACCTTTCAGAAAGGGAAATGAAAATAATCAAGCTGCGCTTTGGCCTTGCCGGGGAAGCCCCCCTCACTTTGGAAGAAACAGGCAAGCTCCTTGGAATCACCCGCGAAAGGGTAAGACAGATACAGGAAAAAGCCGCCTTTAAACTGCGCGGCCTAAGGGAACTCTACGAATTGCGGGATTCTGAAGTATAAAAACTTTGCTTAATTTAACTCTTCGCCTTTTTTATTTAGCTTAATAATGAGTTTTTTTAGTGCTGCATTTAGTTTCTTTCTTTTTTCTACCTGTTTCATTCTAAGCTCATTTGCCATCCCATCCTTGCCTCTTACAAGGTACTCCACGCTTACCCCAAGAGATTCGGCTATATTACAGGCATCATAGGCAATGGGAATGCGGTTCCTGTAAATCCAGTTCCTGAATGTATCGTAACTTACCCCTATATGGGCAGCGAATTTTGCCCTGCTTAACTTATGTGCTTTGATCAGCTCCAAAGTCCTTGTCCAGAAGGGGTCTCTTATGTACTTACTCATACTTTTAGTATAAAACTCAATTTTTTATAGGTCAATGCTAAGTGCTTAATTTTGAGCATATTTTAATTAAGAAAATGCTGCAAGCAGCGCATATTCTAATATGGAATATTTCAAAATATTATTTATTCAAATCGAGTGGGAATATCATTATGCCTAGCTGGTGCTATGTATTATTGAATGCAGCCTACGGACTGGTATTGTTTGTCACATAGCAAGGCTAGTCCTAATGATATTCCCTCTCGGTACGGAATGATCTGATAGTATTTATTTTGATAAATCATTCTCACTGGGAGGTTATGACAGAAGTGTGCGTAAGTAAATCTCCACGACCAACGAGCTCGCTGCTGGCATGTTCTCCCAGGGTTGTGTTGGTAAAAATAATTTATTAATATTAAATAAAAAATCAATCAACTCGAGGAGGGATTTCATCTTGTGCAAACAAACCTTGGTTTGTACTGTGCCGTGGTATTTTCGAAGCTGGCTCTGGCAGGCATTTACTCTTACACGACAAGGCTACCCAACATGAAATCCCCCCTCGGTACAGGATGATTGTAATATCATTATTTACTACCTGAGGGGAGATTTCATTTTCCTCAGCCTTGCTATGTGATCAATATTGCCAGACCGAAGGCTGCGACCTAAAATTCATAGCACCAGTACAAACCAAGGTTTGTTTAGATAAAACGAAATCTCCACTCATTTGTTAGAATTTGATTTATTTAATAAACGAAATATCCACCCAGATTATATATATTATATTTGGTATAATTGAATAATTATTTCATATTATGCTATTATAACACTCCGTGATTCTCCTAAAAAACATAAAAAAGACATTTAAGGTTTTCACGCGTAAAAAGGGGCTGGGCTCCGCCATGCTTTCCATGTTTAAAAGGGAGTATAGGGAGATTAAGGCCCTGGATGATATTTCTTTTGCTATGGAAAAGGGGGAGATAGCGGGCTTTATAGGGCCCAATGGAGCGGGGAAGTCTACTGCAATAAAAATAATGAGCGGTATACTCGTGCCGGATTCAGGAGAGTGTACTGTAATGGGGATGTGTCCCTGGGAAAAGAGAAAAAAATACGTTGCAAATATTGGTGTTGTTTTTGGGCAGAGGACTCAGCTCTGGTGGGATGTGCCTGTTGAGGATTCCTATGACCTTTTAAAACATATTTACAGACTGAATGAAAAGCGTTTTAGGGAAAATCTGGAAGAGCTTAGCTATCTTCTTGATATGAAAGATCTTCTTTCTGTTCCCCTAAGGCAGTTGAGCCTGGGGCAGAGGATGAGGTGTGAGCTTGCTGCTTCCCTCTTGCATGATCCTCTGGTGCTTTTTCTGGATGAACCGACTATAGGGCTGGATGCTATTTCCAAACTTGCTGTAAGAAAAATTATTGCTGAACTTAACAAGACAAGAAAAATCACCGTTATACTAACTTCCCATGACATGGACGACATAGAAGCTCTTACCAACAGGATACTTTTAATAGGAAATGGCAAGCTTCTATACAATGGAGAACTGGCTGCCATTAGGTCACGTTATGACAGGGTAAGAAAACTAGAAATAAACTATGAGGCAAATCCTGAACTCCCTGTGCCCCATGGAACAAGACTTATTTCACAAAAAGATCAGCATGCGGTCTACGAAGTGGATACAGGCATAATAGGAGTGTCTTCTGCCATTGCCCAAATAGGAGAGAAGATAGCGATACGTGACATGAGTGCGGGGAGCCGTCCCATAGAGGAAATTATTTCTTCGATGTACGAAGAAGGTAACTTACTTTGAAGAAATTTAATTTGAAGGAATTTACTTTAAGGAAAAAATTTTAATGCATGCCATAAAACCCTACCTTGGCATTTTTAAAATGAGGCTCATTGCGGGTTTCCAGTACCGCTCCGCCGCCTGGGCTGGGGTCTCTACCCAGTTTTTCTGGGGGGCCATGCAACTCCTTGTTTTTTATGCTTTTTATGAAAGTGCGGGAATGAATAGCCCCGGGGTACAGAGCCCAATGAGCTTTGCTGAGCTTTCATCCTTTATTTGGATGAGGCAGGCCTTCCTTGCCCTAGTCATGATATGGAGCATGGACAATGAGCTGTTAACACATATAACTTCAGGCAATGTTGCATACGAACTTTCCCGTCCTTTATCTTTATACACTTTTTGGTTTGCAAGAATTTTGGCATTCAGGGTATCCAGAACCTTATTGCGTTGCATACCCATCTTCATAGTCGCTTCTTTACTCCCTTCTCCCTGGGGTTTTGGGCTACCGGGGGATATTTCATCCTTTTTACTTTTTGTTCCTTCTCTTTTTCTTGCAGCAGTAATTGTAACTGCCCTTTCCATGCTTGTTTGCTGCATTACCTTTGTTACATTAAGCCCTACAGGGGCAAGATTATTTCTTGGAGTGATAGGGGAGTTTTTAATGGGAGCCATAATACCCATACCCTTTATGCCGGACTACTTACAAAGAGTTTGCTTTTACCTTCCCTTCCGTTATACGGCAGATTTTCCCTTCCGTCTTTACTCTGGCCACATACATGGAGAAGAAGCTTTAATTGGCATATTAATGCAGTTTGTCTGGGCCATAGCATTGGTCGCAATCGGCTTTTGGGGTTTTTCCTCCTCCCAAAAGCGCCTTGTTATACAGGGGGGTTAGCTTGATCTACTTTAGATACCTTGCAATGAACTTTAAGGCTGTTCTTGAATACAGGCTCTCTACCTGGTTTTTAGCCATAAGCCAGGCTTTTACAACCATCTTTGCATTTTTATCCCTTGCCCTGCTTTTTTTGCGTTTTGAATCTTTAGCAGGGTGGAGCTTTGCAGAAGCTGCCCTTTGTTTTGGCGTAACAGGAGCTGCATTTGCACTTTCTGAATGCTTTGCCAGGGGTTTTGATGCATTTTCGCAAATGATAATACAGGGGGATTTTGATCGCATAATGCTTCGCCCAAGAAACACCATATTACAGGTATTGGGTGCTAAAACTGATGTTATACGCATAGGGCGCTTTTTGGTAAGTCTTGCCATTTTATTGTACATAATTCCCATGCTGGACCTGGATTGGAATGCTGCAAAAATCTTTACCCTTGTAATGATGGTAATAGGCGGGGCAGTAATATTTAGCGGGGTCTTCATATTAAGCGCAACATTCTGCTTTTTTACCCTTGAAGGGCTAGAAGTAGTAAATATATTTACGGATGGCGGCAGGGAACTTGCATCCTATCCTCTGCCTGTTTACGGAAGATATATAAGGCTCTTTTTTACTTTTATTATTCCTTATGGAACTTTTAACTATCTTCCGCTTTTGTATATAACAGGCAGAGTAAGCAGCAATGAAATACTTTACATGATCATGCCTATCATAGGTATGCTTTTTATTTTCCCTTGCCTTGCTGTGTGGAACTTTGGGCTGCGCCGTTATAAGTCTTCAGGTTCTTAAGAATTTTGATTAGTCAGAGAAGTTAATATTTTCGAATTACAGATTTACTTAAAAAGCTGAACCAAAAAAGTAGAGAACCATGGGACGTATGTGATTAAAAATACAACCAAGAGCTGGGAAAATAAAAATGGCAGCACATAACGGCATATGGAAAGGAAGGGCTTATTAAAGCGGTAGCTTGCAAGGTAGAGGTTTAAACCCACAGGAGGCGTAAGGTAGCCCAGTTCCATGTTGATAATAAAAATAACGCCAAGATGTATGGGATCTATACCATAGGAAATTGCAAGCGGGATAATAAGGGGAAGAGCTACTGCAATTGCAGAGAATATGTCAATAAAGCAGCCCAAAACCAATAATGATAAATTAAGAATTAAAAGAAAAACGACTCTTGATTCTACAGTATTCTGCATCCATTCAGTAAATTGTTCAGTGTAACCTGAATCAATAAATACATGAGAAAAAGCTTTTGCCATGGATAAAATTATTAGTATTCCGCCTATAATGGGTATAGCTTTAAAAAAGACCTTAGAAATATCTTTAATTGCAATGTCTTTGTGAATAAATACTTCCACAATAAATACATAAATAACAGCTACTGCACTAAGTTCCAAAAGCGATGGAAGGATTCCTGTTAGAAAGCCTGTGATTAAAATAAAGGGAAGAAGTATTTCCAAAAAAGAACCTTTTATTGAAGATGCAGCTTCTTTAAATTTGAATT
>Ga0099364_10002381_pt1 | contig 30064 bp, 24 predicted proteins | sample TergutTh196P3_FD_73070 | JGI IMG/M metagenome (GOLD analysis project Ga0099364, IMG submission 73070) | Microcerotermes parvus P3 segment gut microbial communities from Pointe-Noire, Republic of the Congo - Th196 P3 | ecosystem: Host-associated > Arthropoda: Insects > Digestive system > Gut ...
CAAGCTCCTGCGATATAAGCTGGGCGTCGGTGTTGGCCACCATGCCGAGCAGTAATTCGGTGCCCACCGAAATGATTTCCGCGACCATGCCGGTTACTCCTTTCTATCCGCCGCATTTTTCAATGCCCGCCAAAGCGCCGTCTATCAGCCCCTCGGCGTCCAGCGCGCGCTCCGCCGCCTCAAGCTCCTCCAAGGAGGGCTTTGTCTTGGGATGCTTAGGCGTGAACACCGTGCAGCAGTCCTCATAAGGCAGTATGGACGTCTCAAACGTGCCTATCCTGCGCGCCACGGACACGATTTCTTCCTTGTCCATCCCCACCAGCGGCCTGAGTACGGGCAGCCCGCACACGGCCTCGGTGACGCGCAGGGATTCCAGCGTCTGCGAGGCCACCTGCCCAAGGCTCTCGCCCGTGACTAACGCCCCGCAGCCGCTGTCTGCGGCGATACGCTCCGCTATGCGCATCATAAAACGGCGCATGACGAGCGTGAACAGCCGCTCGGGACATTCGCCGCGTATGGTCTCCTGTATGGCCGTGAAGGGTACGACCATGACCTGCCGCCGGCCGGTATACGCGGACATTATGCGCGCCAGCTCAAGCACCTTATTCTTAGACTCAATGCCGGTGTATGGGTAGCTGAAAAAATGCACGGGCAGTATGTCCAAGCCGCGCTTGGCCATCATGAAGCCCGCCGCCGGGCTGTCGATGCCGCCTGAGAGCAGCAGAACCGCGCGCCCGTTCACTCCCACGGGCAGGCCGCCCGCCCCGGCCGCCGCCGCCGTGTGGATATACGCGGCGCGGTCGCGCACCTCGACCACAGCCAGCACATCGGGATTGCGCACGTCAACCTTCAGATGCGGGAACGCGGCTATAAGCCTCTCGCCCAGCAGCGCGCATATCTGCGGGGAATTCAGCGCAAAGGTCTTGTCGGCGCGCTTGGCCTCGACCTTAAATGTCCGCGCGCCGTTCAGAGCGTCCGCGAGATACGCTTTAGCGCGTTCGGATATGGCGTCCATGTCCTTCGGCGCGACGGCCGCGCGGCATACGGACGTCACGCCGAACACGCGCCGCAGCGTCGCGAACACGGCCTCGCCGTCGATTTCGCCTATCGGCTCCACATAGACGGTCGATTGCAGCGAGTATATCTCGAACCGCCCGTGAGGCTCCAGCCTGCGTTTCAGATTGGCCGTCAGACGCGCCTCGAAGCGGCCGCGGTTCAGGCCTTTCAGAACCAATTCGCCCAGCTTAAGTAAAAATATCTCGGTCATGCCGATATCATCCCTTCCGCAGTCGCGTACAGTATACATCATGCGCCCGGCGGTTGACAACAAAAAATAGGGGGCGTTTTTCAGCGCGTCGGCCCCGGACGGCATAATTTCATCATTGCAAAATTTGTGTGGACTGGTATAATATATAAGCCTATAAATCCTGACGGGATGTGAAGGTCTTGAAGAAGGGCTTTACCAACCACATATTTTTTGTGTGTATGCTGCTTTTCAGCGCCGCCACGGTGTATTTCACACCGGTTTTGGCGTTCACGGAGTTAGCCGTGTTGATCCTTGTGTTCCTGATATACCGCCACGCGCGCTCGAAACAGCGCGGCGAGCTGGCAAAGGAGATCGACACCCTCAACCTGCCCGAAACGGCGGCGGCGTCCATAAGCATATTAAACCAGCCGCTGCCGGCGTGCGTGGTCAGGCTTGAGGACGGCGAGCTGCTGTGGGGCAGTCCGGCTTTCATGCGCCTTACGGGGCGGCCTGAGCCGATATTTGAGCGGAGCATAACCGATATGGTCGATCTGCCTCTGAAATGGCTTAAGGAGGGCAAAACGGCGTGTCCGCACAACGTGTCGCTGAACTGCCGCGACTTCTCGGTCTGCGGGACGCTGGCGCGCGGCGGCGACGGCGGCGTTCTGGCGCTGCTGAGCTGGATCGACGTGACCGAGCTGACCCACGCGCGCAACGAGCTGGCCATGCGCGAGCCGGTGGTCGGCGTTATCGCGCTTGACAATTACGAGGAGATCGTCAAGGGTCTGCCCGACTCGCAGAAGGCCAATCTTTTGGCCGCCATAGACGACCGTATAGCCGGGCTGACCAATATCTCCAAAGGCATCGTCAGCAGATACGAGCGCGACCGCCACCTTTGCATATTTGAGTCCCAGGGCCTTAAAAAGCTGTCAGACGGGAAGTTCGCGCTGCTGGACAGCGTTCGCGAGCTGACCGGCGCGGGCGGCATACCGGCAACCCTCTCCATCGGGCTGGGCTGCGAGGGCTCGTCGATGCAGGAGTCGCTCGCGTTTGCCAATCTGGCCATAGACATGGCGCTGTCGCGCGGCGGCGATCAGGTGGTAATCAAGAACAAGCACCGCTTTGAGTTTTACGGCGGCAAGGCGAAGGAATTTGAAAAGCGCACCAAGGTCAAGGCGCGCGTTATGGCGCACGCCCTGCGCGAGCTTATGGCGGGCGCTTCTATGATAATAGTAATGGGGCACACACAGGGCGACATAGATTCCGTGGGCGCGGCGGGCGGCATAGTCGCGCTGGCGCGCAAGCTCGGCCGCCGCGTCCATATCGTCAGCGACACAAGAAACACGACGGCGCTGTCGCTGATAGACCGGCTCATGGCGCACAAGGAATACAACGGCGTGTTTATCGACGCGCAGAACGCGCTCCTGCTGGCCGACCGCGATACGCTTCTTGTGGTGGTGGACACCTCGCGCCCCGAGATGGTGGAAAGCCCCGTGCTGCTGCAGGCGCTCCACCGCGTCGCCGTCATCGACCACCACAGGCGCGCGGCGACCTATATCGACAACGCGACCATGACCTTCCACGAGCCATACGCGTCGTCCTCCTGCGAGCTGGTATGCGAGCTTATCCAATACACGCTCGACACGGGAGACCTGCTGCGCGTCGAGGCCGACGGCCTGCTGGCGGGCATAGCTATGGACACAAAGGATTTCACCATGCACACCGGCGCGCGCACCTTCGAGGCGGCGGCTTACCTAAAGGACGCGGGGGCCGACACCATCAGCGTCAAGAAGCTGTTCCAGACCGATTTGGCCAGCAACCTCGCGCGCTATCAGATTGTCTCAAAGGCCGAGATGATAGGCAGCCAGATCGCCATCGCCGCGGCCGAAAGCTCGGTTGACCGCGTGATCGCGGCGCAGGCGGCCGACGACCTGCTCACGGTGTCGGGCGTGCAGGCGTCGTTTGTGCTTACCACCATGAGCGGCCAGGTCGTGGTCAGCGGACGCTCGCTGGGCGGCATAAACGTACAGGTGATAGCCGAAAAAATAGGCGGCGGCGGCCATCAGACAAGCGCGGGCGCGCAGCTGCCCAACACGACCGTCGCCGAGGCCAAGGCGCGTCTGACCGACGCCATAAACGAGTATCTCAGCGAGTGCGGATAAAGCTCAGAAATCTCTAAAAGGGGGACACCGCATGAAAGTCATATTGCAGGCCGACGTCAAGGATCAGGGCAAGCGCGGCGACCTTGTGGACGTTTCGGACGGCTACGCGCGCAACTTCCTGCTCCCGCGCAAGCTCGCCGTTGAGGCCACGGCCGGCGCCCTCAACGATTACAAGAGCCGCGAAGCGGCCAAGCGCCAGCGCGCCCAAGCCGAGCGCGAGAACGCCGCGAGGCTGTCGAAGCTGCTCAAGGAAACCGTGATAACGGTGACGGCGCGGGGCGGCTCGGCGGGGCGGCTGTTCGGCTCGGTGACGTCCAGAGAGGTGGCCGACGCGCTCAAGAGCCAGCACAACATAGAGATAGACAAGCACCGCATCGTTATGACCGAGCCTCTGCGCACGGCCGGACGCCATACCGTGCAGGTAAAGCTGGGTTACGAGACGGTCTCCAGCATGACGGTTGACGTCGTTGTTGACAGCGGCCCGGCCGGCAAATCCTCCGATGGATGAAATCCGTTCCGTACCGAGGAGTATAGAGGCCGAACAGGCCGTACTCGGCTCCATGCTGGTGGACGCGCGCTGTATACCGGACGTAATTACCTCCGGTCTGCGTGCCGAGGACTTTTACGGCGACCAAAACCGCCTGTTATTTGAAACTATTTACAGCATGTTTACAAACGGCGGCGTGATCGACCCCATAACCGTCCTCGGGCAGCTTCAGGTGACGGGCAACTACGACCCGGCGGTTTCGCGCTCGTTTGTGGGACAGCTTGTCGAGATAACTCCCACCGCCGCCAATGTGCTGGCGTATGCCGAGATAGTGAAAGAACGCGCCCTGCTCAGGCGGCTGGGCGACGCGGCGTCGGAGATATCGGGCATGGTGGCCTCGGGCGAGGGCGAGGCCGGCGACGTACTTGATTCGGCCGAGCAGAAGATATACAAAATACGTCAGGGCAGCGCCGAAACCGGCGTCAAGCCGGTGTCCGTCCTTATGGCCGACACATACCGCTATTTGGACGAAATGGCGGCGTCCAAAGGCCGCCTGCCCGGCCTGACCACCGGCGTCGAGCCGCTCGACCGCATGATCGGCGGCATGATAAATTCCAATCTGATACTGATAGCCTCGCGGCCGGGTATGGGTAAAACCAGCATCGCGCTCAATATCGCGCTCAACGCGGCAAGGGCTTCGGGCAAATGCGTGGCCTTTTTCTCGCTGGAAATGTCGCTGCAGCAGCTCGGGCTGAGACTGCTGTCGTCCGAGGCGGTCGTTGACTCCAACACCCTGCTCGGCGGCACGCTGTCCGACGAGGAATGGGCCGCCGTCGCGAACGCCAGCATAGCCATCAGCAAGACTAAGATGATGTTCAGCGACGCGGCCGCCGTGAAGGTAAGCGACATTCTGGCGCAGTGCCGCCGCATAGACGGCCTGGGGCTGGTGGTAATCGACTACCTCCAGCTTCTGCAAGGCTCGCGCAAGACCGAAAACCGCGTGCAGGAGGTCGGCGACATCTCGCGTTCGCTGAAGATTATGGCCAAGGATCTGAATGTCCCGGTGCTGTGCTGCGCCCAGCTTTCACGCGGCGGCGACGCGCAGGGCGGCAAGCGCCCTCAGCTTTCGCATCTGCGCGAGTCAGGCTCTATCGAGCAGGACGCCGACGTGGTAATGCTGCTGTACCGCGACGACTACTATAACGAGGATTCCGAGGAGCGCGGCATAGCCGAGTGCATCGTCGCCAAAAACCGCCACGGGGGAACCGGCACCATAAAGCTTTCGTGGATGGGACAGTTCACGTCGTTCTCCGCCTTGGATACCATACATGGCCATGAAGCCTGAGTTTATTGAGAAAATCCGCCATGTGCCCGAAGGCGCGGCCATCCTCTGCGCGCTGTCGGGCGGCGCCGATTCCACGGCCATGACCGCCGCGCTTGTTGAGCTGAGCGCGCGTATGCGCTTAACTCTTGCCGCCGCGCATTATCACCACGGGCTGCGCGCGGCCGACGCCGACGCCGACCTGCTGTTTTGCGAGCGTTTGTGCGCGGCTTGGGGCATCCCGCTGTATCATGAGCGCGGCGACGTCGCGGCGGAGCGCGGCGGAGCGCGGTCGCGCGGGGCCGAGGCCGACGGCCGGCGGCTGCGTTATGATTTTTTGGAGCGTGTGGCACGTGAGCGCGGCATAAGCCATATCGCGACGGCGCATACCGCCGACGACGGCGCCGAGACGCTGCTGCTCAACCTGATACGCGGCTCGGGCATAGACGGCCTGACGGGCATACCGCCGGTCAGGGGCAATATCATAAGGCCCATACTCGCCTGCACGCGCGCCGAAGTGCTTGAATACCTCGCTCAAAAGGGGCTTAATCACCGCGAGGACGCCACAAACCGTCAGGACGCTTACCGCCGCAACCGGCTTCGCCGCCATGTGATACCGCTGCTGGCCGCCGAAAACCCCGCGCTGCCGCGGACTCTGCTGCGCACGGCGGAGCTGATTAGCGCCGACGCGGAATATCTCAATGGCTTAGCCGCCCGGGCGCTCGAAGGCATGATGGACGGCTACGCGCGGAAGCCGCGCGCTTATGACACGCGGCTTTTCGACGCTCTTGACCCCGCGCCTGACGGCCGCGTGTGTGCCGGGGCCGCCGAACTTGCGGCCCTGCCGCCGCCGCTGGCGCGGCGCGCGGCGCGCATGATGGCCGCGCGGGCCGCCGGCGCGGATGTCCCCGACCTGTCGCGCGCGCATATCGAAGCCATATTGGGATTATGCCGTGAGCGGCGCGGCGGCGTGAACCGCGCGGTTATATCCCTGCCCGGAGGGTTGGCGGCCGAGCGCGAATACGACGGTATCTGCCTTTACGCGGTCAGGAAGCCGGACGGCTTCGAGCCGGCGGCCCTGCGCCTTGGCGAACGCGCGGAGCTGCCCGAGCTGGGGCTTTGGGTCTCGTGGCAAAAAAAACCGACAAAAGTTAACAATTTAGTCTATTCTTTTGAGGCGCCTTCTGATATAATAAATGGCGTTATGCGCGTAAGGCCGCGAAAGACGGGCGACAGGATAAAATTTCCGGGCCGCGCGACGCGTTCATTGCAGGATATTTTCGTAGACGCAAAGCTTCCGCGCCGTCTGCGGGACAGGGTGCCGGTGGTCGAGGAAATTACCGGCGGCGGAATAATCGCGGTTTACGGCTTCGGGGCGCGGGGCGCGGGGCCTGAAAACGCCGGCGGCGGCACGGTATTTGATTTTTACAGGGAATAAGGGGTGTCCGGTATACATCAAGATATAGAAAAGATTCTTATAGACGAGCGGACGCTGAAGAAGCGCGTCTGTGAGCTGGCGGATGAAATACGCCGCGACGCCGGACAGCCCGAACCTCTGCTTGTCGGGGTGCTGAAGGGTTCGTTCATATTTATGGCCGACCTTCTGAGGGCGCTGGACATGTACTGCGAGATTGATTTCATGGCCGTTTCGTCATACGGCGCGAACACTGTGAACACAGGTCAGGTGCGCATCCTCAAGGACATCGGTCAAAGCATTGAAAACCGCGACGTTATCCTTGTGGAGGACATATTAGACAGCGGGGAGACGCTCGGTTATATTATGCGTCTCATGAAGGCGCGTCAGCCGCGTTCGCTGAAGTTATGCGTGATGCTCGATAAGCCCGAACGCCGCAAGGTGGACATCACGCCCGATTATGTGGGGTTCTCCATACCCAATGAGTTTGTGGTAGGATACGGGCTGGATTACGCGGAGCGCTACCGCCAGCTGCCTTACATTGGCGTCCTAAAGCCTGAAATATATAAATGATTAAAGATCGGGGGGATGTTCCGCCTTGGCTACCCAAAACAACAAACGAAATAACGGTCTGCGCGATATAGGCTTCTATCTGATCGTATTCATAATATTGCTGACAACCATGATGGTGCTGGTGCGCGGCGGCGGCGAAAAGCCTGTGAATTATTATCAGGTGAGCCGGTATTTCCAGCAGGAAAAGGTCGAGAAATTCTATATCAAGGATAACAATGTGCTGATACTTTCGGTAAAGGGCGAGCCGGATCCGATAAAGTACAGCCTGTTCAGCGTGGATTATTTCCGCGAGGATCTGGGCGATCTCATTGCCGATCAGGTCGCGCGCGGCGTTATAACGGATTATGATTACGAGCTGGCGTTTGAACCGCCGTGGTGGGTAGGGTTCATACCGTATTTATTCATGATTGTCATATTTGTGGTGCTGTGGTATTTCATGTTCAACCGCGGGGCCGGGGGCGCCGACCGCACCATGAAATTCGGCAAGGCGCGCACGCGCCTCGGCAGCGACGAAAGCAAACGCGTCTCATTCGGAGACGTGGCGGGCGCGGACGAGGAGAAGGCCGAGCTGGCCGAGATAGTGGATTTCCTAAAAGCGCCCAAAAAGTTTATAGAGATAGGCGCGCGTATCCCAAAGGGCATTTTGCTGGTAGGCCCGCCCGGAACCGGCAAGACGCTGCTGGCGAAGGCCGTGTCCGGCGAGGCCGGATGCCAGTTTTTATCCATATCAGGCTCGGACTTCGTTGAGCTGTATGTGGGCGTCGGCGCGTCGCGCGTGCGCGACTTGTTCGAGCAGGCCAAGAAGCTGTCGCCGTGTATCGTTTTTATAGACGAGATAGACGCCGTGGGCCGTCACCGCGGCGCGGGGCTTGGCGGAGGGCATGACGAGCGCGAGCAGACCCTCAATCAGCTCTTAGTCGAAATGGACGGCTTTGGAAACAACGAGGGCATAATCGTGCTGGCCGCGACCAACCGCCGCGACATACTCGACCCCGCATTGCTCAGGCCGGGACGCTTTGACCGCGAGGTATACGTCGGCATCCCCGACATCAAGGGCCGCGAGGCCATATTAAAGGTACATTCGCGCAACAAGGTGCTTGACGCCGAAGTGAACCTTACCAATATCGCCAAAACCACGGCGGGCTTCACGGGCGCGGATCTGGAAAACCTGCTCAACGAGAGCGCGCTGCTGGCCGCCCGGAAGAACCACCGCGCCATTAAGGACGAGGATTTGTCCGACGCGCTCCTTAAAGTCATAGCCGGCCCCGAGAAGCGCAGCAAGGTCATAACCGACAAAGACCGCAAGCTGACGGCCTATCACGAGGCCGGGCACGCGGTGGTCAGCCGTTCGCTTGAGACGCAGGATCCCGTGCATCACATCACCATAATACCGCGCGGCATGGCCGGAGGCATGAATATACGGCTGCCCAAAGAGGATAAGTCATACATGGCCAAAAGCGAGATGTATGAAACCATCGTGGTATGTCTTGGAGGCCGCGTGGCCGAAAAGCTGGTTTTGGACGAGATCTCGACGGGGGCGTCCGACGATATCCGCCGCTCCACGCAGATGGCGCGCAGTATGGTCACGCGCTACGGCATGAGCGACAACATCGGCCCCATAAACTTCGACGCCGACTCCAACGAGGTGTTCATAGGCCGCGACTATGGCCACACGCGCTCCTATTCCGAGCAGACGGCCTCGCTCATAGACAGCGAAATAAAGGGCATCATCGACCAAGCCTATAAGCGCTGTCAGGAGATACTGCAAACGCATATGGAAAAGCTGCACAAGGTGGCCGACTATCTGCTTGAGCATGAAACTATGGACGGCCCGGTGTTCGAGCGCTTCTTCTCAGGGGACGAGCTGCTCTTGCCCGAGGTTTAACGGAGAATAAAGAACGCGCGGCGGGAGTAATCCCGCCGCGCAGCCGTTTGCCGTTTTCGCGTTCTTATTTTACCTCGATCTTCGCGCCGACTTCCTCAAGCTTTTTCTTGATTTCCGCGGCTTCGTCCTTGGAGACGTTCTCCTTGACGGCCTTGGGCGCGCCGTCTACAAGGCCCTTGGCCTCGGTCAGGCCCAGACCGGTTATCTCGCGGACTACCTTGATGACCTTGATCTTCTCGGAGCCGACCTCGGCCAGCACCACGTTGAACTCGGTCTGCTCCTCGGCGGCGGCGGCCGGAGCGGCGGCGGCCGGAGCGGCCATCATGGCCATAGGAGCGGCGGCCGAAACGCCGAATTCCTCCTCAAGAGCCTTTACTAACTCGGACAGCTCCAGAACCGTCAGCGCTTTGACCTCATCGATCAATTTTGTTACTTTATCGCTTGCCATTGTATTTTTCCTCCTTGTTTCTTACGGCGCGGGGCGATGCCCTACGCGCCTTTTTGTTCCGCTATGGCGTTCAGCGCGACCACAAGGCCGCGGATGTTGCCGTTGAGTACGTTGACTAAACCGGAAATAGGCGCGTTCAGGCCGCCCAATACGCGCGCGATAAGCTGTTCGCGCGGCGGCAGCTCGGCTAAGGCCGCGACTTCCGCGCTCGTGATGACGCGGCCGTCCACAAAGCCGGCCTTTATGCTGAACTTCCCGTTGGATTTCTTCGCGTAATCGCTGAGTATCTTGGCGGCGGCGACCGGGTCGTCGGCGCTGACGGCCAAAGCCGTCGTGCCTTTCAGGTGCGTGCTGAGATTAAGGCTGTCGAAGCCTATTTTTTCACAGGCGAAATTCAGCAGTGTGTTCTTGGTCACGCTGTAGTCCACCCCGGCGGCGCGCAGCTCACGCCTGAGCTTGGTGTCGTCGGCCACGTTGATACCCTTGTAATCGACCAGAACGCCGGCGCTGGCGTTTTTAATCTTTTCGGCGAGCTGATCGACAAAAGCCTGTTTTTGAGCCAGAACGCTTGGATTCGGCATAGGTTTTCCTCCCCTCCCGTATACGATAAATGGCGGCGATCCAAAACAAGAAAAGCCCCGCGTCTCAGCGGGGCGAATACGACACGCGCGGCGCGGCGGCCCTGAGCCGCTTTGTCCGCATATTTGCCGCACCCCTCGGCAGGCGGCCGCCCGATAAGCGGCGCGTTACTGCGGCTCCGAAAAAGCCGCAACCTGCTGTCTGTGGAACGCTTGTTATAATATAACAGCCGGGCCGCCGTTTGTCAAGCGGCGGCCCATAATTTTTATATAACGCCGCCGCCGGGACGGCTTTGGAGCGCCCCGGAGGGGTCAGTCGGTATTAAACTCGCCCGTAAGCGATGATATGGTGGCCTTCGCGTCCCCGTATATCATAAGGGTATTTCCCATATGGAACAGCTCGTTTTCGATTCCTGAGAAGCCCTTGCCCTTACCGCGCTTGAGGACGAACACCGTTTTGGCCTCATAAGCCTTTATGATGGGCATACCGTATATGGGCGACGAAGGCTCCGTTTCCGCGGCGGGGTTTACAACGTCGTTGGCCCCGATGACGATAGCAACGTCTTGCGCGGGCATGATCGGGTTCGTTTCCTCCATTGTTTTAAGCTGCTCATAAGGGATATCCGCCTCGGCCAGCAGGACGTTCATGTGACCGGGCATACGTCCGGCGACCGGGTGTATGGCAAAGCTTACCTCGGCGCCGTTTTGCTCAAGCTTCGACGCAAGCTCCTTGACGACGTGCTGCGCCTGCGCGACGGCCATACCGTAGCCCGGTATGAACACCACCGACTGGGCGGCCTCCAGAATTAAATACGCGTCCTCGACCGATATGGCCTTGGGCTCGGCTTGGGGGCCTTTTTTGCCGGAGGACGATTCGGAAGCGCCAAACCCGCTGAAGAGAAGGTTGCTGATAGAACGGTTCATGGCCTTGCACATTATCAGTGTGAGGACTACGCCCGAAGCGCCCACTAAGCATCCGGCCACTATCAATACCGTGTTGGAGATTATGAAACCGGCCATAGACGCGGCCAATCCCGAAAAGCTGTTCAGCAGGGATATGACGACCGGCATATCGCCGCCGCCTATGGGCAGCACCGCGGTAAAGCCCAGTATAAGCGCGAGCGCCGTGAGGGTTATGACCATGACGGTCTTTACATAAACGTCGATGCCGGGTATGACGTAGATAACTATGGCGGAGAGCGAAACCAAGATGAGCAGCAGGTTAATGGGCTTCTGCCCCTTGAATAAAATCGCGCGCCCCGTGATTTTTTCCGCAAGCTTGGCCCATGCCAATACGGAGCCGGTAAAGGTTATCGCGCCGATCAAAATGGTCAGCCCTATGGACACGGCGCTGACCAAATCGCTGCCCTCGGGGTCTTTAAGGAACTCCGACAAGGCGACCAGCAAAGACGCGAGGCCTCCGAAGCCGTTAAAAAGCGCCACCAATTCGGGCATCCCCGTCATCTTTACCCTTTTGGCCCATATGACGCCGACGGCCGAGCCTATAACGATGCTTATAAAGCACCACAGATATCCGTTCTGCATCCAGTCCGAGGTGTTCCACGACGCCGCGACGTCCTTTTCGCAAAGCACCGCGACGACGGCTATCAGCATACCAAGGGAGGAAATAAAGTTGCCCTGACGCGCGGTTTTTACTTTATTGAGCCTCTTTATACCTATGATGAATAAAACGCAGGCCACTATATACGCGAGATTGATAAGCATTACTTCCTGTCCTCCTTCTTGCGGAACATACGCAGCATACGGTCGGTTATCAGATATCCGCCCACTACGTTTATGGCCGCGAATATCACGGCCAGAAAAGACAGGATCATCCCAAGCGTCCCCGTGGCCTGCACGGCGCACACCGCCAAAGCGCCCACTATGGTTATGCCCGATATGGCGTTTGTGCCCGACATCAGGGGCGTGTGCAGCTGTGAGGGCACCTTTGATATAAGCTCTACACCCAAAAACGCCGCGATTACGAATATGAATATGAGGAATACTATATTTTCCATTTAAGGGCGCTCCTTTGCTATCTGAATTTTTCGTGTACGATCTTATGGCCGTCCGTTATGAGACAGCCGGACATGATTTCATCGGAGGCGTCTGCCTTTAACGACTTGCTTTCGCCGTCCCAGAAGTGGGTCAAAAACGCGGTGATATTCCCGGAGAACATATTCGAGGCGTCCTTGGGGACGAAGCGCTCAAGGCCGTCTCCGCCCAAGATGACTACGCCGTTATCCAAAATAACTTCCTTTTCGGGGTCTGAGCCTTCAACGTTGCCGCCGGTTCTGACCGCCATGTCGATTATGACCGAGCCGGGCTTCATCTGCCGCGTCATATCACTGGTCAGCAAAACGGGGGCCTTGCGCCCGAATACCTTCGCGGTGGTTATAACTATGTCCGACTGCGCGCACACCTTTGCCTGCGCCTTGCGCTGCAGCGCTACCTGCTCGGGCGTCAGCTCTTTGGCATAGCCCTGTTCGGTCTGCCCGGTCTCCCCCAAGTCGATTTTTACGAATTTGGCCCCCAAGGATTTCACCTGCTCCTCGACGACGGGCCTCGTGTCGAACGCCTCGACCCGCGCGCCCATCCGTTTGGCCGTGGCGATGGCCTGCAGTCCCGCGACGCCGACGCCTATGATAAAGACCTTGGCGGGGGAGATCGTTCCCGAGGGCGTCATCATCATGGGGAATATCTTGGGGAGCCTCGAGGCCGCCAATACGACCGCGTAATAGCCCGCCAGCGACGCCTGAGAGCTTAGGATATCCATTTTCTGCGCTAATGTCGTACGGGGGATCATTTCAAGGCTGACAAGCCTTATGCCGGCCGCGGCGAACTCGCCTATGGCGGCCCGCTCGTTGAAAACGTCGAATGAGCTGATATGAAGCGTATGCTCGCGGAGGCCCTCTATGCCGCCGGGCTTGTTGACGCGCACAACGATGTCGGCAAACTCACAGCCCTCGCCGTAGGTCTGCACTATCTTCGCGCCGGCTTCCGCGTATTCGCGGTCGCCGCAGCCGGTTTTAAGCCCCGCGCCGCTTTGCACCGCCAGCTCATATCCCATCCGGGCCAGCTTGGCAACGTCGGAGGGGACGAGCGCCGTTCGCGTCTCGTTTTTATCGGTTTCCCTGCACAAAAAAACTTTGTTCATAAGCTACATCCTTCTTATGAAATATAAAGACGCCAACCAACAGCCTGAAGAAACAGGTGCCGGCAAACGCCTTTGTCTGCTCGGTGAAGAGTATATCAAATACCGGGATAATTTGTCAAGTAAAATTTACAGGATTTTCGCGTCCCCCCGTCACCGCGGGTCAGACCCGCGATGACGAAAGGGGCGCGGTTTCCACAAGGCCCCGGCACGGATGGGGCTGTTTATGGCGCTTGGGCCGTTCTATGGGTTGCCGGAGTTACGGCGTCAGTGCGAATACGGCGCTGTCCACCGTTCCCGGGGCTTTGCCGGTGCCGGGTTCGGTGTAGAACACCCGGACAAAGACGTGAGTTACTGTTGGCCCAGGTGTGGTAAGAGTTGCGGTCGTCATTCCAGATATGGGGGTCGGGTCGGCTTTACTCGCATTAGTGCTATACCACTGATACGAAAGCACTCCGCTTCCGCCGGCGGGGACGGCGGCACCGACGGTCGGTGAAGTTGCGGTCGGCTGCGTGCCAATTGTGGGCGCGGGCGAGGTGGCCGACACCACCGTTACCTTGACGACAACGCTGTCAAGCGAAGCCGCGTTTTTGTTGGGTTCTTTGCTTGTCACGCGGACGAAGTAGAAATACTCGCCCGTAGCTAAAGTTTTCGGGATGGTAAGCGTCGCGGTTCCGGCGTTCTTGTGTCCCCAGGTCGTATCCGCGTCGGTAATCATTTGCGGGCTTCCCTTGCTTGCGTTGGCGCAGCGATACCAGCGGTAAGAGAGGATCGAGGTCGGGGTGCCTGTGGCGACGACGGTTAGCTGCCCGTCCTCGTAACCCATATTGATAGGCACAGGCTGCGTGATAATTTCGGGCGGGTCGGAGGTTTCAGGCAGGACTATGACTAAATCCTCCGGCGGATCGGGCGGCTCCATGCCCGGCGCGAGGAACCACGCGGCGGCAACCGCGTCCTTGCCGTTGGTGGCCTTGCCCCAGTAGATATGTATCGAGCCGTTGATGCTCGCGGAGGCCCCGGTGTAGCCTGTGCCGTCCTTGTCGGCCTTGGCTGTGGCCTTTAGGCGCGTGTCGGGGATGGAGGTAATGGAGGCGGTCAGCGCGGGCAGGCCGCCCCATTTTTTGCTTGTGGCGTTCCAAATCTCATATTTTCTCGAATCCAGCTTGATCTTGCCGTTGGGAGCGGGTATGGCCACGGCCTCTTCGGGCATCTCTATCCTCGGCGCGAGCTTAATATTCTGTATGCGGCTGGCCGGCTTCTTCGCGGTGGCCGTCATCCAGGCGCGGACGGAGCCTTCCGCCGCTCCTATGGCGCTCTCAATGGATACGCCCTTTAGCTCGGGCGTCCCCTTCGCGTATATCACGGTCTCGATGCCCGTGCCGCTGAGAGACATCCCCACTTTGGGCTTTATGTTCTCCAGCTTATAGTTAACCTTAATCTTGGGCTGCGCGAGCTGGCCGGAGGCCGTTACTTTATAGAGCTTGCTCGCCGCTTTCGCGTTGCCGTCATTGCCGCCCACGGGCGCGCCGCGCACTAAGTAGACGGTTTTAGCCGGCTTCTGCCCCGCCTCTGTGGGCATGACGTTGATGCCCTGCGCCCCTCTGAAGCGGCCCCAGCCGTCCTCGTCGGGGTCTTTTTTGTTGGAGGCGGCCACCGCGATTTGCAGGCCGCTCAAATCGGAGGCCTCGGTCGCGTTTTTGGGGGTAAGCGTCCACTGGCCGGGGGTTTCGCTTGTGTTGTCGGGATATATCGAATAGTTGACGGTAAGCTTGGTCACGGAGGGACGCGCGGCGATTTTGGCAAACGCTATGATGGTCGCGCCGGGCACGGCGGCCGTCTCCCCCTCGGCCGCTTTTCCGGCGATGGGCTTTTTGGTGGCCCTGTCAATTTCGAGATTAGACAGATGCAGTGTCAAATCCTTGCTCAGCAGCTTGCTGAATTCGGCCGGCGGCGCGCCGGATTTCCAATTGCCGCCGCCGTCGATGCTGAAAGCGGCGACCGTGAAGCCGCTCGGCAAGGTCAGCTTTTCAGCGTCAAGGTCTATAATCGCGCTGTCGGCGGTGTAGGTGTTTGGGTCTGTGCTGTGCGCCGCGTCCTTAACCGGCGTGGCCGTCACGAGGGCGGAGGAGGGCACATAAGCGATATTGTGCTTGCCTCCGCCGGACTGAAAGGTTGGGCGGGAGCCGCCGCTCTTGATTGTCCAGGTTTCTTCAAAATCCCAGCCCAATTCAATCCACGTTTCAGGTTTTTTCACTTGCTCCGCGGTGATGTCATGGCCATCTTCTTCGATAATGTAGGTGGTTTTTTCCAGCGATGTGCTGCCATATTTGAGAACCACTGATTCAGATGCGTAGTTTTCTTCATAGGTTCCCGAATCCTTCTTTGCTATGCGAAAAACAGCAGTGGATGCGTCCTTTGTCGTCACGCTTGTGTTCAGCGACACGCTTCTTTTGATGGCGCCGCTTAAATTTACGCTTGCTATGCCGCCGACTAACTTATCGGCGCTAATCTCGGCGGTGCTGTAGCAAAACTCTATGAGGCCGCTGTTCTGGCCCACTATACCGCCGAAATTTCCCGGATCTGTACCCCCTCCGGTTATTTTGCCGGTCACATAGCAGTTGGAAATCGTGCCGCCACTCTCATTCACACCCGCTATTCCCCCAGCGTACGAACGAGCGGTAATGTTGATGTTCTCAAGACCGAGGTTTTTCACAACGCCGCCATCCCGAATGTTGTTGAACAAGCCTTGATTAACACCAAAGGTTTCATGGTCTTTCGGTTCGTTAGCGTATCCGGTTCTGTTAATGGTCAGTCCGGTGATTACAAACCCGCCGCCGTCGTATGTACCCACAAAATAGCCTTCCGCGGCACTGAGGTTGGCTCCGGGTGTGCCGGGGTAGCCGTTTCCGCCTATGGGCATCCAGTTGGTGTAAGACGAGATATCAATGTCGGCTATTTGCTTGTAGTGGGCGTCCATCGTCCAGCCGTCCTCTCCGCTGCCGACCTTTCGCAGGGTCGCCGCTGTGCTGACAATGAACGGGCTTTCGGCCGTGCCGGACGCTTGCGCCGACGGCGCCGCCGCCGTCACTAAAGAGAGAGCCATGATGGCCGCGAGGGTTAGCGATAACACTTTCCGTTTCACAGTAAATACCTCCATGTTTAATGATTTGGATCCTTCCGTTTATTATGCTCAAAGTCGTAATGACCGTGATGCCGCTAAAAGGTTGGCGCTCAGCCGCCTATAATTGTCAACACCTGCTTTTCAAGCACGGTATTGTAAGGCGGGTTGTTGCTGATTACCCGCAAGATATACTCTCCGTCAGGCAAGCTGTTCAGCACGGGGCTGCCTTGCCGGAACCGTATCATTCCGCTCCCGGCGATGTCTCTCTCGTAATCCGTGTTAAGTACCAGCGGCCGGGGATTCGTCCCGTCGGTATTGACGATATACGCGGCGGTATAGGCGGCATTGACGCCCGTAAGCGTGGTCGCTTTCCTGCCGTAGCCTCTTTCATCAAGACCCGTAAAGACGATTTGCTCATATACGTAGCCGGGGGCAGTAAATGGGGTCAGGCTCTTGTCGAAGGTTATCTGAGCGGGAGAACCCGGGAAGCTCGGCAGCTGGGCGTTGTCCCTTATGGTGAGGGCCTTTGATATAGGCCCGCTGGGGGATATGCTGCCACCCTCAAATGTAAGGCCCTCGAAGTCGTCGTTGAATCTGATTTCAATGGTGTAGTTCCTGCGCCAATCCATATTCGAGTACCAATCCAAGGGCAGGCTGTCAAACCAGTTCCCATCCGCGTGCAGTATGGTGAGCTGCGTGCCGCTGACGGTGTAGTCTGCCGGCTCAAGCACCCTTTCCCCGAATTTGATCGAGGTGATGCCTGTAGCGGCGGCGGGGCCGCGCCCCCAGTTAAGGGTTATGTTCAGGTTCGCCCCGACATAGATCTGATTGCCGTTCACCCCGTATAGGGTGTGTACGCTCATGCCGCCTACCGCGCTGTTTAAGAAGTTGGCGACAATCGTGAAGTTCGGCGAGGACGTAGGCTCGGTCATACCTTTCGGCAGAACCTCTATCTCGATTTCGTCGCTCGTCGTATCTAACGTGGTCACGTTGTTGTCATACATGAACCGGACTTTGACGGAGTAATAGTGTATGCCTACGCCCAGATTTCCGGGCAGGGTATACTCGGGGTCGTCGCCGAAATCGCGGGCTCTCGACGAGAACCGATCCGAAGGCCCTTTATGCCACCATTCGTATTGAAGCTTTCCGTCGGTAAAGGTGGTTGTGGCGGCCACGGTCAGTGTATGGCCGGTTGTGCCCTCTTCAAAATAGGCGCTTTCGGGCGGCTCGGTGATTTCGATCTGCAATATCTTGCCGGGGGTCGGTTTGCTGCCGTCGGCTATTATTTCGCCTATGGACATGCCTGTTTTGTTCTTGCCGTCGCTGTCCGTGTAATCGCCGTAAGTGATTTTGATTTTGCCGCCCGAGCTGGCCGCCTTGGCGTTCGCGCCCTTGGGCACGGCCTTGGCGCGGATGTAAAACACATGCACCCCCGGCGTGTTTATCTTGGGGAGCTTGCCCCACTTGCTCTTGGCCGGATTGGCTGTGTTTTCCACCCATATCTCATAGGGCTTCATGTCGGTGGTTATCTTGCCGCTGTTTATGGTGAGCTGCATACTCTCAAACGGGCCGCGCTTGAGCGCGGTGAGGATCTGGTTCTCGGTGGCCGGTTTTTTCCCCGTGGGCGCTTTGCGCAGCAGCAGCTCGCCGTCCTCGTCGCTTATAAGCGGCTCGGCGTTATAAGGCATAGGCTTCCCCTTGCTGTCGAGCGGGACGTCCGTCCATTCTTTGCCGCCGTCAAGGGAATATTGGTCGCCCTTTTTCATCTTGATTATCTCGTTTTTGTAGTCGATCTTGTATTTGGTCGGCTTGCCGTAGTTGGCGGGCGTTAGCTTGGCCGCCTTGCTGGGGGCGCTGCCCGACGCGCGCACGAAAACCGGGGCCTTCGCGGAGCTGCTCGGCTTCATGTCAAAGCCCGTGAAGCTTACGGCCGTCCACGGGCCGTCCGCGCTCGCGGCCCACTCATACCCGGTCGAGAGCTTTTCGGTCTTGCCTTTCTCGACCAAAAACCATTTGGCGGGGTTTGCGGGGTCGTAATACGCCGCAACCTTGGGCGCGGGCGCTTCTCCCGCGGAAGTCGCAAGCGCCGGCGGCGGCAGCGCCGCCATCAGCGACAGAACCGTCATGGCCGCGAGGGTTAAGGATAACACTTTCCGTTTCATGCTGAAATACCTCCCTGTTAATCAATTCGGATCCTTCCGTCTATTCAGCTCAAGTCGTATATTATGGTGAGGTGAAGCCGGGTAACTCCTTCGGTTTCTCCGACCGAGAATTTGGACTCAGCCACTATACAGCCCGGGAAGAGGTTGAACACCGTGTCGTCAACATTCTCGAACTTATATTCCCCGGTGGCGCTCAGCGAGACCTGAAAGCGAATTTTGTCTTGCGGGTATGTACCGTCATCTAAGCCTTCATATAAAGGCGTTTGCGGCTCGATGATATACCATGTCCCGCCTTCCAAGCCGGGGTTGTAAACGCCGCTCACGGCCTTTAATTTCGCCCGCGGCTGGCCCACTACGGGCTTCGGGATGAGCAGGCCCTCAAGCTCAGGCGGGTACAGCACGGCGCCGGAGCCGATTTGGGCCGCCGTTATGCCGCTCTTGTTATCGCTCAGCGAGCCATAAGTCACCTTGAGCGTGCTGCTCAGGCTGGCCGCCTTGGCGCTCGCGCCCTTGGGCGCGGCTTTTACGCGGATGAGAAACTCATGCACCCCGTCGGTGGTTATTTTGGGGAGCTTGCCCCACTTGCTCTTGGCCGGATTGGCTGTGTTTACTATCCATATCTCATAGTTTTTCATGTCGGAGGTTATCTTGCCGTTTGCCACGCTCAGCTCCGCGTCGGCAATTACGGCGCGGGGCAGCGACGTTATGGTCTGGGTCTCGGTGGCCGGCTTTTTCCCCGTGGCGCTTTTGCGCAGCAGCATATCGCCGTCGCCGCCGCTTATAAACAGCTCGGCGTTATACGGTATGGGCTTCCCCTTATCGTCGAGCCGGACATCGGCCCAGGTCTTGCCGTCGTCGGTTGAATACTGGTCGCCTTTTTTCATCTTGATTATCTCGTTTTTGTAGTCGATTTTGTATTTGGTCGGCTTGCCGTAGTTGGCGGGCGTTACCTTGACCGCCTTGCTGGCGGGTATTTTGCCGAATTCCATGGCGCGCACAAAAACCGGGGCTTTGGGCGCGCTGCTCGCTTTTATGTCGAAGCCGGTCTCGGGCACGGAAGTCCACGGGCCGGTGGCGCTTGAGGCGTATTCATATCCGCCCGTAAGCATTATGGGCGTGTCTGTTTTGACCTTCTCGGTCAAAAACCATTTGTCGGGGCTTTTGAGGTCATAATAGGGCGCGAGCTTGGGCGCGGGCGGCTCTTTCACGACCGCGTTCTCGCTGATAACGACCGAGGCGTGAATTGTGCCCTGAGTGTTTTCTGCTAAATTGGTATCAAAGTTTATTAAAAAGGCGAGTCTGAAGCTGAGCCTGAGCGTTTGCGCAACGACAAACGGCTGTTGAACCGCGGAGATGTCGCCGGGGCCGTTGGGGTTGGCGATCACAAACTCAAATGTGACCGATTTCCCGTCTCCGCTTACCACTATGTTCCGGCAGGGGTTAACCGTGCCGTTATGGGCGGGGTATACTATACCTATAGATGTATAGTTGAGACCGGTATCTGTAAAACTGCTCGCGTTGAATCTGCCATTGCCTTTGACTATGCTGACCGTGATGGTTGTGTCGCCCACATTTACCGGCTGGATTCTCACGTCGGCGCTTGTGGAATTGCCGGACGCCAGCGCGGCCGGCGATAACGCCGTCACAAGCGACAGTGTAATGGCGGCCGTGAGAGCTATTGACAAAAGTCTCCTTTTCATAGACCATACCTCCATGTGAAATATTCGGACATAAAGCGGCTCCTTCCGCCTCGTATATATTATACGAAGCAAAGGGAGCCGGACAAAAGCCCTTTGACGCGGTTGGTCAAAAAACGGACGTAGTTGGTAACGTCGGGGCGGGTTATTCGGAGGAAGGCGGCCACAAAAGCCAGCCGTAGTCCTGACGGCAGTCAACGGCCGCCGTTATGTAGACAACGCCGTCCCGGATTTCAAATAACGCCATATGATACTTGCCGAAGCGAATTTTGCGGTATCTCTGAAACGGTATGGCTTCATGCTCTAACCAGGGGCAGCGTTCGGGGCTTTGCGCGAGGGCGCCGGCGGCTGCGACAAAGGCGTCGGCAAGCCTGTTCGCGGCTTCCGCGCTGACGTTCGCGAGGAAGCGCGCGTGGGCGAGCATTTGCTCAAACGCCGCGTCGGTGACCTTGACGGTAAAGGTTTTATCCATTGGCGGCTTCCGCTGCGGCGCGTCTCATCGCTGCGGCGGTGTCCTCCGCCGTGCGGACGCGGGCGTTTTGGATATCGGCTTCCGAGCGCAAAAGCGTTTCACGCAGGCGCAGCACGCTTTCCCTGCGGGCAAAAGTTTCCAAGTCCATCACAACAAGGTCGCCCTCGCCGTTTTTGGTCAAAAAAACAGGTTCTCTCGTGCGCTTGCACAGCGCGGATATTTCATTGTAGTTTTTCCGTATAGCCGCGGAAGGCTTAATATTCATCATGGCGGTTCTCCTTGTGGCAATATTATATGCTTTTATGATACTTATTATACTACGGTAAAGGCGCGCTGTAAAGAGGCGGATGCGGCCCTCTACCATTCTATCTTCAGCGCGGCCTCCGCGCTGAAGGAGTCGCCCGTATGCTCAAACGAGACGAAGCCGCCGTGTTTTTCCGCTATTTTGCGGATGATGCCGATGCCGTATCCGTGCAGTAAGCGGTCGCCCTTGGTGGTGACGTAGCGCCCGCCGTCCATGCCGACGTCCCCGTGCCGCGCGTTGGTAACCGAAAGGTACATATAGGGCTTGCTGGCGTTAAGCTGGACTTTGGCCCAGCGGCCTTCAGGGTCTTGGATGTTCGCGCAGCTTTCCAGCGCGTTGCTGAGCATGTTCATAAACAGGCTCACGAGATCCGCGTCGGGGACGTCGAGAGGCGGCAGCGGCGAAACGTCGAATTCGATTTCAAACTCAAGCTGGCGCGCGCGCCGTGCGGCGTGGGTGAACAGGGCCTGTATGATGCGGTTGCCGCAGTAGACCGGCCCCTCAAGATCCCCATAGCTTTCGTTTAAGCCGGACAGGTAGTTCGACAGCCGCTCATACTGCCCCTTCTCAAGCAGTATGCTTATGGCCAGCAGATGATGGTGCAGCTCATGCCGCATGTGGGCGATCTGCGCGATATAGTTTTCTAAAGTTTGGTAATTTTCCATCAGGAACTCGTTTTTTACTTCCAGCATCCGTATTTCGGACTGATGGCCGACCAGCTCGCGGGTGTTTATAAGCAGGACATGGCACATCATATAGGCCGCGCTGAGCAATATGGCGTTTTTGTATTCGTCGTGAAATAAGAATGGGCTTCCGGCCAGTGTCCTGACGAGCAGATAGAGCCAAAAAACGGCCCAGACGGCGGTCAGCGTCCTCATATACCGCGCCGCGTCCTTGGATTCCGGCCAGAGGGAGCCGGCGGGCAGGAATAAAAAGGCGCATACCCCCGCTATGGGGCTGTACAGCCTGTCGGGTATATCAAGCGGCAGTCCGAGCGCGAAGAACATAAGCCACGCGGCGGCGCCGTAAGCGGCGAGTATGATTATGGGCGCGAGCAGCCATTTTTGGGCGCGGGGGCTCAAATAAAGATAGAAGTGCAGAAACAGCGCGATAGGGTATCCGTAAAAAGAGAGCTTATTGACATAGAACAGAAGCTCCAGGCTTAAAACCCGCGAGGCCGGCCCGGTCATGGACAGCGTGTTCAGCGCGAACAGCGACGCGAAAAGCCCCATCAGGAGGATATGCCCGCACCTCAGCTTATTTGCGGCGCGTATCAGGCCCAAGGCGAAGCAGACCAGACCTAAAAACAGGCAGATAACGCCTCCCGCGATGTCAAAGGCGCCCCATTCGAGGGTATAGGGCATGACCGGCGGCACGTTCTCGCCTATGCGGAGGTTTGGGAAGCGTTCCGCGTCGATAGGCATACCGCCCGACAGCCGGACATGGGGGGAGACCATGCCGATGTAAATAAGACATATCAGGGCGGCCGCCGCCATCAGGAGATACCAGGTTTTTTGTTTGCCCATGCTTTCACTTCCGGTTTGAGTTCAATTTATAATAAATATAAAACTCTCCGCTTGGGTATTCAGCGCTCTCTTTTTTGTTACGATATACTATAAGCGGAGGTGTGCCTTTATGTACAGGATTGCCATATGCGAGGACGAGGCGGTTTTCCGCGCCGAACATGAGCGGATATGCCGCCGCATTTTCGCTAAGCTGAATATAGAATACCACATATCCTCATTTGAATCCAGCGCGGCTTTTTTAGACGCCTTTTCCAAGGGGAGGAGATACGACCTCTTTTTGCTGGATATCGTCATGGACGAAACAAACGGCATGGAGCTGGCGCGGAAGATACGCGAAAGCGGCGATGACGCCGCCATTATATTCATTACCTCAAACCCCGACCATGTATGGCAGGGGTATGACGTGGGCGCGCTGCATTACCTTATGAAGCCGCCGGACGGCGATGTGCTGGAGCGCCTGATAGCGTCGGATTACGACCGCAGGTTCCAAAGCGGCTCTATCGTCGTCAGGGCCGGGGCGCAGACCCTGCGCATACCTGCCGAGGACGTGATCTGCCTTGAGACCGTGGGAAAGCGCGTGGCGGTCACGCTGGACGACAGGACGGTCGAGTGTTCGGGAAAGCTGTCGGAGCTTTTGAGCGGGCTGCCCAAGGAGCAGTTTGTCCGCTGCCATGTCGCCTATGCCGTCAACGTGCGCAAGATGCAGGAAATCACGCGGACGGACGCCGTGGCCGTAAACGGCAAAAAAATACCGATCAGCCGCGCGTACTCCAAAGACGTGCAAAAGGCGTTTCTGAGGAAGATGCGCAAGGCTTAGGCCCCCCTCCCGGCGTCCGCGATAACTTGGACGCCGGCGCGCCGGGGGGGTTGACTTTTATAACGGCGTATGATACACTCCATAAACGAACAAAGGCGTTCGTCATATGAGGCAAAGGATGGTTGGGGATCGGGGGTTATGAGACCGGTCGGAAGCTGTCCCCCGTTGCACCGTGTGATGGCCGCTTGTTTTTACGAGTTCTAATTTTGCCGTGTATACGCGTACGGTTAGGAGAGGAGAGGTTTCCATGAGAGCGTTTGGAACAATTTCGCGGGGTGTTCGCGCCCCGATCATCAAGAAAGGCGACGATTTAGCCGAAATCGCGGCCCTTTCGGTAACGGAGGCCGCGGAAAAGGAAGGATTTGAGCTGCGCGACAGGGATGTCGTGGGCATAACCGAGTCGGTGCTGGCCCGCGCCCAAGGCAACTACGCCTCCTTGGCGCAGATCGCCGCCGATGTGCGCGCGAAAATTCCAGGCGGCGTCTTTGGCGTTACCCTGCCCATTCTCAGCCGCAACCGTTTTTCACAGATACTGCGCGGCGTATCGGCCGCGGCGGATAAGCTTTATATATTGCTCGCGTATCCGGGCGACGAGGTGGGCAACCCTCTGCTGAGCTGGGAGCAATTAGATGAAAAAGGGATTAACCCATATACCGACGTGTTAGACGAGGCCGAGTTTACCGCCTTGTTCGGCAGGGCGGTTCACCCCTTCACCGGCGTGGACTACATTTCGTATTACAAGGAGCTTACCGGCGGCAAAGCCTCTATATTATTCGGCAATGACCCGCGCGCCGTTTTGAAATACACAAAGCATGTCATAACGGCCGATATCCATACCCGCCACAGGTCAAAGAAGCTGCTTCGCGGCGCCGGGGCCGAGACCGTTCTCGGATTGGACGATCTTTTGAACGGGCCTGTGGAGGGAAGCGGGTATCACCCGCAATACGGCCTGCTGGGGTCGAATTTGGCGACGGAGGATTCCGTAAAGCTTTTCCCCCGCGACGCCCAAGCCTTCGCGGAGCGTGTGGCGGCCCGCCTTTTGGCGCTCTCCGGGAAAAACATAGAAGTTTTGGTATACGGCGACGGCGCGTTTAAGGATCCGGTCGGCGGAATTTGGGAGCTGGCAGACCCTGTTGTCTCTCCCGGCTACACCAAAGGGCTGGAGGGCACGCCGAACGAGCTTAAAATCAAATATTTGGCCGATACGGCCGCCGGCGACAAGAGCGGCGACGCGGCTTCCGAGCTTATCAAGGACATGATCCGCAACAAGCAGGAGAGCTTGGTGGGCGATATGTCCTCTCAGGGCACCACTCCCCGCCGCCTGACCGATTTGCTGGGCAGCCTGTGCGACCTGACCAGCGGCAGCGGCGATAAGGGCACGCCGATCGTGCTGATTCAGGGATACTTTGATTCATATGCGGATATTTGAACTGAAAGGGTGGCCCGTATTATGCGTAAAGACATACTCTCCCTCATGGAGCGCAACGCAAAGCTGACGGCGGACGAGATCGCCGTGCGCTTGGGCGTATCTGAGGCGGACGTGCGCGACGAGATAGCGCGGATGGAAAAGGAGCAGATTATCTGCGGCTATAACACGCTTATTAACTGGGATCGCGCGGACAGCGAATTCCTCACCGCGCTTATCGAGGTGAAGGTCACTCCGTCGCGCGGGCAGGGCTTTAACCGCATCGCCGAGCGGATATACCGGTTTGACGAGGTTAAGGCGGTATACCTTATGTCGGGCGGCTATGACCTGACGGTTATTATTGAGGGCCAGTCAATCAAGGACATAGCCTATTTTGTCTCCGACAAGCTCTCGCCCCTTGAGTCCGTCCTGAGTACGGCCACTCATTTTGTTCTTAAAAAATACAAGGATCACGGCGTCGTCCTGAACGAGCGGGGCGGCGACGACGAGAGGATGATCGTTTCGCCATGAGGAGCTTCGTCGCGCAAACGATCCGAGATCTGCCCCCGTCCGGCATACGCCGCTTCTTCGACGTGGCGGCCACCATGAAGGACGTGGTTTCGCTGGGCACCGGCGAGCCGGATTTCGCCACGCCCTGGCATATCCGCGAGGAGGCCATATTCACATTGGAACGGCGGCGCACCACCTACGGCGCCAACGCCGGCATGATGGAGCTGCGCCGGGAGATAGCGCGGTATATGTCCAAATACGGGCTGGAGTACGATGCGGAGACGCAGGTGCTGGTGTCGGTCGGCGCCAGCGAGGACATCGACGTGGCGATGCGCGCCATACTTAACCCCGGCGACGAGGTGCTGCTGGTTGAGCCGTGCTTTGTGGCTTATAAGCCGTGTGTTCTGATGGCGGGCGGCGTGCCTGTAACCATACCGACGAGCGCGGACAACGATTTCCGCGTCACGGCCGCCGACATAGAGGCGCGCCTCACATCCAAGACCAAAGCCGTCCTGCTCAGTTATCCCTGCAATCCCACGGGCGCCACCCTTGAGCGGACGGAGATAGAGTCCATAGCCGCCCTGCTGCGAGAGCGGGATCTGGTGGTTATCAGCGACGAGATATACTCAGAGCTGACATACGGCGGCGAGCCGCATGTTTCTATAGCGTCCCTGCCGGGCATGGCTGAGAAAACCATTGTCATCAACGGATTTTCCAAGGCGTTCGCCATGACGGGCTGGCGGCTGGGGTTTGCCTGCGGGCCGGCGGATTTGATTGCCGCCATGGTCAAAATCCATCAGTATATATTGATGTGCGCCCCCATTATAGCCCAGTACGCCGGCGTCGAGGCCCTGCGCAACGGCGCGGCGAGCGTGGAAGCGATGCGGAAGGAATACGACGGCCGGCGCCGCTTTATGCTCAACGGCCTGCGGGAAATGGGGATAGACTGCTTTGAGGCAAAGGGCGCGTTTTACCTGTTCCCCTCCATAAAGCGGTTCGGGATGTCCAGCGAGAAATTCTGCGACCGCCTGCTGCACGAGGCGCGGCTGGCGGTTGTGCCGGGAACGGCGTTCGGCGCTTCGGGCGAGGGGTATGTGCGGTGCTGCTACGCGTATTCCATCGACAGCATCAGGGAAGCCCTGTCCCGGCTGCGCGGTTTTATACAGTCAATATAATCTTAAGGGGGGCGCGGCCATGTGCGGCATTATAGGTTATGTTGGAAGTGAAAACGCCGTCCCTATCATTGTTGACGGGCTGAAAAAGCTTGAATACCGGGGATATGACTCGGCGGGAATCGCGGTCTACGGGCGCGGCGGCTTTGATGTGGTTAAGCAGGAAGGGCGCTTGGAGGCTTTAGAGGCGCGGCTGGCGGGCAGCCCGCTTTCCGGGAATATGGGCATCGGGCATACCCGCTGGGCCACACACGGCGAGCCGTCGGATATAAACTCGCACCCCCATGTCGGCAGCAAGAATAAAATCGCCGTTGTTCACAACGGCATAATTGAGAACTACAAGCAAATAAAGGAGCGTTTGGAGCAAAGGGGCGTCCGCTTCGCGTCGCAAACCGACAGCGAGGCCATCGCGCAGCTTGCAGAGTATTATTATGACGGCGATATTATGGATACGGTCATAAGGGTGGCCGGCAGGCTGGAGGGCTCATACGCGCTGGGCATCATGTGCCTCGACGAGCCGGACACGCTTATAGCGGTCAAGAAAGACAACCCGCTGATTGTCGGCGTATCCGAACACGGCCGGTTCATAGCGTCCGACGTGCCCGCCGTGCTGAAGCACACCAACAAGGTCTATTACCTGAACGATATGGAGATCGCCGTGCTGCGGGAAGGCGACGCGCGGTTTTTCAACTTTGATAAAGAGCCGTTAGAAAAAACTCCTGAGACCGTGACATGGAGTCTTGACGGCGCGGAAAAAGGCGGATACCCGCATTTCATGCTTAAGGAGATCATGGAGCAGCCCAAAATACTCCGGGATACCATCAGCTCCTCCATGACCGGTAGCAATGGGGATATAATTGACGGAATGGACGCCGCCCGGTTCGGCAAGGTGGTGATAACGGCCTGCGGCTCGGCGTATAACGCGGGGGTCGTGGCCAAATATGTATTTGAGAGGCTGTGCAGGATATCGGTCGAGGTGGAGCTTGCCAGCGAATTCCGCTACAAGGACGCCGTTATAGATGAAAAAACGCTTGTGATTTTGGTCAGCCAGTCGGGGGAGACGGCCGATACCATAGCGGCCATGCGCGAGGCCAAGTCCAAGGGCGCCTTTACGCTGTCCATTGTAAACGTCGTCGGAAGCACGATAGCCAAGGAAGCGGATCGCTGCCTGTTTACGGCGGCGGGGCCGGAAATCGCGGTGGCCACCACAAAGGCCTTTTCCGCGCAGCTTGTGATATTATATATTCTGGCCGTGCGGTTTGCCGCCCGTTTAGGTAAAGTGCCGCCCGGCAGGGAGCGGGAGATGCTTTCGGAAATCGAGAGCCTGCCCGCCAAGATAACCGAGATACTCAGGCAGGTCGATTCTATTCAAAAATACGCTTCCACTTGCGTCGGCTATAAGAATATCTTCTTTATCGGCAGAAATATCGACTACGCCATCGCGCTTGAGGGTTCGCTCAAGCTGAAGGAGATATCCTACATACATTCCGAGGCGTATGCCGGCGGCGAATTGAAGCATGGCACCATCTCCCTTATCGAGGACGAGACGCTGGTCGTGGCGATTGCCAACTGTGAGCGCCTGTATGGGAAAATCATGAGCAATGTGGAGCAGGTTATAAGCCGCGGGGCCAAGGTGCTTCTGATAGGAAGCTGCCTTGGCGCGGAGCCGGACGGGAAGCTTTACCGCATAATACTGCCCGAATCCGGCGACCTGTTCTCACCGTCGCTGTCCGTCGTCGCTTTGCAGCTTTTCAGCTATTATGTGGCGGCCAACAAGGGCTTGGATATAGATAAACCGCGAAATTTAGCAAAAAGCGTTACGGTAGAATAGAGGAGGCGCGCCCTGATGAACAGCACGGCAAGCGAGGTTCTGGAGTTTGTAAAGGAAAACGAGGTCAAGTTCATAAGGCTCGGCTTTTGCGATATGTTCGGGCTTCAAAAAAACATTTCGATCATGGCCGACGAGCTGCAATCGGCCTTTGACGGCGGGGTTTCCTTTGACGCGCACGCTGTGCGCGGATTCCGCGGCGTCACCGAATCGGATCTGTTCCTGTTTCCCGACCCCTCGACGATTTCGGTTCTCCCGTGGCGGCCGGGGCCGGGCCGGGTCGCGCGCTTTTACTGCGATATACGCAGCCCGGACGGCTCTGAATTTTTACACGACGGCAGGGGCTTGCTCAAGCGTGTGGCCGGGCGCGCCGAAAAAATGGGATACGCCTGTAAAGTGGGCGCCGAATGTGAGTTTTATCTGTTCAAGACCAACGAGGACGGCGAGCCGGCCGCCGTAACCTTTGACAAAGGGGGATATTTGGATATCGCGCCTCTCGACCGCGGGGAGGACATACGGCGCGAAATATGCCTGACCCTCGAGGAAATGGGGATAAGCCCGGAAAAATCGCACCACGAGCGGGGGCCGGGGCAGAATGAGATTGATTTCAGGTTCGGCGACGCCCTCTCCTGCGCCGATAACTTCCAGACCTTCAAGTCGGCGGTCAAGGCCATCGCCGCGCGCAACGGGCTGTTTGCCTCCTTTATGCCCAAGCCCATATCCGACAAGCCGGGCAGCGGGATGCACATCAATCTCTCGCTCGCCCAAAACGGGCGCAATATCTTCAAAAACGTAAGCGAGGGACACTCGCGTGTCGCCGAGAGCTTTATGGCCGGGATACTTGCCAGAATCGTTGAGATAACCCTGTTTCTCAACCCCATAGCCAACTCCTATGAACGCTTTGGCAAATACGACGCGCCCAAGTATGTGTCGTGGTCACACCAGAACCGCTCGCAGCTCATAAGGATCCCCGCCGCGCTCGGCCAAAAGGTCAGGATGGAGCTGCGTTCGCCGGATCCGTCGCTGAATCCTTATCTCGCCTTCGCGCTGATTATAGCCGCGGGGCTTGACGGGATTGACAACGGCATGGCGCTGCCGCCCGCCGTGGACGCGGATTTATATAAGGCGGGGCCGGACGTGACCGGGCCGCTGGCGGTTCTGCCGCGCAGCCTTGGCGAGGCCGTTGAGTCCGCCCAGGACAGCGGCTTTGTGAAAAGCGTGGTCGGCCAGGAGCTTTTTACAAAGTATATTGCCGCCAAAAAAACCGAGGCGGCCGATTTTGCCGCCTCCGGCGACAAGCCCGGGTTTTACGGGGAGCGATACTTTACCGTCGTATAAAGCCACTGAAATACTACAGAAAGGCGGCGATAAGATGGAAAGCGCTCTGATAGTATCATCCACGGATAAGAGCGCCTCCTACTTCGCGGAGCTGCTGAACGCAGCTTCCGTTAAGCATATCGCGGCCTTGCCGTCGTGCGGGGAAGCCCGGAGGCTTCTCATGGAGCGGGATTTCGATTTGGTAATCGTCAACGCCCCGCTCAGGGATGAATCGGGCGAAAGCATGTCGAGGCATATAGCGTCCAAAAGCATGTCGCAGGTCATACTTGTCGTGAAAAGCGAGTATTTCGAGGCGGTGTCCGCCGTCTGTGAGGAGGACGGCGTGCTGACGGTTTCAAAGCCGGTGAACCGAGCGGTTTTCTGGTCGGCTTTGAAGCTCGCCAGCTCGGCCCAGAGCCGGTTAACGCGCGTACACGCCGAGAACAGCAGGCTTAAACAGAAAAT
>Ga0099364_10002382_pt1 | contig 30048 bp, 20 predicted proteins | sample TergutTh196P3_FD_73070 | JGI IMG/M metagenome (GOLD analysis project Ga0099364, IMG submission 73070) | Microcerotermes parvus P3 segment gut microbial communities from Pointe-Noire, Republic of the Congo - Th196 P3 | ecosystem: Host-associated > Arthropoda: Insects > Digestive system > Gut ...
TGTAATTATATAATGTATTCAAGAAAAATAGCCGGAAAAATATTTTTTTCGAAATATTGTAATGGGTTGACTTTCAAAGTCAATTTTTTTAAGCTGAATTGCTGTTACAAAATAGTAACTTACAAAACAGTAACTTACAAAATGGTAACTTATATCAAAATTCAAAATCGCAAGGATAGTGTTTTTTTACAAAAAAATCCGTACCTTAGCGTCGCAAAACAGAGAGATACAACATTGGACGAACTCAATAAACTCTATATCCAATATACAGGTTTTCAGGCTGATAACGTACAGGAGTTACTTCCGTTATCGGGTTCTAATCGCCGGTATTTCCGTCTTACTGGCGAAAAGTGTCTGATAGGGGTAATCGGAACATCAGTGGATGAAAATAAGGCCTTTGTCTATATGGCCGGTCATTTTCACAAAAAAGGGTTGCCCGTACCGGAGGTATATTGTTTTTCAGACGATAAGAACTATTACCTGCAGGAAGACTTGGGCGATGTCTTACTTTTCGATGCTATTAAAAGGGGACGCGAAAACTGTATGTTCGATGAGGACGAACGCCGGTTGCTGCATAAGACGATTTCACTTCTGCCTGCCATGCAGGTTTTTGGAGCGGAAGGATTTGATTTTGCCCGGTGCTACCCTCAATCCGAATTTGATAGCCGACAGGTTATGTGGGATTTAAATTATTTCAAATATTGTTTTCTGAAAGCTACCGGCTTGCACTTTCCGGAAAGAAGTTTGGAAGATGATTTTCATACATTATGTGATGTATTGCTGCAAGACCCTTCCCAGACGTTTCTGTACCGTGATTTTCAGTCGCGGAATGTGATAATAAAAGACGGAGAACCGTATTTCATAGATTTTCAGGGAGGACACAAAGGGCCGGTTTATTATGATGTAGCCTCTTTTCTCTGGCAGGCTAAAGCGAACTATCCGAAAGAACTGAGGGAAGAACTGCTGAACAGTTATATCAAGGCTTTGCGAACCTATATTCCGGTAGATGAGGTTGGATTTCGCAATCGGTTGCGTCATTTTGTTTTGTTCCGCCTTTTGCAGACGCTGGGCGCTTACGGCTTCAGGGGATATTTCGAGAAGAAATCTCATTTTATTCAAAGCATCCCTTTTGCCATGAATAACCTGCGCGAACTGTTACACGACGATTATATAGAATATCCGTGCCTGTGTGAAACGCTACATAAGCTAACCGACTTGAAACAGTTTTCGGAAGAGCAGAAAAAAAGGGCGCTGAAAGTGACGATAATTAGTTTTTCCTATAAAAAAGGGATACCGGATGATTCGAGCGGCAACGGAGGAGGATTTGTATTCGACTGCCGGGCCATTAATAACCCGGGAAAATATGAACGATATAATGCTTTTAACGGATTAGACGAACCGATTGTCCGGTTTTTAGAAGAAGAAAGCGAAGTCGCCACTTTTTTGAACCACGTATACATGTTAGTCGATGCCTCCGTCAAACGCTACATTGACAGAGGTTTCACAAATCTTATGGTAAGTTTCGGATGTACCGGCGGACAACATCGTTCCGTCTATTGCGCCCAACATTTAGCCGAACATCTGCATGAAAAGTTTGGCGTAAAAATAAGCCTCATTCACCGCGAACAAAATCTTAAACAGTCTTTTAATACATAGATATTAGATATTAGAGTTTAAATACTGAAAACTGAAAACTGAAAACTGAAAACTGAAAACTAATTTAATTCCTATGAAAGCAATGATTTTAGCAGCCGGCCTTGGAACCCGCCTTAAGCCGATAACCGACAATATACCGAAAGCGCTTGTTCCTGTCGGGGGAACTCCGATGCTTGAACATATCATTTTAAAAATCAAGGCGACAGGATTTACGCATATTGTCATCAACATCCACCATTTTGGCGAACAAATCACTGACTTCCTGGCCTCCAAAGACAATTTCGGACTGACGGTTGATATTTCCGATGAACGCGATTATCTGCTTGATACCGGAGGTGGTATCAGGCAGGCAGGTTGTTTCCTGAATGGGAATGAACCGATCTTAGTTCATAATACGGACATGTTCACGAATGTCGACTTAATGGCCATGTACCGGTCGCATATAAACTCAAATGCCTTTGCAACCTTAGCAGTAAGCGCTCGCTGGAACCCCCGGCAGTTGCTATTTAATAAAGAGGGTCTATTGTGCGGCTGGCAAAATCTTGAAACCGGAGCAGTCAAAGCGCAAATCCCGAATTTCGACCCGTCCAACTGTACAGCATACGCTTTCGGAGGTATCCACGTAATTTCACCACATATTTTTCAACTTATGGAATCATGGCCCGGCAAATTCTCCATCATCAATTTTTACCTGTCTGTTTGCAATCAAAAACCCATCCACCTGTACACAGCAGATGATATCCGCTTGATAGACACCGGCAAACCAACCGGAATAGCCGAAGCGGAACAATGGCTATCCCCGTTTTGATTCGTATAATGCCATATTGTCATGTATTATCCTTGGCACTTATTTTGATAGATTATAGACCGATATACTTACAGGAACTTCAAAAAAATATTTTTACATTGATGAATTTCAACAATTTTACAATTAAATCGCAAGATACGATAGAACAGGCGGTCAATCTTGCAGCACAGCATAACCAGCAATCGGTCGAAGCTATACACTTGCTTCGAAGTGTCATTATGGCAGATGAGAGCATTGTGCAATTTCTGTTTCAAAAACAGGGAATCAACCTACAGGGATTAACCCGGCAGATAGACCGCAAAATCGAATCGCTACCAAAGGTAACAGGTGGCGAACCCTACTTGAGCAGCGAGGCAAAGGCGGTACTTCAAAAAGCCATCGATTACAGCAGCAAGTCGGGCGACCGGTATGTGTCGCTCGAACATATCCTGTTGGCTTTACTTACCGAAAAAAGCGAGACATCATTCATGCTAAAAAATGCCGGCATGACCGAACAGGGATTACGCACCGCCATAGACGAACTGCGCAAGGGGAACAAGGTGACCAATCAATCCGCCGAAGACGCCTACGACGCATTAAGCAAATACGCTATTAATCTGAATGAACGCGCCCGTTCGGGAAAATTAGACCCCGTTATCGGTCGCGACGAGGAAATACGGCGCGTACTGCAGATATTAAGTCGCCGGACAAAAAACAACCCCATCCTGATAGGTGAGCCGGGCGTCGGTAAGACCGCCATTGCCGAAGGATTAGCACATCGAATCATTCGCGGCGACGTCCCGGAAAACCTGAAAAGCAAGCAAATTTTTTCATTGGATATGGGCGCACTCATAGCCGGGGCTAAATACAAAGGTGAATTTGAAGAGCGCCTGAAAGCAGTAATCAACGAAGTGACACAGTCGAATGGCGAAATAGTACTTTTTATTGACGAAATACATACGCTGGTAGGGGCCGGAAAAAGCGAAGGTGCCATGGATGCAGCCAACATACTGAAACCGGCTTTGGCACGGGGTGAATTACGGGCTATAGGCGCCACAACGTTAGACGAATATCAGAAATATTTCGAAAAAGACAAGGCGCTCGAACGTCGCTTCCAAATGGTTATGGTGAATGAACCGGATGAAGCTGATTCTATCTCTATCCTCCGAGGCTTGAAGGAAAAATATGAAAACCATCACAAAATTCGCATCAAGGATAACGCCATCATCGCAGCGGTACAACTTTCAAATCGGTATATAACAGCGCGTTTTCTACCGGATAAGGCTATCGACCTGATGGATGAAGCGGCGGCGCGTCTGCGTATGCAGGCGGATTCAGTCCCGGAATCGTTGGATGAAGTATCGCGCCGGATAACCCAACTTGAAATTGAACGCGAAGCTATCAAACGTGAAAAAGATACAAAAAAATTGGAAACGCTAAACGAAGAAATAGCCAACCTGAAAGAAGACGAAAAGAAACAAAAAGCAAAATGGCAAAACGAAAAAGAACAAATCAATAAGATTCAACAAATAAAAATCGACATCGAAAACCTCAAGTATGAAGCCGAAAAAGCTGAACGCGAAGGCGACTATGGCAGGGTAGCCGAAATACGCTACGGCAAACTGAAAGAAAAAGATTTTTTAATAACGGAGACCCAGCAGTTACTGCATGAGATGCAAGGCGGAAAAGCGATGATAAAGGAAGAGGTTGACAGCGATGATATTGCAGAAGTCGTGTCACGATGGACAGGTATACCCGTCAGCAAAATGATACAAAGTGAAAAAGAGAAATTACTTCACTTGGAAGACGAACTCCATCGGCGGGTTATCGGTCAGGACGAAGCAATCACAGCTATTGCCGATGCGGTACGTCGCAGCCGCGCCGGTTTGCAGGACCCTAAACGTCCTATCGGCTCGTTCATTTTTCTCGGTACGACAGGCGTCGGCAAGACAGAGCTTGCCAAAGCATTAGCCGAATACCTGTTTGACGACGAAAATATGATGACCCGTATTGACATGAGCGAGTATCAGGAAAAATTTAGCGCCACCCGCTTAGTCGGCGCACCTCCGGGATATGTCGGTTACGAAGAAGGTGGACAACTGACAGAAGCGATCCGCCGCAAACCTTATTCAGTCGTCTTGTTCGACGAAATAGAAAAAGCGCATCCGGATGTGTTCAACATCCTGTTACAGGTCTTGGACGACGGTCGGCTGACAGACAACAAAGGGCGTACCGCCAATTTCAAAAATACCATCATCATTATGACAAGCAACATCGGTTCGTTACTTATCCGCGAAAATTTTGAACAACTGACTGCCGAAAACCGCAATCAGGTGATAACAGAAACAAAAAACGAAGTATTGGAACTGATGAAAAAAACCATCCGTCCCGAGTTTCTGAACCGGATAGATGAAATAATCATGTTTACCCCGCTGAACGAAGACGAAATAAGTCAGATTGTCGGCCTGCAACTTGCCAATACCCAACGCATGTTAGCGGAAAACGGCATCAAACTCGACTTTACCGATGCAGCATTGAGCTATCTTGCGGTCAAGGGTTATGACCCGCTTTTCGGCGCCCGCCCCGTAAAACGTGTCATTCAGGACTTTGTCCTGAACGAATTATCCAAAAAAATCCTATCCTCTCAAATCGACCACTCACGCCCCGTGACTATAGATAAAAAAGATAACGGACTGATATTCTGCAACTAATATCCCAAGCAAAAAATTTTTTAAAAAATTTTTTGCTTGGGATATTAAAAATTCCTATATTGCACCGTTTTTTATATAGTTTTCAGTTTTCAGTTTTTTACACATATTTTATTTAATATAAAAAGATATGAGCGAAGATAAAGATTTTTTGTACGATGATGACGATTCGGTACAGTTCATAAAGAACTTTTTGCCCGAACCGGTAAAACAGAAATTCAGTGATGACGATATTAGTTACATCGTCGATCTGATTTATGATTTTTATGATTCAAAAGGGCTTTTGGATGGCGACGACGATGAAATGGTCGATATTGACATCGACGAAGACGAATTGACGGCTTTTGTTATCAGTAATGCCATATCCGACGGTATCGGTAAATACAACGCTGAAGATATAGCATTAGTTATACAAGGCGAAATGGAGTATTGCGATTCAATTGGGATGTTCGAATGAGAAATGAGAATTGGCACGATTGACTTGGGGGAATTTCCCGTTTTACTCGCTCCTATGGAGGATGTGACGGATGTCTCATTCCGGCTGTTATGCAGGCAGTTTGGGGCGGATATGGTTTATACGGAATTTTTATCAAGTGATGCGCTTATCCGGCATGTCAACAAAACGAAGGAGAAACTGAATTTTTCCGGCGAAGAACGCCCTGTTGCTGTACAATTGTACGGCAAAGAAGTCGTGCCAATGGTCGAAGCGGCCAAACTGTGCGAAGAGGCCGGCCCTGATCTGATAGATCTAAACTTTGGCTGCCCCGTAAAGAAGATTGCTAACAAAGGCTCCGGCGCCGGTATGTTGCAAAACATACCCCTGATGCTTGAAATAACGCGGGAGATAGTCAAAGCCGTCAAGATACCGGTAACCGTCAAGACGCGTTTAGGCTGGGACAACGACAATCGTATCATAGTCGAATTAGCGGAACGCTTGCAGGACTGCGGGATAACGGCTCTATCGATCCATGGCCGCACAAGGGCGCAAATGTATACGGGCGAAGCGGATTGGACGCTGATAGGCGAGGTGAAAAATAACCCGCGTATGTTTATCCCCATCATAGGAAACGGCGACGTCGTTACACCCGAACGCTGTAAGGAGTGTTTTGATAAATATGGCGTCGATGGCGTCATGGTCGGACGCGGCAGTATCGGTAGACCTTGGATTTTTCGGGAGATCAAACATTTTCTTCAGACCGGTGAACAATTGCCAGCCGAAGATTTTGCATGGTACCTGAACATCCTGAAAAAGCAAGTACTCCAAAGTGTGGACCGCTTGGACGAACGACGCGGCATCTTTCATATTCGCCGCCATTTGGCAGTAACGCCTATATTCAAAGGAATACCAAACTTCCGTCAAACACGCGTCGCCATACTTCGCGCCGAAACAGTGCAGGAACTGTTTCTTATCATGGATCAAGTGCTGGGAGTGTGGACGTCCCGTCCGCACAATTCATAACGCGGACGAGACAACCGCGATCCCAGGTAATCTGAATTGCAGTTTTTTCTTGCACTTTTGGCGAAGTTCATTTTTTCTTCTAAATTTGCACCCGGATTTGCGAGATATCGTTTTTGTCGCAAATATAATAATAATTAAATTTTTAAAAAATGAAAGTAGCAATTGTTGGAGTAAGCGGCGCAGTGGGACAGGAGTTCCTGCGCGTAATTGAGGAGAGAAATTTTGCGATAGACGAACTGACGTTTTTTGGTTCATCGCGTAGTGCTGGCAGCGAATATACGTTTCGCAATAAAAAGTACACGGTCAAAGAGCTTAAGCACAACGATGATTTTAAGGACATTACTATCGCTTTTACATCGGCGGGGGCAGGCACATCCAAAGCATTTGCAGAGACTATCACAAAATACGGCGCGGTAATGATCGACAATTCAAGCGCATTTCGTATGGACGTGAATGTGCCGCTTGTCGTACCGGAAGTGAACGCAGCGGATGCCTTAAACCGCCCGCGCGGAATTATCGCCAATCCGAATTGCACAACTATTCAGATGGTCGTAGCGCTCAAGGCGATTGAAAACATTTCCCATATTAAAAGAGTTCATGTATCGACCTACCAGGCTTCAAGCGGAGCCGGCGCATCGGCCATGGCGGAACTTATCAGGCAATACGAGCAACTAATCAACGGCGAAGAACCGACAGTCGAAAAATTCGCTTACCAGTTGGCTTATAACCTTATCCCGCAGGTAGATGTTTTTACCGACAACGGATATACGAAAGAAGAAATGAAAATGTATCACGAGACGCGCAAGATCATGCACTCTGATATTGAAGTAAGCGCTACCTGTGTTCGTGTTCCTGTTCTACGCGCACATAGTGAAGCTGTATGGATGGAAACAGAGCGTCCGGTATCTGTTGAAGAAGCACGAGAAGCGTTTTCGAAAGCGGAAGGCATTATCTTACAAGATGACCCCGTCAACAAAGACTACCCCATGCCTTTATTCATATCGGATAAAGACCCTGTTTTTGTCGGACGTATCCGTAAAGACCTGACAAATCCTAACGGACTGACATGCTGGGTGGTGAGCGACCAGATCAAAAAAGGCGCAGCGCTTAATGCCGTCCAAATAGCCGAATACTTAATTAAAGTAGGGGATTTGAAATAAAAGATTTTTTTTATGTATGAGTAAAAAATATTTGATTTATGGCATCTTGGTTTTATGCACATGCTTTTTTGTCGACCAAACCGCTTATGCAGTCGCCAAAAAAAATCCTAATGTCATCTATATTTATGCAAGCGATTTCGGCAAGGGGTTATTGTCGGCTTACGGGCAAAAACAGTTTACAACGCCGAACATAGACGCCTTGATAAATAACGGCGTTAGCTTCAGTTATGCGCATGGGGGCTCGCTTTCGGCTTACGCCCGTGCTTCGCAGCTTACAGGATACCACGATTGTAACAAAAATAAATGGCGCATCTCAAATGGCGGGGTTTATGCAAAAGAAGACACCGCATATATACGTGATAATGAGACTTCTTTGAACGATGGCAGTATTTTCCTTCCGGAAGATGACCTATATTTGCCACAGGTTTTTCGAGCAGCCGGATATTTGACCGGCCAAATCGGGAAGTTAGGTATCGGAAACACATCCACCCGTCAGCAAATGTTTCGTTATGGTTGGGACTATTTTTATGGTTTTCTTGACCTTGTGCGCAGTGAAGGCTACTATCCGCCTTTTCTTTTTGAGAACGATCAAATGGTATTAATAGAAGGAAATACGCGAAAAGATGGCGGCATAGGTTTTACGCCCGAAACGGAACACGCCTTTCAGGAAAGATGGAACATGACAGGGAAAAAGATGTATGCACCTGATTTATTCATCCAAAAAATCATCGAGTTTCTGCATGAATTTAAAGACAAACCCTTCTTCCTCATGTATGGCGCTCCTCTGCCGCGCGGCCCCGTGTCTGTCCCGGCACTTCATCCCGAAGTAGCCAATAACGAGGCCTTAACGCAAGTCGAAAAAGAATATGCCTCTATGGTTAAACTGTTAGACGATCAGGTGGGTATCATCATGAAGGAACTTCAATCACTGAACTTGGACGGGAACACGATTGTCGTTTTTACTTCCGACAACGGACACGAAATCCATTATCAGCAGGAGGGTCGTATCAATAAACCTTTTATCAATCAAAAGACAAGAGAGTTATATGATAATTTCTACAATAAATACAGAAGTCTTGAAGCCGGCGATGTCTTTAACGGTAACGCAGGCTCGGCCGGACTAAAATTCAGCAATCTGGAAGGAGGCATTAATGTCCCGCTCGCATTTTATTGGAAAGGGAATCTTAAAAAAAGCGTTTGTGAGGAAGTCATTGCAGGTTATGATTTTCTGCCAACAATGGCCGATCTGCTGGGAGTAAAACTGAACACAAAAAAAGATGGGATATCCCTTCTTCCGGTTTTAATGAAAGGGAAAAAACTGCCTAAAAGCAGGTATATCATTGCTGGTTCCGATGAAGGCCCAGTAATGATTACAAATGAAGGCTGGAAATTACGCTATTACAACGGTCAAAAAATTTATGAACTATATAACCTGAGAAGAGACCCGGAAGAGAAATATGACGTCAAACTTCGTTTTCCCGATATAGTCGAAAAAATGAAAAAAACGCTGTTAAACGAATGTAACGGAAACATCTCAAACGGCATTTTGTATTAGTTAGATTCACAACACAACGCTTTTATAGGTTTTTTGGGGATATTGGGGATTAAAAAAAACTATCCCGAAACGATATAAATCCAATGTCACCGTTACTTTCGGGTGAACACAAATCACATTCCAGACCTTTCGACTATTTGAAGAAGCATTAATCCCTGTAATGACCATTACGCTTTTGTCATCAAGATGCGGAAGGAATCGCTCAAAATTTTTCAATGAGAGGGTTTGGTCGAATGACCTGAATGAATTACCCCAGACGATAAAATCAAAATGCCGATTAATAGATAGCGACAAAAGGCGGTTGTCGTCACAATGATCTTTGTTGCAGGTTTTTAAAAATCCGCGTAAGCTATTGCATAGCTCTATCGAAGCTGAAGCGTATTTTTTGAGAAACTCATCTGTTATAGCCGCAATGGATGGCTCCGGTTCAATGACGATACAAGCGGAATCCTTTGAATAAGCGGTAAGGTAAAGCGGCGTCAATCCGAAATGACTTCCAATCATAAAAATCGTCTTCGGCTGAAATCGATTGGCCAACCGAAAAAGCAACCTGTCCTCAGCTTCTGTGAAACAACAGGTATTTATCGCCTTCTCGACGGACATTATACGATTATGCACCGTTACTTTAGGTTGATACTGCAACAATTGCAACCGTACCGCATGTAAATGTTCATAGCAATAATAATGCTTCCGTTCTTCGATCACGGTGGTAATCAGATCGAAAACGAAAGGCGAATGTACGCCATAACCTCCACGACAGAACAATTGACGGTAAAGCCTGTTTATCAAAGCATTCATTTTATATCGAAAAATTCGCCGATTGTATAATTCAAAAACTTATTGAAGGGGTACAGGACTTTGAAATCTTCGACTGCCTTATCCATCCAATTATCCGCATCAAAGAACGATTCAGGTTTTTCACACGAAACCACGAAATACTTATGTTTCAGGATGTACTCATACGGTGAATCCTTTGGGTAACCATCGGGCATGCGTTGCAGCATTTCACCTTCCAGACCGCCATACAATTGCTTGAACTGCTTATTTTCAAGTATATCGACAAATTCTTCGATATTACCGAAAATGTCTTGCCTCAGTTTCTTCAGCATCTTAGGATCGGGACACCACACCCCTCCGGACAGGAATGAGCTATCCGGTTCCAAGTGTAAATAGTAACCCCCATAGGGGCTTGTCCGACCGCCGACCCCTGTCATGTACGCTCCAAAGTGCGTCTTGTACGGTGTCTTGTCATTCGAAAAACGAATGTCGCGATAAATTCTATAGATGCAATTTTTTGCCTCTAAACCGGCAATTTCCGGGTCGAACGCGCTTATCCGGTTGATCAATTCCTGAACGATAACGACATGCGCCTTATGCAACGCATCATATCGCTTTTTATTGGCTTTAAACCACTCACGGTCATTGTTAGCCCGCAATTCTCTTAAAAATTCAAATAGTTCTTTCATGATAATTATCTAATTAATAAGTCATTTAGCGTATTGAACCTATCCCTGTTAAATTCCCCTTTTGAATTGAACGCCGTTTTATTGAAAATTCGTTTCAACCTGTCGGTTGTTAATCTCATTTGTATCAAATCGTTGTTCTCGATTAACCTCATTTCTGAAAACAAATTCCATTCCTCTAATTGAGCAAAATATTCAGGCATATTTCTTTTGGAATTGTCGGTGAGGAATTGGTATTTATTTATAAAATCCGTTGTAGCAATGCCATTAATGATTTCTAAAATATCTTCCATTGTATTATCCTCCCCCGACAGAAAGTTCCACAATTCACTTGCTATCAATGTTTCATCATGATCAAAAAAGCGTTCCATTTCAATTATTGAGGCAAAAAAGCGTTCTTTATCGTAACTTGTTTCAGATTCTCCATTTGCTAAATCGACCGTTGGATCGAAAGGAAATCCTAAATAAAAACTGATTGATTTTCCAGGATAAAGTTGATACAATGCCGCCTTGCCTTCCAATATCTTTTGTTTTTCTCCCTTCATTTCACCCGAATTGGGTTTAACCGTTTTAAGTTCAATAGCAACTATCTCAGTCTCCGTCTCATAATAAACATCAGCAGTAAAGCCCAAAGCAGGCGTTTCAGGTGAATCAAATTGTTGAAATAATTGACTGTTTTCCGCTGTCACATTTGGAGCGAATGTCGAATTTTTAAGTCCTGTAATAATATTATTTACAATATCTTTTTGAGTTTGTCTAATTCGTTGTATCCCTTTTTTCCCTTGCGTATATTCACGTTTTTCACCTTCACACAGGCATTGAGCAACGTTTTCAAAAAAGGTCATTCCTAAAGTAGTATTCAATCCGTGAAACCAACTGTTTAAACTAATAAAAAACGGTATATCGGAAACTCTTCCTGCCAATTTATCAGAAAAAGCATTCAAGAACGCTTTGTGAAAAGGAGCATTTCTGTTATTTGAGGCATCTTCAGGGAAACTCTCAAATCTTGTTACCAAAGTTTTGATTACTTCGATCGATATTATTTCTTTAGTCTTATTATTTAGCGCCATATTACTTCCCTTTTAAATGAAAAATACTCTCCGCATAAGCGGTTTTATCTTTTTCCGTTCTATTAAGTACCGGACGTCGGAATTGATTTACAATTGTCATTCCGGCATTTTTAGCAATCGTCGGATACATGTTGAATTTATCATTTGCCACCAGAAAAACGTTGTAATCATCTGATAGAAAACGCTTACAGTTGTTTAAGACATCTGATATGCCCTGAATATAACTCAACTGAGCATCTTTTTTCTGTCCTTTGAAAAGAGGCCCAATTTCTAATTCGTCTTTTCGTTCAAAACCGAACAAATCGTAAGCATAAGCATGTTGTTCGTGATAATCTATCAATCCTACGTAAGGCGGTGACGAAAAAATGCCTTTAATTTTCTGATATTCAAGCAAATTTCCAAAACCGGTATTTCTCTTTTTCGCTTGTTCGAAAATATCGATATTCCGGCTATCTCCGGTCAAACAAAGTTGAAAAGTATTTGTTCGTAGTCTGTCGAACTGCTGCAAACGACTGACCGTATCTTGAGAATAGGTTTTCCACCATTTCATTATCGAAAAAAGAGGCTTACACATTTTACCGTGCTTACTACAATAGTAAGCGGTAGTTACCGGTTCTAACAGTGTAGCTAAATCAGCATGTGTTGTAGCGCGACAACTGCGAATTGTTCGACTCAGGATAATACTGATAATCTTCTTTGTAGATATATCTTTAATCGGTTTTATCCGCTCGAAAACAAATTCGATCTCATCCCTGATATGTTGTGAATACCATTTATCTAAAAAAGTACGGCTCATTTCCTGACGTAACCTAATGTCATATTCTTTTACCAAACGTTCGTAAACCGGTAAAAATTGCTTTTCCTTTTCTGTCCCGTATTCTTTCTCATTGATTTCTCCTTTCCGTAATCGGTATTTATATTCGGGAACGGGAAAATATTCGGCGTTGAATTTATTGAGTTCCAATAACAATCTTTCTTCAAATTCTACTGCGTGAGAGTTAACAATAAAATCTTCCAATGCCTTGGTTATCCGGTTGATTTCATTTTGTATATCGGAAATATCATATTTCGTCACCTTGCTATTCCCAATCAGCGAATTGAAAGCGGAAATATCAATACCCAGCGCATGTACCCCTAATTCACAGGCTTGTACCATGGTAGTTCCGCTTCCTGAAAATGGGTCAAGCACAATATCTCCTTTTGAAAAGAAAACTTCTGTTTTGAATTTATCAATGTGGCTATCTAAAAAATATTCAACTAATTGAGGAATGAATTTCCCTTTATAAGGATGAAGACGGTGGACATGTTTAGTGGTTTCAGCCTCTTTGTATTGGTCAAATGACAACGCCCAATTCAAATCATTACCTAAACGCTCCTTGAAATTTACTTCTCTCGTTCCATTATATGATAGATAATAACTTTTCAGATCGTCCAAGCCAATTTGCGTTAAGCCATTATCTCCAATTTTCTTAACTCTTCCGTATTGAATGAGATAGGCAATATTGGAAGTCGTTACATTTCTCCCCATATAATTAGTAGCCCATTCGCTGGCTTCTTTTATGGTCAATAATTCATTCTGCTTATCCATGGTGCAAACATACGTATAATTTTGACATATCCAAATAAATTCAACGAAAATTTTTTACGATGGACTTCTAAAAACCTTCCAATTCCAGCCCCCACGTCTTCCCTTTCTCCGTTGCGGGGACGCCTGACTTCATCCATACGGGCATCGGTTCTCCTTTCAGGTAATGGTCGAAGAACTGTTGTAGGCGTACTGCCAGGTCACGCATATTGCGGCGTTGGAGCAGGTTATGCGCTTCGTCGTTGTATTGAAGCATATACGCCACTTTACCAAGGCGACGCAACGCCGTAAAATATTCAATCCCCTGATACCATGGGACTGCGCCATCGTTATCATTGCTTACGATCAGAAGCGGCGTATTTACCTTGTCGGCAAAGAACAGCGGCGAGTTTTCAATATACAAATCCAATCTGTCCCATAGCGTTTGGCCGATTCGGCTTTGTTGCCGCTCATATTGTCGTTGACGCACCATTCCGGTCTCCCATCGGATACCTCCGTAGGCGCTCGTCATATTAGAGACAGGGGCGCCGGCGCCAGCTGCGGCAAACATATCCGTCTGTGTTACTAAATAGGCCGCCTGATAACCTCCCCAACTCTGTCCCTGAATGCCGATACGCGCTTTGTCAACCCACGGATTTTGGCAAAGCATCTCAACTCCGGCTACAATCGAGTTATATGCGCTTCGTCCGGGATACCCGTCAATATAATAGATGTCAGGCAGAAACACAAGGTAACCGCGACTGCAATAAAACGATATATTGATGGTAGACCGACTTGGCGCCGGCGGGTGATACCTGTATAACTCATCTGATAGTTTTTCATAGAAATAAACTATCATCGGGTATTTTTTACCGGGATCAAAATCTTCCGGTTTATACAACAGTCCTTGCACATCAAAGCCCTCTTTTGTTTTCCATCCCGTTAATTCGACCTTTCCCCAAAGATAATCAGTCATTTGCGGATTGATATAGCTTAATTGTTTTTCATTTTTCCACCAATCGGCTGTTATCCATAAATCGGGTGATGTCCTGAAATCAGCTTTTGTATATACATAAACATCCGAATTTTTAGCTTTAATAACGGACGTGAATGTTTTGGGCGCCATGATACGTTTTTGTAAAGCGGTTCTTCCCGTAACTTGAAGCGTATAATAACCGGCTTCCTTTGTTTCTTTGTTAAAGGCGGAGAGTATTTGCGGTTTATCCATATCAATATAATCCTGTTCCCTGTCAAGTTTTATATGGCGAAATACGGTATGCTCGTTACGTCCTGTTCCTTTGGTAATCATCATGGGAGCCAATTTCCCTTCGGGGTCGATCTGCCAAATATCATATTGGTCGTATATATAAAAAAATCGGTCGTTTTTACTCCATCCCATCGCTCCGAACGATTCGTATTTATCGGGTCTTTGTCCGGTGGCATCTTCAAAATGAACATCCAATCCTTCCGTCACACAACGTGTGATTTTGCTTTCAGCCGAATAGATATACCAGTGTGAATCATCGCGGTTGAACCAGGTAAGGTATTTACCGGTAACAGATAAAGAAGGACGCGCGGTTAACGCCTTGGCGACAAGCGTGCGTTCGCCTGTTTGGGTCGAGATGATATATATATCGTACCGTGAATAGCCAATCCATTGCTCTTCTATCCGGTATCCTTTTGTCGTTGTACCTAATGCGTTCGCGCCATCGCCTCTGTCAGAGAAAGTCACATTTTCGATAGCAGTATCGCCTAATTGAATAAAACGGCTGAAATCAGACACATGGAACACACAAAGATAAGAACGGTTCAGGGCGTCCCTCAATTGTTTAAGTTGCATGGGCTGTACATAATCATCCTGATAGTGCCAGACATCAAGTTTCGCCAGTTCACTTTCGTCCAGGGTCGTATCTTTCGGAGCTATCATTGGCGAAATGCCAAAATACAATTTGCTGCCGTCGTGGCTGAACGAGGTATTCCTGATCGTATTGACCGCCCAGTTTTGCGGCATCTGCGGCGACAGTGTGTCAGCAATCAATCGAACCTCAGGATTCGCTGTTCGGGTATAATAAAGATTGTACACCTTCGGATCGCGCTTAGTCGTGTCGGTAGTGGCAAAAAAGACAAATTGCGTCGCTTCTTCATCAAACGATTGCAACTTATAGTCTCCCTTCCCTTCCATTAACGCTGTGGCGTTACGAAGATTGGTGTCATACAGATACGCTCCCGGAACGGCGGCGCTGTCTTTCTCTAAAGGTTTTGTTCCGTATGCGAGGTATTTCCCGTTTTTACTCACGGTATAGTTGTCTACATACGGAATCGTATCATATATTCCGGTTTTGAAATAATACAAAATAAGCGCTTCCGGCTTCTCCTCTTTTTTTTGTGTGACCGTATCTTTGGGCATACGGGTGGAATAAGCGAAAAAACCCGACGCTTTTTCCGGCATTTTGAACGATTTCACCTCCGGTATACGTTCTACTTTTTGCGTCCCCAGATGAAGCCACCCAAGCGAATCCACCGGTTGTTCATCAGCGCTTTTCTTTTGTTTGCGCGCCTCTTTCTTTTCGGCTTGCAAAGGTTTTATTTGAAACACGACATAACGCGAATCGTCCGTTATCCGGGCGTTATAACCCCTGTCAATTCGGGTGGCAGCCTGCGTTTTTACATTCTTAACATAAAGAACACTGTCACCATCCTGCGGCGCCACTACATAAACGGCGTAATTGCCATCATTACTTATTAACACTTGTGTCACACTCTCCCACAAGTCATAAACGCTATGGTCAAGCGGTTTTTTCTCAGCAAACGCATGAAAAATGACAAACGTTGTAAGAATAGAAAAATAAATCTTTCGTATCATAATAATATTTTAAATTTTCAATTCACCTGCAAAGATACCATTTTCTAAAATATTTCATCTAAATTTGCAGAAAAAATCTGTGGAAGAAAAATTGATTTTAACAGTATCGAAGCATTACCGGTTTGGCTGGAAATTTAACATCCATTGGGCGAAGGCGCTTCCAAACGAAGGTGTCGAAATTGCAGGCGTACCGAATTTAAAGGTAGAAGAGCAAAAAGAGATGCCCGAAATCCACCTCAAATTAATCCGACTGATAGCGGAGGTTTCAGACGATTTGTTGATGAAGACCTATTCAAAGCAAAAAAACAGGTTGGATTTTTTGAAAGAGGTTTCTCAAAAGACGATTGATAACATGATACGTCCGCGCATCGATATCAACATCCGCAAGGTGCTCAATTTGGCGCTTCAATCTTCTCTGCCTGTCTATTTGCGTGTTGACCTTGCCCTTAAAACGCTTTATCCGCGTCATCTTATCACTATACTGCCTACACCCTCCTATTGTGTTTTCAATTTTGTGAAAGATGAAGACGGTTTGCGTTATTTTATTACGCTGACCAACGAAAACCGTGAGATAGCGCTACAACAAAAGCCGGCTTTCATTCTCTCAGAAGAACCATCGGTAGTTTTATTAGGAAATGAAATACACCGGGTTGAGAATATTGAATCTAAGAAATTAACCCCTTTCTTCAATAAAACATTTATATCAGTACCCGCAGCATCCGAGAAAATTTATATTGCTAATTTCATCCTCAAAACAATCCCTAAATATGAGGTAAAAATTGAAGGAATAGAAATGAAGGAGCTCATTCCTGCCCGGCATGCGAAATTAGTTTTGGAGGAAGATTTTTTTATGCAACTGACCCTGTTCCTTTATTTCCACTACAATCAGCACAAAATCAACCCTGTCCTGCGAAAAACCATTTTTGTTGAATCGGTCGAAGTCGACGGTATCGAAACGATATGCCAGTTTAAGCGTGACTTGGATTGGGAAAACCGACTCCTCGCCAAGCTGTTAGATTTAGGGTTACGAAAAGAAGGCGACAACCGGTTCTACTTGAAACAAAATCCGGAAATTTTGCAACGTTACGGATTGATAGAATGGCTGAATATCAACAAGGAAAACCTTTCAGAGTTCACAATTGAACAGCAACTCGATGCGAAATATTATACGGGAACAATCACCTTCCAATCGAAAATTGACATTTCGATCGACTGGTTTGAGATGGAGATCGAAGTAGTATTCGAAAATTTCAAAATCCCGTTTTCCCGTTTCCGAAAACACATTTTAGACGGTATTATCGAATACATTTTACCAGATAAAACGGTTTTTATTCTGCCGGAAAAATGGTTTCATCACTATCAGCCACTGTTTTTGCACGGCAAAGAAACGGAAAAAGGCGTCCGGATTCCTAAAATGCACCTTGGCCTTCTGAACGAATCCGTCAGTGAGCTGTTTACCGAGAAGGAGCTTCAACAATATAAACAATTACCTGTCGAACGACCGGTACTCTCCTATGAATTGAACGCAATCCTCCGTCCGTATCAGAGAGAAGGTTTTTATTGGTTGGAACATTTATATAACAACGGTTTGGGAGGATGCTTAGCCGATGACATGGGGCTTGGGAAAACACTTCAAACAATCGCTCTGTTGGATTATATTTACGCTAAAGGTCAATCAGCGCTCCCGGCTTCGTTGGTCATCGTTCCTAAATCGCTGCTTCATAACTGGCATAACGAACTGAAAAAGTTCGTGCCCGGACTAAAAGTCTATATGTATGCCGGAGATAAAAGAATCAAAACAAAGGAAACCGGTCAGCTATTCAATCACTATGAGGTTATCATCACTTCTTACAGTTTGGTGAGAGCCGACATAGCATATTTATGCGAATATCCCTTCCATTATATCATCTTAGACGAGAGTCAAACAATCAAAAACCCGGATTCAATCTTATATCAATGTATCAAGAAATTGTTGTCATCGCATAAACTTACGCTCACGGGAACGCCGATTGAAAATTCACTTTCCGACCTGTGGGCGCAGTTCAATTTTATCAATCCGGGATTATTAGGAACCCTTGCTTTTTTCAAAAATAACTATGTCCAAAAAATAAAGGAGAATAATAAACGAGCCAAGGAATCCTTACAGCAATTGATACATCCATTATTCCTCCGTCGTACAAAGGATGAGGTCGCCCTTGATCTGCCTCCGTTATCACAGGAAATAGTCTTTTGTGATATGACGGAATCACAACAGGAAATATATGAAATAGAAAAAAACCGTATCCGGAATGTCCTGTTTGAAAACAAGGAAAATCCTATAAAAAACAACTTTATCGCCTTACAGGGTCTGCTTCGTCTCCGGTTGCTGGCAAACCACCCGTCGTTGTTGAAAGACCAGACGCCACTGACGGCAGACCTTCAATCGCAAATCAATTCGGAAGAATCAGGTAAATTCGACCAAATCATACTTTATTTCGAAAGCATAAAAGCAAGTGGACATAAAGTATTGATTTTCTCTTCTTTTGTCAGACATCTTAAGCTATTGTCGGGCAGGTTTGATCAGGAAGGATGGAAATATGCCATGCTGACGGGGCAAACAGTAAATCGTGAAGCCGAAATAAACAAATTTATACAAAATGAAGATGTTCAGTGTTTTTTCATCTCGCTGAAAGCCGGAGGATTAGGATTGAATCTGACAGCCGCCGATTACGTCTTCATCATTGACCCGTGGTGGAATCCAGCCGCCGAAATGCAGGCGCTTAGTCGTGCGCATCGCATGGGACAAACTAAAAATGTGATGGTTTATCGTTTCATCTCAAGCGATACGATTGAAGAAAAAATCATCCGCCTGCAGCAATCAAAACTGCAATTATCAGACACTTTCATCATCTCGAACAATCCGTTGGAGCAACTCGACAATCAAGAGATTGAGGAATTATTTTTGTAGTGACTTTTATTTGAAAGTAGCAATCATTAATACAGGGTTATCTCCTAATAAACATTGAGAAGATGTTTCAAGAGCGACATATTCAATGCTTGAAATGACGTCGCTCGCGTTCAACTGCGATCGACTATGTCATCCTTAATTTCTCTTTTTGAATGACACGATGATAAAAAAAGCAAGAAAAATATTACTAAATATCTCATTTCAACCAACAATAAATAAATACGGTAAGTACAAACAGGATAGCTAAATGAAGCCGCCAGTCCTTGACGCCTTCAAATCGGGCTATGCCCCCTTTATAATTGATTGTGGTAGTAGCTAATTTCTCCGGCGCCGTTTTTTCGGTAAAGGCCGAAACGGCAAATAACACTATCGTCAGAAGTATCTCCGCCCACAAACCACGATACCCGAAATTCAAGGTCAGGTCATAATGTAAAAACGGGAAAATCTGTTTTCCGACGTCAGGGAACAACTGGTCGAAGACGAAAATGGTCGAGAGCAGTACGCCCACCAACACTGATACGCCGGCTCCCTTCGCCGTCACGCGCTTACTGATGATACCAAAGAAGATAGCAGGGAAAATAGGAATCACTAAATAGGCGGATATAGTCTGTAAATATTTATATAACCCCTCTTCATTTTTGTACACAAGCCAAGCCGCGCCAATACCTAACAGCGCCGCAAGCAAAATCATATATCTGCCGGCTGATACCTGCGTTTTTTCAGGCATATCCGGTTTGAATTTGACGAGGAAATCGCGTACAACAAGCGTCGATATTGAGTTAAAGACTGCTATAAGGGAGGAAATTAATGCGGCTAATAATGAGGCAAGCAATAACCCCTTTAATCCAACCGGAAGCAGTTTGTTTAAAAGCAATACAAAGGTTTGTTTGGTAGCCTCGCCCTGAAGCTCGTTAGGGAATAAGGCGTATGCAATCACGCCGGGCAGCGCAAAGATGAAAACCGGTAACAACTTCAGTAAAACAGCGAACATCGACCCTTTGCGCGCAGTTTTTAAGTCGGAAGACGCCAATACCCGCTGTGCGTTGACTTGATCGATGCCCCAATAAAAAACGCCCGCATAAAAGGCCGTAGCTAATATGCCCCAAAACGGATAAACCGCATCATTATAGGGTTTGGCTATACTCATCATATCCGTTCTTCCGGCTTGAGATACTCCTTCGAGCAGCCCGCTCCAACCACCCACCTTATCCAAGCCGACCGCAACCATGATGATACCTGCAACAATCATGATCACAACCTGAATCGTACCCGTATAAGCAACAGCCGTATAACCGCCTATCATTGTAAAAATGGCCACAACGAGTGCAATACATATCACGGTAGGCATGATGTCCCAGCCAAGTAAGCTGTTCATAACCAACGCTCCGGCAAAAATTGTAAAGGCTAATTTAGTCATGATGCTAATGACAAGCATATAAGCGGAAAAGACCTTTCGTGCTTGTTTCGTAAATCGTAGCTCTAAAAATTCGGGAATCGTGAAAATCTTATTTTTCATGTAATAGGGAAAGAGTACGGCGCATGCAATCCCTAATGGGATGATCGTCATGATCTCAACCGACCCCGCCGAAAGGCCATACCGGTAAGCATCACCTGAAAGCCCCACCAAATGTTCCGCCCCGATGTTAGTAGCAAAAAGTGACGCCCCTACAATAGGCCATGTAATATTACGGCCTCCTAAGAAAAAATTCGAACTGTTCTGAGAGGCTTTTTTCTTGTAAGCCATATATAAGCCGTATAGCAGGCTTAAGCCTAATACAAGCGTAAAAACAGTCCAGTCAGGAAAAGAAAGCGATAAACCCATAACAATGATTAATGAACAATTAACAATGATTAATGATTAATGATTAATGAACCCTTATCCTTTTACCCCTTCACCCATTCCACCTTTTCACCCCTTCACCCATTCCACCTTTTACCTTTTCACCCATTCGCCCATTCCATCCGTTTTATCGATTGAATGACGGCGCGGACGGTGTGGTAATTGATTTTCCAGGAATGGCTCATGTGTGTCCAGATGGGTTCGCCTTTTCGGGAAAGGAGCGGGAACCATTCGCCAACGCCTTTATTAACAAACTTATCGTAAACAAAACGGTGGACATTCTTATAGGCTTCCCAATATTTCTCGTCTTGGAACAGGAAGACTGCGTCTAACAATCCTATCAGGACTTCTGCCTGTTGCCAAAATTCTTTTTCCTTATCGTAAACGCCTCCCGAATGAGGTCCTTCCACATATACGCCGCCATATTCGTAGTCTATCCCGTTTTCGATCGTATGGTCGTATATTGTACGGAATAAGGGGGCATAGCTTTCCGGTTCCATTTTCAAAATTTCCAGCGCATGAAGCAGTAACCATGCAAACTCGGCATTATGTCCATAACAGGTATTATCGGTGGCGTTCCCTTTTTGGCCTTCTTCGGAAAAACGGTCCCATCCCCAGATAATATCAAACTTTATTTGCGGGGCTATCGTCCAGTCTTTGAAAAACTGCGGGATACCCGTTTTGTACACCGGATGAATGATCCGGTTGAGTAGCAAGTCAATATCTTCCAACAATTTACGGCGATGCACCTCCTCGCCCGTACATTCATAGAGCGTCGTGAAGGCTTCCATCAGGTGCATGTGTACATCCAATGTCTTTCGGTCGCCGCCCTGACTACCCGGTCCGCAAAGCGTCCAGTCGCGATGAAACATCTCCCAATATCCGCCATACATGGTGTCTACACAGTATTTTTGCAGCAAATCGAATACCTTCCGGGCATACTCTACACCTATGGGGTCGCCTGTGGCAAGCGTATATTCGCTCAGGGAGTATATCGCAAAACTATGACCATAGATAATCTTTTGGTCGATTTTAACGTTTCCTTTCCGGTCCATCATCCAGTAGAAACCGCCATACTCCTTGTCCCACATCTTATTAATGAGGAAATCGACGCCATGTCTTGCCATTTCGGCAAACAGTCCATTACCGTACCCTGCGCGATGCGTTGAGGCGCAAGTATAGAGGCAGCGCGTCTGCGCTATCAGCGACTTTTCATCTTCGCCCGAATCATTCCCATTCTTGTCATAATGGGTTAAGTATCCGCCATTTTCATGGTCAATCATCCGTGCCGTCCAAAATGGCAACAGTTCGTTCAGCAAATGATTTTCAGCTTCTTGCTTGTAATTTGATAATTCATTTTTATTCATAAGGTATAAATTTTACTTTCCTTCTATTTTATTGGTCTTGTTAACACTTAGCGCTTTCGCATTCATGTTGCTAACGATTTTCTTCCCCGTTTTCGCTTCTATTTCTTTTCGCGTATTACCTGCTACTTCACCGCCCTGTCGGGCTATTTCCCTGTTTTGGCTGAAAGTTTCCGGTTGTTTCTCTTTGGATATTTCGGTAGTTGAAGCTTCGGCAAGCATATTGAGTACAAGTTCCATATTAGTCATGTTGTCGCGCAAGCTTTCGGTTTTTAATCCTTTGAACTGTTTGTACTTCTTGGTAGTCATACCCGACCAGCCTTGTGTAATAACATCCGTTAATACTGCAAATTCCTGACCTTTTTTCACACCGCGTTGTTCCCATTCGTCGGTGAGTTCCTTGCGTATCTCAATGCTTTTTAATCGCTGATTTATCCAGCTTTCGGAATATCCTTTGCGGTAATAGTACTCTATGAGTCGCTCCATACCTTGTTCAGGGTCGTCAATTTCTTCTAACCGTTCACGAGCAAGTTGTGATAGCCACAACTTAAACGGTTCTGCTTTTGGCGATGGGATAGATTGAATTAAGCGGAAAAGCTGCTCTACGTCGGCTACATCAGTTTTATAATACTTCCCGTCGGCAGCTTGCATTTTCAGTTGACTACAATTTGTAGTCAACTCACTCCCTTCTTGTTTCAATCGGGTTTTTAATACACTCCAATACTTACGTGGATTAGGACTTTCGGTCAGCACATCAATCACATCCACAATGGAAATGTACCATTTCTCGGCTTCTGCATCCCATATTGAGCGCACTTGCCTGCTTTCAAAGAGCTTGATACTCGTTTCCTTTTTCATGTCTAATTGTTCTTTACGGTTAATTGCCGGTACAAAGATAGTAAAAAATCGCGATTGTCAGCAGTCAGATAATGCATTTCACCTCCCATGCGGTGAAAAGTTTTACAATAGCGCAGATAATAAGCCGGATGGCTCATCGGAGGTTCTCCGTCACGCTGCCAGTCCCAATCCGATTCGGCAAGGTCTACAACCAAGATAAAATGGTTATCTATGTGCTTCCCCTCCTTTATTTTCAGGTTTTGCGACATGGACAGGGATTTTTCGAAAATCATCGGCGACATCACCGCCGAACCTACCGACATATACACCCCATAATCAAGATTTTCCACACTCGCGGCATAACGCAAGAAATCTGTCAACGCCGTTCGTCCGATAGCCGCACCGTGATTCATCGGATGCGTGTATATAATGTCATGTCCAAACATGGGGTGTCCGGTGAAAGGGACGCCTAATGCAAACGCCTGCGCCTGTACTGAAAACTGCTTATAGGGATGTGGTATCGACATAAATCCCGCTTTCAGACCGAATTGTCGTATCGCTCCCGCCAAATCAATTGCCGCAACCGCTCTGTCAGGATCAGATTCCATATCCTTTACTGCCATATTATATAAAAAATCGGGTTCAGGAATCTGAAGCTCTTCATTCGAAATCATTTTACCGACCGATTCGCCATAGCCTAATCCTTCGTATGCCCCAACGATAATAGCCAGATTGATATAAAACCCCGGTTCTTCCCAAATACCGAACTGTCCGCGTTCCACATTCGCCCGGACATCTTCGCTTGTTTCGCCCTGAAAAGCTATTTCCCAGTCGTGGATTATTCCGGCGCCATTGGTTGCCAAGTGGGTCACCCAGCCTCCTCGCATCAGTTCAATCAAGGTAGGCGCCATGCAGTTTTTAATCGTATGCGCCCCGAAGGCTAACATAACAGAATTTTTCTTTTCCTTTGCAACTCGAATACGCTCAGCGGTTTGTTCAATCAGCCGATTAGCTGCTTCCGATATGTTTTCCGGCTGCTGCAAAGGCGACACCTTATCTCGGTCAAAAATGACCTTATTCATCCTCTCGCCAAGCTTACAAACCGCAAGTTGTTCCCTGTCCAAAACCTTGTAATTCATATCTTTCGTGTTAATTCGTGTTAATTCGTGGACTCATCATTCCACCTTTATCGCTTTCACTGGGTCATCATTCGCTACCCGCCAGTTCTGGAAAGTAACCGTACCTGCCGTTATCAATCCCACAGCCACAAACGCAAGCAGATAAACCCACCAGTACATCTGCGTCTTATAGGCAAAATTCTGCAGCCAGCGACTGACGGCATACCACGCAAGAGGAGCAGCTATGACAAAACAAATCGTCAATATCCTGAAATAGGCCTTGTTGAACATGATGATGATACCTATTACGGATGCGCCAAGCACTTTACGGATACCTATCTCTTTTCGCCGGCACTCGCTGTCGAACACCACCAATCCAAATACGCCAACAATGGATATAAATATAGCCATCAGGCTAAAAAGCGAAATCAACGAACTTAGTGAAGTCTCTTTTTCATACAACCGTTGCAGTACTTCATCATAAAAACGAACGTTAAACGTATATTCCGCATCAAATGTTGCAAGTGTGGAGCGTATATTCGCTATCGCCGCCCTCAAATTAGCTCCTGTCTTCAGTTTGATATAGGCCAAATTCGGTTGTCGTCCCCAATTTTCGGTTCCCCATACGTAAAAAGCCATCGGAACAATTGCCGTACGAAATGAAGCAAACTTCACATCGGACATAAAACCGATAATCTCACCATTATTGTCAATCGTCGAATTTAGTTCCATATTGTATTGCTTGCGTGCTGTTTCGTTAAACACATACGCCCCAAATTGCGTATTGACATCTTCTTGTCTAAAATCGCGTCCTTCGGTTAGCTTAATACCCATTACTTTGAGAAAGGTATAATGCACACAAAGACATTGGAAATTTATCAGATCCCCTCTGTATTGTCGTCCCCATCCCATGTATTGGTCGGAGCTAGAAAGCAGCACTTCGGCAAAAGTAATATCCTCAACCCCTGCATAAGATCTGATTTGATTGGCAAACGCATCGCGACTTTGTTGTATTTTCCATATATCGACAGTAATCAACGCATCCCTGTCGTAACCAAGAGGCGAATGTTGCATGAAATAATTTTGCAGATACATGAAAGACGCTCCGATTATCAGCGCAAAAGAAGCCACAAACTGTATTCCTATCAGCGTATTACGCAATTTTCGTCCTTTTGGCGACAGCCCGAAACTACCCTTCAGTACCAAGGCCGGCGCAAAAGAGGTCATGTAACGCGCCGGATACGCGCCGGCCAGAAAACCTGTAAACAAGGCCACTAATGCCGTCCCGCCTACAATCAATGGATTCGCCGTAAGTGATAAACCGGCATCTACTAACTTTGAAAGCGGAGAACTGTTAAACAGTAAAACGAACAAAAGTGCAACAAAGTATGACATCATACAAATGAAAACAGCTTCCGAAACAATTGATAACCGTAAAGTTCGTTGGCGGGCGCCTAATACCCGCTGTGTGTTAATATTTTTGATACGCATGGGCGTGAGGGCGGTACTGAAATTGGTGAAATTTATTGCGGCAATAGCCACAATCACTAAGGCTATGCAAAACAAAATCAACAAGGTCTGACGACTCGCCTTCGGGGTGGGGTCATATTGTACATCAGTAGCGTAATGAATATCCGGTAATGCGGTCAGACGCAACCCTGTTCCTGATTCGTCCCAGTTAAAACTCTCCCCCAAAACCGTTTTGGCGTCAAAATTCCTTTTGAAATTATCAATTAATAAAGAAGCGTTAGATACTTGATTGACACGAAAATATATATGATAATTCCAATTATTCCAATCATTCTTATTTTCATTTTCCGACATGGGAAAATAGATATAGTTGTTGACAACCGAGTTAGACGGAAAATCACGATAAACCGCTCCTACCGTTTGACTTGCTCTCGAACTGAAAACAAGTTGTTTGCCAATAGCCGATTCTCTTCCGAATAGCTTGCGTGAAAGACTTAACGGGATGAGGATATTGTCCGGTTTTGTTAGCGCGTCTTCAAAGCCTTCCACAAAATCAAAAGTAAAAACATCAGTAAATTCGGGTGTTACGGTAATGGTATTTTCCTCAAAAAAATTGAGCGTCCCTTCATTTTCTACATGAAAAAGAGCTCTTCCACCCCATGGATTACTGATTGCACCGGCGACAATGTGCGGTGATGATTCGAAAAACCGCTCGGCAAGGGGACGGCAAATAACGCTTTGGGTAGATGTCTGTTGAGTAAATTCCAACCTGAAAATCTTGTCATAATCCTTATGGAACTTGTCAAACCCATAATCATAATTCAATTGAATCATGATGACCATAAAGGCGGCAAAAGCAACCGAAAGACCCAATATATTCAGGGTCATCGCTAATTTGAAGCGTCGGACTACACTTAAAAGGTTTCGTAGAATTGGTTTCATATTTAATTTAATTAGGAAATGAGCCTACAAAGATAATAATTTTTCCTAAAACCGGAATAACTAAAAAAAATCGTAATTCGTAATTGATTCGGGGGACGCATAAAAAAAGCGTGTAAATTCTTTTTTGGTTTACACGCTTTTCGTATGTATGGCGGACATCCTTGCCTGCCCTTTACGCAGAGACGCAAAACGTTGGACGCAATTTTGCGTACCTTGCGCCTTCTTTGCGTACTTTGCGGTTAATAGTGGGTTTCATCTGTTGGTGGCGCTTTTGGATGTGGGTTTTTTTACGGAAAATGAGAGAGGAGGACATCCGGAGTTGGACACCTGTTCATGAAATTTCCTAATTTGTTGTTGGAAAAGGTGACGTTGGTGTGTGTGATGCTCCAGTTACAATTATTGGGTCCCGTTCCTGCTCCGTAAGTGTCGGAGTTGTTAATCTCCACATTTTCCAAAGTCAGGTTGGTACCGCTCAGAATCGTTATCATCCCTGCGCCGGTTTGTCCGCCATATTCAAAAATACAGTGTTTGACAATACTTCCCGCGCCGAAACTGATATAAGCCCAAAAATATGGATCGCCGTCGGGCTTGCGGGTAAATCTTACCTTTCGGTCTGCCGTGCCGTTAATCAATATAAGCGCTGAACTGCCGACAATAGAATGATTGTTGGCCATATATATGGTGACCCCTGCATTAATGGTCAATGTATTGCTTGTGGTCAGCGTTGTTTGAAAGTTATAGGGAACGGTAGTTTGATTCAGCGTCACATCCTCATCCATATAATTCCGTCTTATATCAATATATGGATTCTTGTTGTTCGTGAAATCGGAAGTCATGTCAAAATTTTCCAACTGTTTGAGATTACCGGTGTAAATATAAACAGGCGGCTGTTCAAAATCTTCAAACACATTGTTGTCGAAAGCGGAAATTTGACAGACGCCGCCATAATCATTAACGACAAGTCCGTATCCGCTGCCGTTTGTAAATTTGCAGTGCGAAATACCCACTTTAGCGCCCTCAATAAGAAATAGCGCGCCGGCATCCGTTCTATCCCAACTTCCGGCATTGAGAAAGTCGCAATAGGCGAATTGGTTGTCGGTATTTGATTCTACATTGATCCCTACCCATGATCCTTTTTCGTTATTCGTACCGATAAACTTTATCCGGTTGGTTGCCGTACCCATCGCCTTAATGGTTGCGCCCGCTTTAATGATGATACCGCCTCGCCTTCCCGCGTTGGTGAACTGAATGGTTACGCCCGGCTCGATGGTCAGTGTGGCGTTGTTTTCGACACTTAACTGATTGTTTCCGGTGTAGAAATAATCAACATCCAGTCCCAAATCCTTGAGTGTAGTATTTTCGGTGATGGGCGATTTGAGTTCGATGGGCTCATTGCTTGGTTTTTCTCCGCCCTGCGTTGTTGCTTCCTGCGCAACCGTAATAGTAATTTTATCGCTGCCGCTTGTGATTTCTATTGTTGCCGTGCGTTTTTGTCCTGTTGAGTTCGGCATAATAGAAATTACTACTGTAAACGTGCCAGCGCTACCGCTGTAGGTCTCCACACCATTACACAGCAAGCTTATCCATGATACATCGCTGCTTTTGGTGGTTGTTAGTTCTTTAACGCTTGCCGTCCAGTCGTTTTGTGCCGTGAAGGTAAAACCTTTCCCGGTGGTCTCTTCGTTTGCCCATGCGGTTTGCGTTAAATCCTGCGGGTCTGCTACTGTAATGGAACTCTGGTTATTGTTACCATCGTCTTTTTTGCAACCCGAAAACATCATACTTGTTACTGCGAGGCAGGCGGCTATCGCCGCCACATTCCTCAATTTGAATTTGTTTTTGAACATTTTCTAAAAATTTGAATTTAACATATATTTGGTTTTCTTACTCTTTGTCTTTGCGCTTTCATTTGCGCACGTTCAAGTTTAAACCTTACCGATGGGCGCAGTGGCTCCGGCTGCATAAAGGCTTCCTCTAAAATTTCCAAATTATTAATACCTCTCAATATGGCTATTAAAGTTTCGAGAGAAACATTTTTTCCTGCCTCCATAGCGATAATGGTTGTCACTGCTAAACCGGTATTGCTTGCCAATTCCTTCTGTGTAAGCCGCTGCTTAATACGTAAACGTTTAAACTTTTCTCCTATTTTTTTGCAATCTGACGATTTGTTAAAATGTAAATATTAAAAGCACTATTCATAATATTTGTTATATTGTATATTATAACACAAAGTTATAAATAAAATATTTTATATACAACTTTATTTAAAAAATTCTTTATTATTTCTCTTCATTCACAATCCACTATCAAATAGTCGTATTCCATCTATATATGATTGTAATACTGTTAGTTTTTGCAGATTATCTACTATAAAACAATCTGCAAAATCATTTTCTCTCAATAAACCAATCGGTAAATTATAATGATTTATAGTATTTGTTGAAAAAGTGTTTAATAAATTATAGAAATTCAATCCTTTATCTAATCCTGATTTAAATAAATCTAAAAGCACCTTATGCTTGGTTTTTGCTGTCTGACATTCATTTATAGCCAACATAAGCGAATGAGGATATTGATTAATTAAAGGATAAAGGCTGTTAAAACTTGTTTCATTAATAATAATTTTTCGTCCAAGGTTAATTTGTTCCTCTGCCTCACATATATCTGTCGCTTGTATGGGGGTGTTTTCAGGCATGACAGTCTTGTTGATAGTAAAGAAAAACTTAAAATCCAGTTCAACCGGTTGCACAACTAAAGCTGCCAGTGTTCCGGATTTTACAGCTTCATTTGCAAAATCAAGCGGAGAGTTCTCTTTTAATTGTAAAAAAGCATTTACAAAAGCCGGAAGAATATAATGAGCATCCAAAACATGGCAAGGCTCTATTTTGCGAATCCGTCCTCCCGCAATATGTAAACGTCCTGTATAAATCTTCTGTCGATCAACATCCACAATATTTCCACTCAATATAAAAGGATCTGTCATTGCAAAAAAATCCTCCCGTTTCAAATGATACGTTTGTGGCGCTGTATAAGGGTTTGTTTTTTGAAATACAATAGCCATTATGTAATAATTTTAAATTTTGATTTGTTCGTTCTGTAGAGACCACATATTAATTCTATAAATTTCTTCTCGTAGCAATAAATCAAATTGTTCCATGTGGAACAATTAGCGCCCAAAGTAAATTAAAAGCACTGATATATCTGCCGGAGATACGCCGGGAATACGAGAAGCCTGCCCAATAGTT
>Ga0099364_10002383_pt1 | contig 30047 bp, 23 predicted proteins | sample TergutTh196P3_FD_73070 | JGI IMG/M metagenome (GOLD analysis project Ga0099364, IMG submission 73070) | Microcerotermes parvus P3 segment gut microbial communities from Pointe-Noire, Republic of the Congo - Th196 P3 | ecosystem: Host-associated > Arthropoda: Insects > Digestive system > Gut ...
GACTTTGCCGCCGACTTCCTTCAGATTCCATCTCACGATGGACACCCTTGTCTTAAGCTAACAGTTCCTACTACCAAGCCTGTAATGGACTTACACCATCAAGCTGATGTTCATGTCGGGCACACAATAAAAAGCAGAGAGCGATTGATACTCTCTGCTTTCTTATTTTGAGATTAAGTCTAAATTTCTTCAAACCTTGCTGTAAAAAACCTTAGTTGTTTAGGTTCATATACAAACCTTAGTCCGCGAATCTTATCTCTGTTTTTGTATAAAGAGATTACTGCTTTTGCTACAACATCCATATGTGCATAAGTATATACTCTGCGAGGAATTGTAAGACGAACTAACTCGAGTTTGGGAGCGTGGTTTTTGCCTGTTTTGATGTCTCTACCAGCAGATACTATACCTCTTTCCATTGAACGAACACCAGATTCAAGATATAAATTTGCCGCTAGAGCTTGAGCTGGAAACTCTTCATGTGCAAGATGGGGACAAAATCTTTTAGCATCCAAAAATACTGCATGTCCGCCTGGAGGTTCCATTATAGGCACACCTGCTGCAATCAACAAATCTCCTAAATAACGAACCTGTTTCACTCTATGCTCAATATATTCTTCCTGAACAGACTCCTTCAAACCTATTGCAAAGGCTTCCATATCTCTTCCTGTCATGCCACCATAAGAAGGCATACCTTCATATACAACTACTAGCTCTCTCGCTTGCACAAAAAGGTCATCATCGTTCATACATAAAAAGCCACCTATGTTTGTGATTCCATCTTTTTTACCGGACATAGTGCAACCATCAGCAAAACTATGCATTTCACGAACAATTTCTGCTATAGATTTATTTGCATAGCCTTCTTCCCTTTCTTTGATAAAATAAGCATTTTCTACGCATCTTGTGGTGTCATAATATATTTTAATACCATATTTATCACAAAGTTTTCGAACTGCTTTCATATTTTCGATAGATACGGGCTGCCCACCTGCTAAATTCACAGTAACTGCAAGGCAAACATAAGCGATTTGACTTGCTCCAACCTCATCTATCAATGCCTGGAGTTTATTTAAATCGATATTTCCCTTAAAAGGGTGATAAACTATGGTATCGTGTGCTTCATCAATAACGATATCACGGAAAATTCCTCCATTCGCTTCTTGATGATAGCGGGTTGTTGTGAAATACATGTTTCCCGGTGTATACTGACCCGGCTTTATAGCAGTGCGGCTTAACAAATTTTCTGCCCCTCTACCTTGGTGAGTAGGTATTACGTGCTTAAAACCAAACATTTCCTTGATAGTGCTTTCTAAATGAAGCCAGTTCTTACTACCAGCATAAGCCTCGTCTCCTATCATCATGCCTGCCCATTGCCTATCACTCATAGCGTTTGTTCCGCTGTCAGTCAATAGATCAATGTAAACATCTTCGGATTTTAAAAGAAAGGTGTTATAACCCGCCTCTTTAATCACTTTTTCTCGAGTTTCCCTGTCAATCATCCGAACAGGTTCAACAGACTTAATTCTGAAAGGTTCCGCTGGGTATCTGTCATCTAACATCTCTATTTCTCCTTTAGAGTCATTTTGTGTATACCTTTAAAAATAAGGAACTAAATTTGTCAATAGTTTTTTATTTTACTAAAAATAGACATTTAATATGAAAAAGTATTTTTGGCTTGACAAAATTGCCTTTAAAAAGATTTTATACTTATATGGTGATTTATCGTTAAGAAAGTCAAAATAAAATAAAAAAGGTGTGATTAACAAAGGAATTTACAGAAAAATGATAATTTACAAGTTTTTTATATCTCTGATATATTTTTCCTTATATCCATTATTGAGATTGACGCTAAGAAAGCATGATTTCAAGCAGAGAACCTCATTTCGCAATATACATATTGACGAATGTATTTGGATACACACAGCATCATTGGGAGAGGTAAATGCTGTAAAACCATTGATTAAAAAGTTGTTAGATACCTACCCTAAAAAAACTTTTTTGTTGACTTGTATGACTAAAACAGGTCTTTCTATTGCAAAAGAAATTAGTGGAAAACTATATGTTCACCAATTTCCTCTTGATATTCCGCATATTATGAGAAAAGCTTTCAATGTATTCATGCCTACTCTAATAATTCTGGTAGAAACAGAAATATGGCCCTGTATGTTGAGTCAGGCTCATAGAAAAAAAGTTCCAGTAATAATGGTCAATGCCAGACTTTCTCAAAAATCATACAAAAGGTATAAAAAACTTAGATGGCTTTTACGAAAAGAATTTTCGACTATAAAGGAAATTTGTGCTCAGTCTGAAAAAGATGCAGAAAAATACAAACAATTAAAATTTCCAAGTGTTATAAATGCGAACAACCTAAAATTTTCAATTGACTTACCAGAGTATGAAACACATGTTTTGAGACACGCTTGGAAATACCAATTCAATGATTTTATTATCGCATTTGGTTCTTCTAGACCGGGCGAAGAAATGCTGGTAAAAGATTTATACTATAGATTGAAACCAGTGATTCCAAAATTGAAAATCATCATTACTCCAAGACATTTACAAAGAATGACTGAAATTGAGTCTTTTTTTGATGAAAATGAATATACACTTTTTTCAGAATCAAATCCTTTAAAACCTTTCTTGATTGTCGATGAAATAGGCATTTTACCACAAATATACGCTCTTTGTGATATTGCTATCATCGGAGGTAGTTTTTTTGATTTTGGCGGACATAATCCTTTGGAAGCAATCTGGTATGAAAAAGCTGTCATTATTGGAAAATTTCACCAATCCTGTGCTGATACAGTCGAAAAATTCCTTTCTGAAAAAGCAATTATTGTGTCATACCAAGAAGAATTGTTCAATGATATTTGCACGCTTTATCAAAACAATGAACAAAGAATTCAAATGGGTAAAAAAGCAAAATCTATCTTACTAGAAAATAAACATTCCTTAAGTATACATTGGAACGAAATAGTGAAATGGATATAGTTTTGTTATGCTAAAAAAGGCTTTATACTGGGAGAAAACTGGCGAAAACATTAGATGCCTTTTATGTCCTCATTTTTGCATAATCCTTGACAATGAACAAGGGAAATGCCGAAAAAGAATAAATAACAAAGGAGTTTTATATACTAATAACTATTCATTTACTACTTCTTTAAACCTTGACCCCCTCGAAAAAAAACCATTATACCATTTTTTCCCTACTGAAGAAGTACTATCTTTAGGCTCGAATTCATGCAATTTGTCCTGTAAATTCTGCCAAAACTATACTATAAGTCAATTTGATTGCCCAGTAATACAACTTTCTCCAGATGATTTAGTAAAATTATGCCTTGAGAAATCTATTAAACATGTAGCTTTTACTTATACAGAGCCTTTCACCTGGTTTGAATATATTCTTGATGCTATTAAGGTTTTAAGATATAATAATATTTCGACTATACTTGTAACCAATGGTTATGTCAATCAAGAACCATTGATAGAAATTATCTCATATATATCTGCTATGAATATTGATTTAAAAGCTTATTCCAACAGTTTTTACCAAGATATTTGTGGTGGAAATCTACAACCAGTTTTAAATACTATTGAATATTCATATAACAAAACTCATGTAGAAATTACCCTTCTCCTTATAGAGAATTTAAATGATAATCCAGATGAACTGAATAAACTCTTTAAATTTATTGGGAATTTAAATAAAAACATTCCCTTGCATATTTCAAAATATTTCCCAAGATATCTACTAAAATCAAAAGAAACTAGTGAAAATGCTTTGTTAAAAGCTGTAAAAATAGCAAAAAATTATCTCAACTTTGTTTATGTGGGGAATCTAAGAAGCGATTACAGTAATACTTACTGTCCCCAATGCCAAGATTTATTAATTAAAAGACAGGATTACAATACAAAAATATTGGGATTAAATAAAGGAATTTGTTCTAAATGTCAGTTTCCTATTATTGCCCCCTTCTAGTTATGAAAGTTAGGGGGATGTCTATTTATTGTCTCATCCTTGAGTCCTAAATTTTTTCCTCAAATTGTCATATAATACTAATCCTCTTTTAAAATATAGCTCGAACTTTCTAGTTTGAGTATATATTTCAATCATTCATTAATTTAAAAAGCTACTAAAATATAAGTGTTGACAAAAAAACATTCTTTATTTTTTATGCACATATTATGAAAAACTTTACATTCTTTACATTTATTTTAGTTGTTTTTTTAGCTGGATGCTCTTATTCATTGACCTTAAATACCATGCCCCATTTACGAAATGTTCAAATTAGTGAATTTGAAAATAACACTTCTGAATATGCATTAGCTCAAGACTTTCAAAATTATCTTGTGAATAATTTTCAAAGAGATGGGCGACTAAGAATAACTACGCTCGATCCAGATTCCTATATAGAGGGAACTATACTTGATTATCGTAACGAAATATTCAGTTATGATGATTATGGCAATGTTCAAGATTATAGAGTCTCAATCTTGTTTTCAATCCAAATGACCGATTTAAGAATGCAAAATGTGATCTATGAAAATTTGTCATTATTATTATCAGAGCCTTACACACCAAATAGTCCCAATCCTGATGTGTTTACTACAGAAACACAAGCTCAAGAAAAAATTTTTGAAAGAACATTTGAAACAATAATAAGGAACACTTTAGAAGCATGGTAAGGATCAATAAATATCTAGCAAGCTGTGAATTAGGCTCGCGCAGAAAAGTCGAAGAATTAGTAAATAAAGGTTGTGTTTCTGTTAATAATCTTATTTGTAAAGATTTATCAACTCAAATAGACCCAACAAATGACATAGTTCGCGTAAATAATAAAATAGTAAAATACAATCATCAAAAACTATTCATTTTATTGAATAAACCTCGTGGTTATGTTGTAACGAAGAAAGATGAGTATGACAGAAAAACCATCTATGATTTGTTGCCAGAATTTGCTAGCAAACTACACCCTGTTGGAAGACTTGATTTTGAAAGCGAAGGTTTACTCTTGTTAACCAATGATGGCAATATGACAAACCGCATCACGCACCCTGTATACAACATAGAAAAATCATATAAAGTAATTGTAAAAGGGAAAATGGAAATGGATAAAATAATACAACTTCGAAACGGTATCCAACTCGAAAAATACAAAACACAGACTGCAAAGGTTTACTTAAAAAACTCCTCTGAAGAAAAATCAGAACTTAAAATAACCATTAAAGAAGGGAAAAATAGGCAAATCAGAAAAATGTTAGATGCCGTAGGACATGAAGTAATCAGCTTAAAAAGAATACAAATAGGGCAAATAAAGCTAGATAAGCTGCCCATAGGAAGCTGGAGATTTTTGAAAGATATTGAAATATTATATCTTTTAAAACAAACAAAAATAAAGGAAACAAAAGTATGAAACTTGGAATAACAGGAAAAGCGAAATCAGGAAAAACTACGCTATTCAATGCTGTAACTGGACAAAATGCAGATATTAATCTTTATGATGTAAAGCAAGAGCCAAATTTAGGAGTAGTATTAGTCCCAGATGAACGAATAGATAAGTTATCAAATATCTATAAACCTCAAAAAACTATCTTTGCTACTATAGAATTTCTCGATTTCCCTGCAATGACGGAGGACACTGAAAACCATGAATTTCTTTCAGCCACATCAATGGCACTCTTAAAAAATACCGATGCTCTCGCAATAATTCTTAGAAATTTCACCAATACAATACTTGATGAAACCAAAGGTAAATCTAATCCAATCAATGATTTAAATGACATACTCATAGAATTTATCTATTCAGACATTCTGATTACCGAAAAGAGACTTGAAAAAATCGAACTCAATTTCAAAAGAGGTGTAAAAGATGCCACAACAATATTGGAAGAAAAAACCCTCAAAAAATGTTTAGAATTTCTGCATAAAGAAATTCCAATAAGAGAAGCAAATCTCGCAGATGATGAGCTTAGAATCATTAAAGGTTTTCATTTTTTAAGTTTAAAACCAGTTATGATTATCTTAAATTCAGATGAAAATAATTTCGGACAAAATCAAGAAATAATCACTAATTTATCTAAAATAGCCCCTGTATATGAATTTGCAGGAAAATTTGAACTTGAATTGTCTATATTATCAGATGAAGAAGCAAAAGATTTTATGGAAGATATAGGAATATCAGAAAGTGCTGTTATTCGGATCATCAAAAATGCTTACGATTTACTCGGCTATATTAGCTTTTTTACGGTTGGAGAAGATGAAGTAAGAGCATGGACTATTCAAAAAGGAGACAATGCTCTAACCGCTGCTGGTAAAATTCATACCGATTTAGCAAGAGGCTTTATACGGGCTGAAACATTTAAATATGAAGATTTGATTTCTTTAGGAAGCGAAAAAGTCATACGTGAAAAAGGTTTGTTTCGACTCGAAGGTAAGACCTATATAGTCCAAGATGGAGACATTATATTCGTGAGATTTAATGTATAGAACTATATTTTAAAAGAGGAATCCTATAAAATGTCAAAAAAAAAGAAAGATGTAAAAAAATCATGTAAGATTAAAATAATATGTAAAATAATCATCTTTATTTTCCTTACATTTTTGCTTGTTTCTTTATTCACCCATCCAAATAATATCTTCAACGATTATGAAGTTTTAAATCGCCCCGATTTTTCAATCAAAAGTTTGTTCTCTGCTGAAAGACCTATCGTCGCCAATCCAATAGGGATTATAGGCTCGTTTTTCGCTTATCATATAGTATATTTTTTAGGACAAATATTCGCTATTACTGCTCTATCAGTATTATTGATACATCTTATTCTTGGATTTGCAAGTCAAATTAATAAACCAATTAATAAATTCTTTTTATTTTTATTATGGAACATCATAAATGTCTATATGTTAAGTTTTTACATGCCATGTTTTACCAATGAAATACATACAATTTTATGGAAATCTGAGATTTCAACTCAAATATATCCTAATAAAATTGTTTTTCAATATATTTACTTGTTTTTAGTCGCTATTATTGGAAAAATCGGAATTTTAATCTTTATTTTAACTTCTTTTCTTTTATCACTTAGACTTATTTTCCCTTTTAATCCTTTTAAAATATCAGTCAATTTTTTTATGTTTTTATATAATTTAATAAAAAAAGACGATGAGGATGAAGAACATGAATTAAATATCAATCAACCCGAAGACAATATCGATACGACCGTGGCGACTACTCCAACCCCTCATAATATTGAAAATATAGAATGTGACGATCCTCAAACAGAAGAAAAAATCAATTATTTAGAAGAACCTGAACAAAGAGAATTTATTCCACCAAAAAAAAAATTCAATCCTATTGTATCAAATGGATGTGCCTACCAAAAGCCCGATATAGACCTTTTCCTTTATAAACCTTCCCTCGATAAAAGAGTTGATAAATCAAAACTTGATGCTGAAATTAAAGCTGTTTCACAACTTTTGAAAGACAAACTCGCAGAGTTTAACATAGAAGCCTTTGTTTTAAATGTCAATGTAGGTCCTATCATCACTCAATACGAATTAGAACCCGCTCCAGGCATAAAAGTAAACCGCTTTACATCTTTATCTGACGACCTCGCTCTCGCTTTAAAAGCAAAAAGTATCAGAGTTCAAGCACCAATACCCGGACGTGGTTTAATAGGAGTAGAAGTTCCCAATAAAAATGCTGATATAATCTATATGAGAGACATTTTCTTTTCTCAAGAAATGTATAATAGTGACGCTATTTTATCCGTAGCTCTTGGTAAAGATATCGCTGGTAGACCTATTGTAACTGATCTCGCCAAAACACCACATTTACTTATAGCCGGTGCAACCGGATCCGGAAAAAGTGTATGTATCAATACAATAATATGCTCAATTTTATTGAGAAGCACTCCTGAAGAAGTTCGACTCGTGATGATTGATCCCAAAAGAATCGAACTATCCGGATACGAAGGCATTCCACATCTTATCCAAAGCGTAGTAACAGAACCGGAAGAAGCTATGAATACTCTAACTTGGGCTGTTTATGAAATGGAAAGAAGATACGAATTGCTACAAGAACTAAAAGTCCGTGATATAATATCTTACAATCAAAAAATAGAAGACATGTTAAAAAAAGAAGAAGCTGAAGAAATCGATAAATTACCCTACATAGTTCTCATTGTGGATGAATTTGCTGACCTCATAATGACTGCCGGAAGAGAAATAGAGCTTCCCATAGCTCGACTCGCACAAATGGCTAGAGCTATTGGTATTCATATAATTCTAGCAACTCAAAGACCTTCTATAAAAGTCATTACTGGCGTAATTAAAGCAAATTTCCCAGCCAGAATTGCATTCCGAGTATCTTCAAAAGTTGACTCAAGAGTTATTTTAGATTCTACAGGCGCAGACAAACTGCTTGGCAGAGGAGACATGCTCTTTTTGCCACCCGGAAAACCAAATCCCGAGAGAATTCATGGAGCTTATTTGAGTGATTCAGAAATCGAAGGATTGGTTGAATATCTAAGAACACAACCGAAACCAAAATTAACTATCGAAATGAGTAAACCAGAGGTAGGCAATATAAGCGATTTTGAATATGATGATGATCTTTTTCCTGAAGCTGCAAGGGTAATTGTTTCCACTAACTTAGCCTCTGTATCAATGTTACAGAGACATTTTAAAATTGGATATGCAAGAGCTGGTAGATTGATTGATCTTCTAGAAAGAGCTGGTGTCATTGGTCCTCATCTTGGCAGTAAACCTCGAGAAGTTTTAATGACTAAAGAAGATATTGAAGGCATTTAATTTTATATCTTAAATAAAAAAAATAAAATGAGGTAAATAATGAAAAAAGTTGTTTTAATTTTTCTTTTTTGTATGTTATGTTCTCTGACATTATACTCGTCGAACGAGCAATTATTGTCAAGCATAGAACGCAAATACCAGAACTTTACCACTTTTGAGGCAAGTATAATGCAAGAAAATTATTTTTCGCAAATTAATTATACCCTCGAATCTACCGGAACTGTGCTCATGCAAAATGATTCGATCGTTATCGAATACACAGATCCTTTTTACCAATTCATCAAGCTGGTTAATGGAGAACTTACTCTCTATTCTCAACTCGAAAACACCGCAATTATAAGTAGAGATGGAGAAATGTTTTCACAAGCTCTACTTCACTTTTCCAATATGCTAAACCATGAACTAAGATTCATGGAAAGAGATGGAAATTTAGTAGTCTTTCATGTTCAAAGACCAATCGCATCTGTCCAAAACATGAAAATATTTATCAATGAAAACTCGGAACTCATCGAATCAGTTACTTATTCTGAAGATGCCAACAATATAGTAACAATTCGCTTTTTAGATCAAAGATTCAATCAATCTTTGAGCCGAAATATTGATAGCTTTAACATCCCCTCTGGAACAGAAATAATCAGACAATAAAGGTTTCAAGATGATTGCTCTCATACTAGCAGGCGGTGCAGGAAAACGTTTTTGGCCTTTGAGCAATGAATACTTACCTAAGCAATATTTAACTCTTTTTGATAATAAAAGCATGTTAAAATTGACTTACGAAAGATTAATTCCTTTCATATCCAAAGAAAACATCTTCGTTGTTACTACCCATGATCAAATACCTCTAGTCTATGACTATTTGCCAGAATTAAATGCTTGCCAAATTATAGATGAACCGCATCCTATGAATACTGGACCCTGCATCGCTTTATCAATTGCCAATCTTTTATGGAATTTCAAAAGAGATGAAAGAGTTTTGGTTCTTCCTGCTGATCATTATATACCAGACACTACAAAATTTATTGAAACAGTCAAGATTGCAGACACTATAGCAAAAGACAATTTTCTTATAACTTTTGGCGTTAAACCTACTCACCCTGCAACTGGATATGGATATATTGAAATTGGCAATATAATTAATGTCGACAGATTGTTTCACATGAAACAATCTGTCGAGATGTTTCATGTGAAACAATTCAAAGAAAAGCCAGATTTTGAAAAAGCATCTCGTTTTTTACAACAAGGCAATTTTCTTTGGAACTCTGGCATGTTCTGTTTTAGCATTTTTAACATCATCGAAAGTTTTGAAAAATACAATAAAGAAATGTTCGATAAGATTGTTGAAATATCTTGTTTAAAAGATTCTAAAATCAAAAAAGAGCAATATATGCTACTTGAAAAACTTCCAATTGATATTGCTATTTTTGAAAAAGCTGATAATGTTGCTGTTTTACCCGTAGATTTTATCTGGTCTGATGTCGGAACTTGGTCATCATTATCTGATTTAAAACCTAAAGATGAAAATAAAAATCATTTCCAAGGCAATTCTTTTGTTATTGATTCTAAAAATAATACTATTTTTTCAGATAAAAATGTAGCTTTAATTGGTGTTGGCGATTTGATAGTTGTAGAGAATAATGATAGTTTATTGATTTGTAAAAAAGATTTGTCTGAGTTGGTTAAAGATGTAAACTTTTAATTTATAGGGATATAGAAAATCAAATTAAAATATCACACCATTTTATTTCTATTTTGTAAAAACAATTTTAAGGAATTAATTATAGGTGTATTTGTATTTATTTGACAATATTCAAAATCAAGTTGTTCAATTATTTTTTTTAGCTTTTGATTAAACATGTCAAATCTATTGAGATATTCTTTTCTCAATATCCAAGGCGACACTTTCAGAACTTCTCCAGTTTCTAAATCTATAAAATCAGCTTCATCTTTGAATAAAAATTCTCTTTCGGCTTGATCTATTATTTGGAACAATATACAATGATGTCTATTAAATTTTAAATAATTCAAAGTTTTCTGAATTTTTTCTATATCATCAAGAAAATCCGTAATAATAACTATCAAAGATCTTTTTTTAATATTTTCACTGAACTTGAACACAGTGTCTGCAATGTTCGTTTCGCCTTGACAATTTATATGTTCTAATGTTGTTAAGCATTGATTTAACCATATATTTTTTGATTTTGCAGGAATTGAAGATATTATATTGTCGTTAAATAAAACTAATCCGGTTGCATCTCTTTGTCTCAATGAAAGATTTATTAAACAGGCAGTGAATAGTCGTGCATAATCTATTTTTTTTATGTCTCTTGAATAATAATTCATGGATTGACTACAATCTAACAAAAAATATGTTCTGACATTCGTTTCCTCTTCATATCTTTTGATATAGTATCTTTCAGTCCTGCTATAGAGTTTCCAATCAATCAAAGACACTGAATCTCCACTTGAATAAGCTTTGTGGTCTGAAAATTCAACACTAAAGCCATGATAAGGAGATTTATGTAAGCCAGATATAAATCCTTCAACTATAGCATTTGCTGTAAATTTCAAATTTCTATTAATTTCAGATATGTACTGTTCTATCATATTTTCATTTCTTTTTTGAAGGCGCTAACAAAGCTAATGGAACAACGACACAATAGGCAATAATGAGGATGATTGGCGATATTGTATGGTCACCTGTTTTCATTGTAAGGTATCCTATTGTGATAAGTCCAATACCTATCAATAGGATTATGTAATTTCTCTTGTCTAAATTTATTTTTTTTTCTTTTTTCAATTGTCCTCCGAATGAAATGTAAAGAATTTATCCTAAAAAAACCATCGGTAATCTAACATTATAGATCTATCAAAAAACCAATCGGTTTCTCTTCGATTTTCTAATAAATCATGCATTAATAATTTTATTGAAAGTTGGTCACTTAAATGAACCTGAACAGCTGTATGTAGATAACCACGACTAAGTCCTGTCAGTGTAAATTCATCTTTTGAGTTTTTCAAGTCATTTAATCCTATTGAAAAATCTCCAAATACTGTGACATGGTTTCCTATAGTTTTATACAAGCCGAAAAATATATCATAATGTTTTGCATTTTTTTGGTTCATTTCATCTAAAGAATAATTCATTCCGAAATCAGCTCCTAGAAGACCTAAAAAACTAGCATTTTTTGATGCTACAGCATATAGTCCCTTGGACTTGATTTCATATCGTCTTTGCGACGAGTAATACTCGCCATGTCCTTGTGTGTCGATTCCGAGTGCGATTGCAGGCATAGTTAATGTTTCGTTGATTATTCTGATTTTGATTTTATAATCAACTCTGTTAAAATCTGGCTCTTTATTTCCGATGATATTTGTGCCTCCGGCTGATAAACCAAATTGCATAAAATCAAATAAACCGACATCAGCGCCTACTACAATTCCGTTGTTTTGAAAAGCTTTGAGATGAATCATTGCCTCGCCTCTGCTCAATATTCCAGCTGTTGGGCTATCAACTGTATTTAAATTCATAGCAAAAACTGAAATAAATAAAGAATATAGAAAAAAATAAATTAAAACTTTTTTCATAAATGCTCCATTTTTATTTTTTGTTAAAACAAATTTATATACATGTTCAGTTAATATAAATATGTTAAACATAAAGTGTCATTATATTTATTTTATGTTTTTTGTCAACATATTTTTAAAAAAGAGTATTACTTAAAAACTCATCTATTCTTTTAACATCTACGGTGGTATTTATACATGGCCCGTCAGGTCTATCGTTTAAAACTCCAAAAACTGGGATGGGAAAAACTTCTAATAAGCCATCTACTAAATCTTTTTGACAGGCAACAGCTATGATGAGTTTTGGTCTTTTTTGGATAATTATTTTTCTAGCCAGAGTGCCACCTGTAGCTATGGCAATATTAATTTTGTATTTTTTTGATACATGTTTTAAATTCATTATTACACAATTTCCACAATCAATACAATTATCTATGATATTAGTGACTCGGTATGTGCAGTCATAGTTTTGCAAACAATGAGGAAGAAGTAGCAATATTTCATCGGGATTTAATCGTATTTTATCTGTTTTGATAAATGAGTTATTTACATCAATAAAGGATTCTCTTATTTTTTCTTTGGTAATAAAAATTAATTTTCCAATGAATACATTGATTGGAAATAAAAAATTTATGGAAAATCTAATTATTCGATTAAAAAAAGGAAATGTATAGCTTGCATAACAATTATAAAATAAAGTAAATATACTTAAAATTATTATTATATAAAACGCTCTTAGTATATTTAGTATAGAACTTGCGAGAAAGGTGGAGATTTCATGCAACCTTGGCGATATAAACCACCATAAAAGAGTAGTAATACACATTGTTAAAAGCAAGCTTGCTGTTGTTAATAATAAAAAAAGATTTTTTCCTTTGGTTTCTATTTTATAATTGACTTTCATATTTTATATACTCTCAAATGTTTCGCCTATCTGCAATCTCATGCCTTTATTAAAATCCCATGATGACATCATTTTTTTTCCTTCATACTGGACTTCCTTTATCAAAACATCGGCATCCTTTAAAGAAATAACAAATCCAACATTTTTAATGATTTCTGTAACCTCTGGATATTTTTCGTTGTTTTTTTTTCGAATGATCTCTGCTTCGTAGATTTCTAATCTTTTTCCGCGAAATTTACAAACATAGCCAGGTCTGTATGAATAACTTCTTACATTATTAATAAATTCATCTGCTGATAAATTAAAATCTGCATAAGCTGAATTTTTCTCAAGTTTTTTTGAAAGAGTTGCCTTTGAATGATCTTGTTGAGGAAATAATTTTTTTAGCTCAGAATAATGAACATTTTTTTGCTCTAATTGTTTTATTACTTCAACCATATCTTCTGCTCCTTGTTTTGATAAAAAATATTCTATATAGGTAAAATTTTTTTTAACTTCTAAATCTGATATTTTATAACTTTTTTGCTTGATAATTGGTCCAGAATCTATTTTTGATGTTAAAAAATATATAGTATTTCCACAATATTCATCTTTTGCCAAAAGTGTGCTTCGCACAGGGTCAGCTCCTCGATGTAACGGCAACAAAGATGGATGCAGGTTTATTGCTCCTAAGGGACAGATAGTTCTTAGCGTCTTTCCGATATATCCTCCATAAGCAATGGTGACAATTATATCTGGTTCACATTTTTTTATTGACTCAACAATATCATCTTCATTGATATTTTCAGGTTGTAATAACGGAATATTTTTTAATAATGCTGTCTCTTTAATCAAAGAATATTTAAAACCTAAATTTCTTCCTTTAGGTCTATCGGGTTGAGTAATTATCAATTTTAAATTGAAATCATATTCTGAATCTTGATTGAGAACAAATTTATTTAGTGTCGGTAAACCAAAATCTGCTGTTCCTATAAATACGATATTTATTTTCTTTATAATATCCATTTTCTTCTATTCCTTTGATATTTATTATCTTTATTATGCATTATATTCTTGTTAATAAATTTTATAACTATATATTTGTGCAAAAATAATTTATTTATGTTTTTTGTCAACTGTTTTTTGAAAATAGTGATATTGCTAAATTGCTTACATTTTATTTTTGGGATTTAATATTAATATTCGCTACTGACCGATTAATTTGTTTTTTATTTATGTAACTATTGAAATAATAATTTTTTATGAACATATTTATCGATAGGGGATAGGTTTTGTCCTAAGCCTCGTAAATTTATGAAAGGAGATACATTTTGATTAAAATTGATTTAAACTATCTATAATGGAGAAATATGGAGTTAATACTTCAAGATTTTGTGATTTAGGTGATTTTTTTCATAAAATAGATTTTAGTCGGTCAATAGTGAAAAATAAATTGTGGATAGCTTATGGATAAGTGAAAAAATTTACTTCTGTATCTCTCTATTTTTCAATATTATATCTGCAACTCTCTTTCCCCTCCTGTATGCTTCCCCAATCGCTCTCATGTAATATGTTGAAAATAAAAGAGTTATTATGAGTTATTTTTTCATAAAGAGATCTTTTGACAAGAAAAAAATGATTTAAAGATTATGTAAAATTATTTTTGAAAAGACTCTTGACAAAAATGATAGATATTTATTGAGGAACAAATTAGAAAATGACCTGAATTTTAGTCGGTCAGTAGTGATTAATATTTTATTATTTGAGGTTGTAGTATTTTGTAATAATTTGTTAAATCTGAACTGCATGATGTGTTTTATATATGTTTAAATACATGGTATTTAAGAGATTCTTCACTTATTCTAGAATTACAAAATGTGTTCTATTTTTATGATTATAAAATTCAATTTGAATTAACTATTTCACAAATCTGTTGACAAAAACATTGAAATAAAATTCCTTGAACGGAGTATTTATTATATGTAATATTTGGAGAGAAAAAATGAAAATATTAATAACAGGTGGAGCAGGATTCATAGGCTCTCATCTATGTGAATCCCTACTATTGGATGGACACAAGGTCACAATTATAGACAATCTATCAACAGGAAAGTTTTCTAATATATCTCATCTACAAGAAAACAGCAATTTTAGCTATGTATTAGGAACTATTCTTGATAGAACAATCATAGAAGGTTTAATAGCTGAAGCCGATGAAATTTATCATTTAGCAGCAGCGGTTGGTGTCGAATATATCATCAATAATCCTTTATTATCTCTAAAAACCAACATCATTGGGACTGAAAATGTTCTTGAATTTGCGAATAAATATAAAAAAAAGGTATTAATTGCCTCAACCTCAGAAATCTATGGAAAAAGTGAAAAAATCCCTTTTAAAGAAGAAGATGATCGAGTATTAGGGAGCACTCATATTTCAAGATGGGGTTATTCATGTTCAAAAGCAATAGATGAATTTATGGCTCTAGCTTATTATAGAGAAAAGAAGCTGCCTGTAGTAATTGTCAGATTTTTTAATACAGTTGGTCCTCGTCAATCAGGACAATATGGTATGGTAATACCTAAATTTGTCAAATCTGCCCTACTAAACCATCCAATCACAATTCACGGAGATGGAAAACAATCGCGTTGTTTTGTAGATGTAGCAGATGTAATCTGGGGAATAATTCAATTGATGAAAGAGCCTTCAGCTATAGGGAAAATATTTAATATAGGGAATACTGAAGAAATATGTATCGAAGACCTAGCTAAAAAAATTAAAGTATTAGTTAATAGCAATTCGAAAATCGAATATATCCCATATTCAGAGGCTTATGAAGATGGATTTGAAGATATGCTAAGAAGAATGCCAGACTTAACGAAAATAAATAAATGTATAAAATATACTCCAAAATACAATCTTGATATGATTTTGGAACGAGTTATTAAATATTATGAAACATAAACTCCAAAAATTCGCTTAAGTATAGTAAGACGAATGAATATAAAATCAGATAGGAGATAATATCACATGAAATCAATTTTGCACAAACCTAAAACCAAACGAATGTTAATAAATTTTGTTATATTATCATTTACTTTTCTTTTTTCCATTTTGTATGCAAATACTTCAAGGATAGACCCTGATGAGTATATAGTCAAAGCAGGCGATGTGTTCTTGTTACAAGGAGCTGTTCTGGATACTTTATGGGTCAGAACTGTTGTTTTACCAACAGGTTATGTAAACCTTTTGCCTTTTGCAGATAATATTCTAGTAGCTGGCAAAACGCTTTCTGAGGTATATAATACTGTAGAAGAATTATTTGGAATAAGCAACACAAACACTCCTGTAACTATTCAGCTTGGACGAATAGCTCCTATCAGATTCAATGTCATGGGTGCAGTCGTCAGTCCGGGAGTATATCTCGCTTATGACCTCATAACCCTTCAAGAAGCGATACAGATGGCATCGGGATTGTCAACAACAGCCAGTCGTAGAATAAATATCTTACGACAGAATAAGATATTGACTTATGATTTTAACGATTATTTTTCAACTGGAGATACATCTTTAAATCCGCTAATTATGCACGATGATGTGATAATGGTAAACTTAGCTCAAGATTTTGTAACGATATTTTCAAGTAAAGTAAATGAAAGTGGAAATATTCAACAACTTTTTGAGTCAATAGAATTGAGTAATGACAATGAAACAATTGCTACCGTTTTAAATAAATTGTCCCAAAGAGGACAGTTTTTAGACCTTGATGTTTTTGCTGTTGGGAGAGATGGCGAATTCTTTTTAGTAGATAAAGATTTTGTCCTACAACCTAATGATAGGGTTAATATCTCTATGAGGGAATTGTATGTATATGTGAATGGTTATGTGGCTCAACCGGGTAGAGTTTTTTTTAATGGAATTGGAGATGCCCAATATTATATATCCCTTAGTGGTGGGTTAAATCGAGATGCTTCCAGAACAAAGATATATATCATCAGGGATCAAGGTGAAAGGGTATTATACACTGGTCAGAGATTGGAACCGGGTGATGTGATATTTGTCCCAGAGTCATTTAGGACTAGAGCAACAACATGGTTGATTCCATTGAGCACGGTAGTATCAATGGCTCTATCTATAATGCTGTTTAGCAGAGGATAATCTGATTTAGGTTTAACTAAGATGTTTGAAGAACACTTTTTTATAGACGGGATGACATGTATCAATTGTCAGGAATTAATAAAAGAGACTTTATTAGAAATTTCAGGCATTGAGAGAGTTTCTGTAGACTATATTTCTGGTAAAGCCATAGTTTCATTTGATGAAAATCTTTTAACTTTTGATGAAATAAGTAAAAAAATACAGAATATAGGTCTTGGCTATACGGTTTCAAAGAAAAAATCACCTTTTCGTAAAATTTTACAATTTTTCATCATATTTTTTCTAATACTTTCCATTTCTTATATTTTCAAAATTCTCAGCACATCGACTCTTGCAACCAATATACCTATAGCTGAGGCTGGTATGAGTTATGGGCTGGTTTTTATCATCGGATTGTTGACCTCTTTGCATTGTATTGCGATGTGTGGTGGGATAAATCTCTCCCAGACACTAAATGTTCCGACAAAAACGATAAAAGAAGTAGGGATTGAAGTTTTGCAAAAAAAAACAAGCACTATTTATACAAAACTTTTCCCTAGCTTTTTATACAATTCAGGTCGCCTTATATCATATACAACAATTGGAGTATTGGTAGGTAGTTTAGGGTCTGTCTTGACTGTATCTGATTCATTTAGAAACGGGATATTAATATTTGCAGGCATTTTTATGCTCATCATGGGTATAAATATGCTTGGTTTGTTTCCTATTTTTAGATATCTGACACCGAGATTACCAAAATTTAAAGGTAAAAATAAAGGTACAATGGGAAAAAATCCCTTTATGATTGGGATTTTAAATGGATTCCTGCCCTGTGGTCCATTACAAGCAATGCAGTTGTATGCCTTGTCAACTGGAAGTGCAATCATGGGTGGAATATCAATGTTTTTATTTTGTTTAGGGACAGTACCTTTGATGTTTGTTCTCGGTGCTATGGGTAGTATTTTATCAAGTATAAAAGGTAAATCATTTTCTCAAAAAATTATGCAAACGGGTGCTATTTTAGTGGCTTCTATGGGTGTAGTGATGATATTGAATGGCTGGAATTTTGCCGGCTTTCAGAGAAATAGTTCTGGAAGCTCATTTATACCCAATATTGTTGACGGAGTCCAAATCGTAGAAACTACGCTATTACCCAATAGATATCCAACATTTTATGTAGTTAAAGATATACCAGTTCGCTGGATTTATCTAGCAACGGAAAATAATATCAATGGCTGTAATTATCGGTTTCAGGTAAATGAATTTGGGATTAATCATACCTTAACTCCGGGTGAAAATATCATTGAGTTTTTACCCACTAGAACAGGTAGATTTTCAATTTCATGCTGGATGTCTATGATTCACGGTAGGATAAATGTCATTGAGTTAGGGGGGGATATTGGAGATTTAGGACTCAATCTTGAACCTGCAGGCGTTCAGATTTATTTAGATAAAATCGAGAAAGCAGATATTATTGCTATGACTCTAGCTCCAACACGAGAATGTTTAATATTTCAGGAAGCTCGTTTAGTTCTTAATGACGATGGTTTTGAACCTGCGATAATAGTCGTTGAGCGAGATATTCCGCTAAGATTGATTTTGAATATTGAGTCCTTAGACCCAGGCAATTTTCGTATTATTATCCCATACTATAGAACTATTTTTGAAACTGAATATGGAGAAAATATCATTGAAATAATTCCTGAAATAGATTTTGATTTTTCAACCGGAGACCATATTTTTTATGGTTTTGTAAAAGTAGTTGAAGATTTAAATGATATAGATGAAGAAGCAATAAAAGATGATGTTTATGAGCATGAGACTATGATCTATCCAGATGAATATTTTTTTAACTGAATAAAAAAATTTAATAGGAGAAATAAATGATAAATAAAACTATTAATATCGGTGGAATGCACTGTGCAGCTTGTTCTGCCCGTATAGAAAAAGCTGTCCAAGCTATAGAAGGCGTCAACTCTGCCTCAGTAAATCTCGCTACAGAAAAGCTATCCATGAGTTTGTCAGATGCTGAGATTTTAGTTTCTGTCAAAGAAACTATCATAAAATTGGGCTTTGAGGTGATAGAAGAGGACACTCTAACAACTATCACTATACCCATAGGGGGTATGTCTTGTGCTGCTTGTTCAGCAAAACTAGAAAAAGAACTAAATAAGCTACCCGGCATCACTTCGGCTACTGTAAATATTGCTACCGAAAAAGCAAATATTGTGTATGATCCCAAATTACTTCGATTGACTAAGATTCGTGAATCTATTGAAAAAATAGGATTTACAGCCTTAGAAATAAAGAAAACTAGCTCTGCTGATGAGGCATGGGAAAGGAAACGCAAAGAAATAAAAACTTATAAGTTAAAAACAACAATCGCAATAATTTTTGCTATACCTTTGTTTTATATCACAATGGTGCCGATGATTTTGTTTATAGACTTACCTTTTGCTGATGCCTTGCATGATTTAATGACTAAATTTCCGCTTTATTTTGCCTTAATTCAGATATTTTTGACTATACCTATAGTTATTGCAGGTCATAAATTTTTTACAGTGGGTTTCATGGCTATGATCAGGAAAAGTCCCAACATGGACTCTCTAATAGCGATAGGAACGGGCTCAGCGATAGTTTATAGCTTGTATAAAACTTGGTTGATTTCCACAGAAGTCTATTTTAATGAGTTGTCAGACCGCTTACTCGTCGATGAACTTTATTTCGAGACCGCTGGGGTTATATTTGCTCTGATACTACTCGGAAAAACAATGGAAGCTGTCTCAAAAGGTCGCACAAATGAGGCTATAAAGAAATTAATTGGTCTCGCTCCTAAAACAGCAATAATTTTGGTGAATGATAATCCCGCTTTAGAAAATTCGATTGAAGATAATTTCGAGAATTTCTCAGAAAAAGAAATCCCCATCGATGAAGTCGAAGTTGGAGATATTATTGTTGTTAAGCCGGGAGCAAAAATTCCTGTCGATGGAAAGGTTATAGCAGGTCATACCTCAATAGATGAGTCTATGCTAACAGGTGAAAGTATGCCAGTAGATAAACATGCAGGAGATAGCGTCTATGCAGCGACAATCAATACCTCGGGAAATATCCGCTTCAGAGCTGATAAAGTTGGAGCAGATACTGCTCTGGCTCATATTATCAAGCTGGTTGAGGATGCTCAAGGTAGTAAAGCGCCTATAGCAGCTCTCGGAGACAAAGTTTCAGCGATTTTTGTCCCGATTGTTTGTTTGATAGCTCTATGTGCTGGGATTACTTGGTATTTAACTACAGGAAATCTGACTCTAGCTCTTTCGATTTTTATCACGACTCTCGTGATAGCCTGCCCATGTGCTTTAGGGCTGGCTACACCAACGGCTATCATGGTGGGAACTGGAAAAGGTGCAGAAAATGGCATCCTCATCAAAGGTGGAGAAGCTCTCGAAATGACCCACAAAATTCAAACAATTGTCTTTGATAAAACAGGAACTATCACAGAAGGGAAACCAGCTGTAACGGATATAATTTTATTTTGTTCTAAACCTGAAAATAGCGATGAAATAGAGTTTACAAATGAATCTCTGCTCCAAATAGCTGCTTCTGCAGAGAAAGGTTCTGAACATCCACTCGGCAAAGCTATAGTAAACGCAGCAGAAGCAAAAGGTTTGCCGCTATTTAAAGCAGAAAACTTCAATTCAATCACAGGTCAAGGCATCGAGGCTATGATTAACAATAAAAATATCCTAGTAGGCAATAAAAAACTAATGGATGAAAGAAATATTGTTACTGATAGCAACCCAGAGATTGCTGAAAAAATGAATAAGCTTTCCCAAGAAGGCAAAACTCCAATGTATCTCGCAATAGATAACAACCTTGCTTGTATCATTGCAGTAGCTGATGTGATAAAAGCTTCAAGTAAATCAGCGATAGAAACACTTCGTAAAATGGGTATAGAAGTTGCTATGCTGACAGGAGACAATCGCAAAACTGCAGAAGCAATCGCAAAACAAGTTGGCATTGAAAGAGTACTTGCTGAAGTATTACCTTCTGATAAATCCGCCGAAATAAAAAAACTAATGGATGAAGGTAAAAAAGTAGCAATGGTAGGTGATGGGATCAATGATGCACCTGCTCTTGTTCAAGCAGATACAGGTATCGCAATAGGAAGCGGAACCGATGTAGCGATGGAAAGTGCTGATATAGTATTGATGAGGTCAGATTTACAAGATGTCCCTACTGCTATAAAACTCAGCAAAAGAACGATTCGCACTGTTAAGCAAAACTTATTTTGGGCATTTGCCTACAATTCGCTTGGTATCCCTATAGCAGCTGGTCTACTATACGCATTTGGAGGACCTCTGATGAATCCTATGTTTGCAGCAGTAGCAATGAGTTTTAGTTCTGTTTCCGTCGTTACAAATGCACTTAGACTAAAAAATTTTAAGGCTTAAGGAGTGAAAAATATGAAAAAGATTTTTATGTTTTTTTTGTTATTTCTATTTATATTTTCATCGTGCCAACAGCTTGATATAATTGGAAATAATGCGATTTTAAAGTTTGATATTATCTTAAAATTGCTTCCAGATAATATCTCTTTTAATGAAGCTAAACACGCTTGGGAGCTTGTTTCTCCAGATGGAATCACAAGTTTTTTTTTCAATAGTGACTCAAATGACAATCGACTTTTTGATATATGGATAGAATTTGATGCCACTCCCTTCATTGATAGCGGTTTGGAAATAGTTAAGTTGCCAAATCATCTCGTTTTTGATACAGATGAAAATAGAATCAAAACAGGGTTAAAGATAAAGACAAATAGAGCTTTTGATACTCCTATCGATACATTTGAACATATCGTTAGAACAAACAGAATGTTAGTAAAGTATCATGAGTTCGGAGACCATTATGGCATAGAGCTTGGGAACAACAATATGTTACATTGGGCAAGGAAAGTTGAGTTGATCCAAGGAGATTTGTCATTTATCATGAATCAAGATCAATTTAAAGAGGCTGGAGCTGATGTTACCAATATAGCTGGTTGGAGAAATCCTACGGTAAGAGCTCATAATGGAAGAAGAATAGTCGATGAGGTAAGAGTGGTTAAACCATTCAATTTAGCAGATTAAAAAGGAGAAAAAAATGCAAAAAAAGAATTATTTTATTTTGATATTGATTTTTATCATATCAAATATATCAGTCTTTTCAGAAGAATTAGAACTGAACAAAAGAATGCCTATCATAACCGACTCTGACCTTGTCATCAATATAGCTGATATTTCAGAAAATGTTTTGTATTATCCTATTGTGATAGATGGTGTCTCACTGGAAGTTCTTGCAGTAAGGGTTTTTGATGGAACTATACGCGTAGCTTTTAATACTTGCATGATTTGTGCTAGCTCCGGTAAAGGTTATTTTGTGCAGGTTGGTTCTGTATTAGTCTGCCAAAATTGTGGAAATAGATACCGTATGAGTCAAGTTGGTCGTGAAAGCGGCGGATGTAACCCTGAGCCAATCTTTAATGAAAATCAAATTGTAACAGATGATATGATAATCATATCAAGGGATTTTCTTAGTGATCATCTATTTATGTTTGAAAATTGGAGAGAATGATAAGATTGAATTTTAATCGATTTATAGTTTTTTCCCATTAAATTCTAATTTGACAAAATTAGAATATTTAAAAAATATGTAATTTGTAACATAAAAAGGAGTAGAACATGAAACATTTCAATACAGCTGGACCTGTAAATCAGCCTGATGCATATAAAATAGACCCTTTGACTCGCTGGAATACAGAAGAAATTTTAGGCCTGATACATGAAAAAAAATATTTTATTCTTCATGCACCGAGGCAAACAGGGAAAACAAGCTGTTTACTGGCATTAAGAGATTATTTAAATAAAGAGGGGCAATATTTTTCGGTTTATGTAAATTTTGAAGTTGGGCAAGCATGGCGACACAATATAAAAAAAGCAACGGATGACTTAGTGCAAGAGATTTTAAGTAGGACACGGGGTGTAATAAAAGATGAATTTCCTTTTCATGAAGCTATAGCATATTATAAAACATTGGCTTCTGAAAACAGTTTAAATGAAATGCTTGAATATTTATCAAATCTCATAAAAAAACCTATTGTTATGTTTATCGATGAAATAGATGCTCTCATAGGTGACACCTTGCTCTCTGTGTTACGACAACTTCGGAGTGGATATGATAAAAGACCAGTAAATTTTCCATCATCCATTATTCTTTGCGGAGTGAGAGATATAAAAGACTATCGTATCCATACTAGTAATCAAGAAATTATCTCTGGGGGAAGTGCTTTCAATGTTAAGACCGAATCTCTCAGACTTGGAAATTTTTCCAAAGAAGAAGTGATAGAACTCTACAATCAGCATACTACTGAAACAGGTCAAGTCTTTACTGAAGAGTGTTTTGAACTTGTGATGGAATATACAGATGGGCAGCCTTGGCTCGTAAATGCCCTAGCTCGCGAGGTTACTCACAAGATGGTAGAAAATAGGGATAGAAGTATCATAATCACTACTGAAAAAATGGAAAGAGCTAAGGAAAGGCTTATTTTAGAGCGTCAGACTCATCTTGATCAGCTTGCAGACAAGCTCGATGAACCAAGAGTGAGAAATATAATATTACCAATGGTTTTAAGCGAAAATACACAATTTGACAAAGATGATACTGAATATTGCATTGATCTAGGACTTATAAAAAGAACTTCAGAAGGTTTAAAAATAGCTAATGCGATTTACTCGGAGATTATTCCAAGAGAGCTCACGGATCTGGGACAAACAAATTTTCTCCATAATTTTCAGCCTAAATGGATAGCTCCCGATGGTAGTATCTGTGTCAAAACCCTGTTAACTATGTTCAAAGATTTTTGGAATGAAAATTCTGGAATGATGGTTTGTAATATACAGGGTTATAAAGAAGCGGTTCCACAACTATTTTTACAGGCATTTTTGCAAAGGGTAGTGAACGGTGGTGGTTATATAAATAGAGAATATGGACTTGGAAGAAAACGCACTGATCTGCATATAAAATGGATGTATGGTCAAATTACAAATTACAATTTACAAATTACAAATCCCCCCCCTGCCCCCCACATTTATGGGGGGGGCAAGGGGGGGGAGTATAACATCCAAAACATCATCATCGAACTCAAAATCATAAAAAAAGGTATAAAATACGCAAGTCTCTTGAAAGAAGCCCTCCCGCAGACAGCAAACTATGCTCAAATAAACGGTTGTGATGAAGCTCATTTAATCATCTTTGATAGAGATAAAAGCCAAAAATGGAAAGCAAATCAAAAAAACGAGATTATCAAACATGATAGTATAAAAATTGAGATTTGGAAACTCGGTAGAGGGACCTGGTGAGATAGAATTGAGAATTGATTTTTCTGTCTTTGCGAGGTAAATTCTTGCTATTCTCCTGAAGCAATCTCCATACCACTATCTTCCTCTTGTCCAATGCTAACAAGTTAAGGGTTACCCCTAAAAATCATCTCTACTTTCGTGATTCTGCCCATTAAACCATTTTTCACCAGCCAACGATGATAATAATATAGTTTTTCACTACTGACCGACTAAAATTTAGGTCATTTTCTTATTTGTTCCTCAATAAATATCTATCATTTTTGTCAAGAATCTTTTCAAAAATAATTTTACCTAATTTTTAAATCATTTTTTTCTTGTCAAAAGACCTCTTTATGAAAAAATAACTCATAATAACTCTTTTATTTTCAACATATTACATGAGAGCGATAGGGGAAGCATACAGGAGGGGAAAGAGAGTTGCAGATATAATATTGAAAAATAGCGAGATACAGAAGTAAATTTTTTCACTTATCCATAAGCTATCCACATCACCGGTCTTACCCCACCTTCTGTGTCATAGACATGATTACTACTCATATCGATACTGCCATTATTATCTACTCTTATAGCTCGAAAGCCAAAACTACCCGGTGACCTTAGCCACCACCATGACGCCTCTCCATTATACCGAGCAACACGTTTTTCGTTATATTCATCATTGATAATCCGAGCATTTCTGGGTCTATCGGTTAATTGACTGCTATCTCCAAAATATCGGACAACTTCAGAAACACTAAGCAAAAATACTTTATCTTGAGAAATCCCACCTGCATTTGTCCCATACCATTGGTTGTTTTCGTTGATAATAGTAGTCTCGACAATTTTAGTCCTTTCATCTTCACCGAAACTATTGTAAAAATCATTGTTCAGGTATCTTCTTATGTCGCTTGATGACCATGTAATAGGAGCATCTATTTCATGATATGCCTTTTTTTCGATAATGTCGACACTAATGATTTTTGCTCGATTGTCTTTGATATCCAGTATAAGCCAATCCCGTCCACCAAAAGTAATAATAGAGCCTATTGTGTATTCTATGACAGTTTCCTCTATAGTCGGCGCTACTGGGACCACTGTCAATGAATCTGTTACTTCTGGGACTACGATATCTAAAGCTACAGAAATAGCTTCTTCATTTATATTTATGTCTATTTCTATAGATGCTTTATCATTTTTTCTGAAAATCAATAATATCAATAGGATTGATATTATTAAAAGTATTATCGTTATAATGATTTTTGCTTTCTTTGATTTGTTTTTTGATTGCATTTGAGAATATCCTTAAGAAAATGTTAATATCCGATACCAAATGTTATAGAATTAGACAATCTTGCTTTTCTTTCGTTTACTATGTCTTCGGGTATCATTGTTCCTCGATATCTTATGTGCCCTCTGCCACCCACATCTTCAAAATAAAAATCAATACCAACTTCGAAACCTACACAACCGAAATAGCTAAATTTATGAAATTTTGATTTTTGTCCTCCCATTTCGTAAAGAACACCTAGGTTAAATCTGACAGTATCGCTAGTTGGTACCATGACCCCAACAGAAGGTGCAAAGCTATACATGGTAGATGTTTTTCTTTCTTTATATTCCTTCCCCTCTGAGTTCGTTCCTTTCTCACCTGTTTTGATACCACCCCATCCAACTCTGGCTTCTCCACCTAGAAAAGTATATGGGATAAATGATTTATACAACCCAAGCTCGAGAACCCAATGCCCAAATGTTTCCTCTTGTTCTATCTTGTTTATCGCTTTATGTGGTGGTGAACCGAATTCAAAGCCAAAACCGATAAGAAATAATCTTGAGCTTATAGAATCTTTTAATGTTTGATCTCTCTTGGCGGCTTGATCTGCATGAAGTGCGGCAACACCTTTGTCCATACTATCCCTTGCTTCATGTTGGTTTATAGTCGGCTCAAACCACCATCTATTCTCTCTATATGAATATGTTCCAGTTTGTCTTCGATTGTTGTTATAATACTCTGCAAAACCAGTGCTTCGAGGTTCTGTTCTAGTATGCCCATGCTCATTTATCACTACTCTAACATCACGCGAAAAAGCTTGGTTACCAATATTAACATTTTCACCGATAGTGAGATAACCACCAATGATACCATAAAAGGCTCTATCTCCTATTGTTTTCATATTTTGACCTATCCAAAGTCCATTTATACTATTACCCTCAAAAGCACTATTTCCTATTGAAGTTACAGAATTAGGGATTATTAAACTTGTTAGACTGTTATAAGCAAACGCATTATTTCCTATAATGGTTACAGTGTTAGGAATTGTTATACTTGTAAGTTTTGTATTAGGATTATTAAAAGCCCCATCCGCTATTGTGTATATAATTACAGGTTCATTCCATACATTATCTGGTAATCTCAAAGTAGTTGAACCTCTCCCTTCATTTGAAAAACCTCTGAGGGTATGTCTATCAATATTGAAATTATTCAAGGCATTTCTTTGAGTATTAAACCAAGTGCGAGCGACAGGAGTAATAGTAATCCTGGCATTTTCGGGAGGATTATTATTGATAGTTCTTATCCGGATAGACATCCTATTTGTGATTTGAGTTGCATTTACACGGGTAAAATTAACAGTAGTATAACTATTTCTATCAAATTGTGACCGAATAATGCTGCTACTTCTATTTATATTAAATGACCGCGAGAGATTATTTGTGCTTGTTCCAATAACTCTATTTGAATCATTTAGTATTTCAAAGACAGTGTTAAAATTGTATGTCCAATTTCTGTTATATGGATTAGAATTACTAACTCCTGAATTTGGCCAGTTACTTAATCCCCATTCTGAAGCTCTACCGGTGGCTATTAACCCATCATAAACGATTTGTGTTGCCTGCTCTATAGCAGGCAAGGTGATATTAAAAAAGTCAGGGTTAGCACGCATGTTTAGGTCAAAATGCAATGTGGTCGTCTCATCTCTATAATTTCTATCGCTTTCTCTTTCGAGGATATCAGACCAATAAATCATTCTAAAAGGAGGCACCATATCACTTAATAAACGATGATAAAACTGCTCTGTTTCGGTCAATCTATCTACCCAGGCTCTTCGCCAGGCAATATCATTTGTAACATCACCTGCAATATTACCAGTTCTGATATCGGCAGTTAATATAGTGGAGCGACTAACGGCTTCAGCGAGAGTAGGGTCAAAAGCAGCAGCTTGTAGATAATGCGTGAGGGCTGCAATTTCTGTCCCTTGCCTCGAAGCCACCATACCTTGTGCTACCCTTCTTTGAGCATTTCTTTGATTTTCTGTTTCCATAGCACTCATTGCGGTTCTGCCTGCAGAGCTTAGTTCTATATCCAATCCACTCATTAGCTCTCTGGCGGCTCTATGGATAGCAGTATGGTCATCAATTTCAGTTTGCGAGCAAGTTCGTGTGTGTGAAGCTCTTGTTGTATTGTTAGACAAATCCACTATTCTGATATCGAGAGTGATCCCTGATGCCGTTCTACGGATAGTTCCTGATAAAACGAGGTTTGGTGGTGCTGGTAGCCTGCCAAAATTTAAATTGTCAGCATAAAAAGGTCTGTTAACCTCTACCAATGCTCTTTCCAATGCTTGCCTATCTATGACAGTCATTGCTGTAAATCTGGTGAATAAACTTGTCAGGACACCTTGCACCTCAGCTGGTAAATATTCTTGCTCAGCAGTAAGTCCTTGGGGTTCAAATTCGAGGATAGCTATTCTTTGTCCGCTACCACCGTCTCCTGTGTAGTATTGCTGAGCAGGTAGCAGTATGTATATTGACAAAAACAATATACAAAAGATAATTTTGATTTTGTGGTTCATTGTGTTTGCTCCTTATTTTTTATTTTTCGTAGGGAACGCATTTATGACCGCAGTCCGAAAAGTCATCTCGTAGAGATTAAAGCTCTGTAGAAACGGATATAGGCACCTTACAGCATCCCGTAGGGATGCCACAAAATGTGCTAATATCTTGGTTGCATCCCTACGGGATGCTGGTTTTTGGTGTATACCTCGTTTTCTACAGAGCTTCACATACCTAAAGGCATGTGTAAGGTATAATTTTATTAATTTGACTTGTCGGACAGCTGTCATTTATACATTCCTTACAATCTACTGATATTATTTGTTAGATCAGTAGAAAATCCATCTGACCTGATAAAATGCTCTACCATTTGTATTGCTCTATTTCTTGCTTCTGGTGTATTTCTGTGCTGGACTCTATCGCTTATTGTTTTTGAGAATACTTCTGCATTGGATGGAAGTCGAAATGAATAGTTTAGTATATATCTCACATAAGCAAATCTTGGGTCATCGCTATCTACATCCTGAAGCTCCAGAGATGCGTTTAAAGAATACAGGTCTGTGCCAGATTGAATTGACCTGATACCATTTGAATTTAAGACTTCAGTAAACGCTTTTTCTATTCTGCCATCTTGATCACCTCTGACGCTTACAATGGCATAAATAGGTGCATTAGGGTCTCTGTAGCTTAGGTCATCAATAAATTGGGTGCTTTCGAAAACAAATATTTCGTGCCCAGCGAGTACCTGTGTCTCAATATCGACAGCTCTGAGATTAAAGGTGTATTCATTTCTTGTGCGGGTGATGTCGATAGCAAAATATACCGATGCTCCTGTAACTCTCGTCAATGAAAGCAATGTTTCATCACTGACTCTTCCGCTATTTTGCTGAAAAAGAATTTCCACATCACCCAGTTGGGTTCTGTCTGCGACTCTGAAAGTCCTATCATTGACAGCATTTCGGCTAAGTCCATTGATGATATAATTTGACAGTCCCCAAAAGTTTGGATGAGCTGCTATTATTACAATGGTTGCCCCTCTTTCATCTCTCAAAAAATCATTAAGATAGTCGGAAGCTCTTCTAATCACTTGGTCTAGTTGATTTCTTTCATCAGCTTGACTTGGTGTAGGTGTGGGTGTGTTGTTTGTTGAAGCACAGCCTATTGTGAGTGTGACCAGCATACTCAATACGATTGCGTAAAAAATAGTTTTGTTGTTCATTTATTTATTCCTCCATGTTTTATAGGGAATTGATTTATGACCGCAGTCAGAAAAGTCAATTTTCATAAAATCATACCTTACACACGCTGAAAGTGTGTGGCTTTTAATAGAAAATGGTGGATATGTTACATTTTATTGGACATTTTTTTTGGGGTTTTTCGTCTTTTGCTTTATGCGATACGGCGGCAGCCGCTCCACGGCGGGCAATGCCTGCGGAGCTTGCGGAGCAGGCATTGCCC
>Ga0099364_10002384_pt1 | contig 30029 bp, 28 predicted proteins | sample TergutTh196P3_FD_73070 | JGI IMG/M metagenome (GOLD analysis project Ga0099364, IMG submission 73070) | Microcerotermes parvus P3 segment gut microbial communities from Pointe-Noire, Republic of the Congo - Th196 P3 | ecosystem: Host-associated > Arthropoda: Insects > Digestive system > Gut ...
TTGCCGCCATGCGGCACGTCAAAGCCTTGAAAGGCCACAGGCATTACTTCGGCTTTGCCGCACCACATGACGACAAAAATCCGGCGGCAAATCTGCCAACTTATTTCTCGACAGACCCTAAGTCTTTTTTCTTGCTATTTCGAGTTTTTCGTGGTATAGATAGTAACAAATGCAGGTGCAGGAAGTAATCCGTACTATACTTTTTAGGAGCGGACATCGGTATGAGAATCGGGATTATCGGGACAGGGAAGATCGCTTCGGCGATAGTGACAGGTTTTTGCGCGGCAAAAGCGGGGCATGAGTTCTGCCTCTCGCCGCGCGGAGCGGATACGGCCGCGTCGCTCGCGGCAAGGTTTTCTGAGGCGAAGGTTTGCTCAAGTAATCAGGAAGTTCTGGACAAAAGCGAATGGGTGTTTATTTCCGTTCAAAAATCAGCATTCGGCGCTCTCAGGGAACTGAAATTCAGGAGAGACCACAAGATTTTGAACATGGCTGCCGAGATGCGGCTGCCTGATTTGAAAGAGATAACGGGCGAGACGGCGCTTATGGCTCATGTTATACCGCTGCCCATGATAGCGCTGGGGTTCGGGCCGATTCTTGTATATCCCGAAGTCACTGAGGTCGGCGAGTTGTTCGCTTCTGTCGGAGACGTGTTCTATACGCAGAGTCTCAGCGAGGTTCACATCCTGCAGATTATAACGGGCGTCATGAGTCCTTATTACATGCTGCTGGATGAAGTTGTAAAGTTTGCGGACGAGCGCGGTATGGATCATGATTTTTCGGTCAGGTTTGTGCATTCTTTGTTCAGCGCCGTCAGCAGACGCGCCGCCGAGACCCCGAACTGCGACCTTGTGGAATTGGCAAACGACATGACCCCCGGCGGCTACAACCAGCAGGCCATGGGCGAACTATTAGTCTGCGGCGCTGTCACGGCATGGCGGGACACTCTTGACAGGCTTATGGAAAGATTGCAGGCCGGCGGGCAAGCCGGCAAGTGAACAGTGAATAAAAAAGAAAAAGGTAATTTCTCAGAACCTTGCGCTCGAAACAGCCATTCTTCACCGGTTCTGAGTAGTTACAAGAAAAGGAGACTGCAGCAATGTTATGGAAAGAAAGCCTTCGCATAGGTGTGGATATCATTGACAGCCAGCATATTGAGTTGTTCTCGAGAATAGAGCGGCTGTTGAGAGAGGTATACGACAGCGGCGTAGAGAACAAAAAAGAGTGCATAGACGCGATCATTTTCCTGAAAAACTATGCCATACGGCATTTTTCCGACGAAGAAGCGTATCAACTGTCTATAGGTTATAAGGATTTTACCGCGCATAAAAAGCTGCACTCGGATTTTATACAAACAGTTTTAGGGCATGAGAGGAAGATGCTTGCCTCTGATTTTGCGGAAAAGGACGTAAGGGAGTTTGCGGGTACGCTCATTGCATGGCTGCTTTATCATGTAGCCGACAGCGACCAGAAAATCGGAAAGGACATAAAAAAGAAAAAACAAGACAAGTCTTTGCATAGTCACAGTGAGATAGTTCACTACAGCGTCAGCGATGTTTTAAACAAAATGGCAGGGTTTGACAGTACGCTTATTAAAAGGGTGGAAGCACACAACGAATCTTTTGATGAGTCGATCAATGTTGAGTTAAACCTGACAGGAGATATATCTGGATACATCATCCTTGTTTATCCGGATGTTTTTGTCAATAACATGCTGGGCTCAATGCTGGGGTTTACACCGGAAGTTTTGACCGAACTTGAGATCTCGGCATTGTTTGAGGTGTCAAATATAATCAGCGGAATGATTTGCAGACAAATCGCCAATAATAGAGGCATACTATGCGACATAACGATTCCCCAAATTGTAACGAGAACAAGTATTGCTCCGGATGAAAGAATAACCCTGGATACAGGGCAAGGGATCATGGAAACAGAACTAACGATCGAATACCGCTGATGCGCTCTGCGGAGCGCAAGGGATTAGGGGCTAGTCAAAAGCCCCTAATCTCTTGCCATTGCGGCTTGTCCGCCCCATGCTATTACATCAATGTCAGGGCAATGACGATACCACATATTTACAAAACGCCGTATATGAATTATTGTGTAGAGTAAGTATCTTTTAAGAAGAATAAGGGGGTCTTTTAATGGAGACAGGCGTTGTGACGCTGACAAACACAAAGCAGTATCCTTTTAATGATTCCGGGAACACTGTCGCTCTGGCTTTTGAGCAGGACGGTACGGATTATCGCATAGAAACCGAGGTCATATCATCAGAGGGCGAGACCGGTAATATACGAGTTTATGACAAAGCAGTCAACGGTTTCCGCATTGCTTTTACAGGTTCGGCAAAAAGCGCGGAGATCAGGTTCAGGCTGCTTTGATGTACGATGGTGAGGCTGTAATGAAAGTTTTATACAAGAATAAAGGAACTTATGAAGATTATGCTCTGAGCGGAACGGTTCTGTCTTTCCGCAATGGTGACCTTGCGTTAGATATTGCGGAACTTGAGCGTGATCATCCTGTAAACCTTACCGTATATGAAGATGCGGAAGGGCTTTTGTCCCAAACTCCCGGGGAAAAGGCGCAACGGTACATGGCCGAAATAAACATTCCGGCAAGAAAAAGTCTTATTGAAAAGACAGGCGTTGTGGATCAGTTTGGTTATCCCGTGCTGCGAAGGGTGTATCCGCCGACCGGTACGGATGACATTGTTCTTACTCTTTGGGCTAAGGGGGATAGGTGATATGCCGGGATTTGACGAGGTGCGCTTTGCGCTTGAAGCCGCGACAGGCGGCCGAAATACACTTATTTTAGACGACGCCGGACTGCCTTCGGTGATGGTGCGAATACCTATGTTTCGCTGGTCGGAAGTCATGGTGGGAGGTGAGGACGCTCCATGCTCCGCCTTTGTGGTAGGCGGAGAGGTTAAAAATTGCATTTATATAAGCAAGTACATGAATGTTGTCGAGAACGGACGCGCTTACAGCCTGCCTAACCGTGATCCGGCGCATACGCTGACGATAGATCAGGCACGGCTCGCCTGCTCTGCTAAAGGCCGCGGCTGGCATCTTATGACAAACGCGGAATGGTCCGCCATCGCGCATTGGTGCGTTAAAAACGGTACACCGCCGCGCGGAAACAGCAACTTTGGGAGAGCTTACGACGCTACGCATGAGCATGGCGTGTTAGTCCCCGGTAACAACGGCGAAGGCATGGATTCCGAGATGAGGACGTATTCGGGGACAGGCCCCGACTCATGGACACATGACCATACGGCGTTTGGTATTTCTGATCTCAACGGAAACATATGGGACTTTGTCGCCGGGCTGAGGATAGTTGACGGGGAGATACAGATCATACCGAATAACGACAGCGCACTGTGTGTCGACGAGAGCGCCGATAGCCCGCATTGGCGGGCTATAAGCCTCAATAGCGGGCCGGTTATGCCGGGCAGCCCGGATACATATAAGTATGACGGCGTCTCTCCGGGGATATCGAGCGGCGAGAATATCCTTATCGAAGGCGGATACAAACTAAGCACCACAGTGTCCAACCCAAACTATACAGGCGCGGAAGCGGACATATCACACCGCGCATACGGTTGGATGCGGTTTCACGATATGAAAGAGCAAGAGGGCGTTACTGCGCATATTCTACTCAAGCAGCTTGGCCTGTTCCCGGCGGAAGGATGCCGTGACGGCGCGTATTTCTTTCTGCGTAATTACGGTGAGCGCACCGCAGCCCGTGGCGGGTCATGGTTTGACACGGACGGCGGAGGAATATGGGACCTGTATCTGCGCGAGACAAGAGCGTTTATATACCCGGACATAGGATTTAGGGCGGCTTATGTGGATTTAAATTAAAGGAGGAGATTGCGTGTACGGGGGACATGTTGGGAAGGTTTTGATTGCGGATTTGAGCGATCAAACGTATGTTATACAGGATTTGAATCCTGAGTGGGCAAGGGATTATGTCGGCGGGCCTTCGCTTGGTGCGCGGTATCTCTATGATCTTATGCCCGCGAACACGCCCGTTTTTGCTCCGGAGAGCGTTTTGGGCTTTGTCGCCGGGCCTGTAAACGGGTCAAAGGCAAATATGAGCGGACGGTACACCGTGGTAAGCAAGTCACCCGTGACCGGCGGCTTTAACGACGCAAACTCCGGCGGCAACTATGGCACGTATATGAAAAAAGCGGGGTTTGACGCGGTGTTTGTCAAAGGCATATCCGAAAACCCAGTCTACCTCTTCCTTGACGACGGTAAGGTCGAGTTTCGTGACGCAACGGCGCTGTGGGGTAAAAAAACGATTGATACGGAAATAGCGTTAAGGGCGGAGATCGGAGACGATAATATTTGCGCAGCGCTGATAGCTCCGGCAGGGGAACGTCTGTCCAACATGGCGGCAGTCATGAACGACGAACACCGTGCTGCCGGCAGAGGGGGCTCCGGCGCCGTCATGGGGTCAAAGAAACTCAAGGCGGTCGTCTGCCGAGGTTCCGGCAGTCCGTTGGTGAAAGACCCGGACGAGATAATGCAAATCAATAAAGGCTGGCGGGAATATGCAAACGGACCGCTGGCGTATCCGCCTACTAAAGATTGGTGCGAACATGGGACAGCCGTAAATTATGCGCCATGCGTTTTGATGTCTGATGCGGGAATAAAAAACTGGGGCGGAGCGCCGGAGGATCTGGACTTTGAAACTCAGGTAAAGCCCTTGTCAGGTGAAGCGATGGATGCCTTATATAAGAAAAAAAGATACGCCTGCAACTCATGCCTGATAGCTTGCGGCGCAATTTATCACATAAAAAACGAAAAACACGATTACGAAACCGCCCGGCCCGAGTATGAGACATTGGGGTCTTTTGGCAGTCTGCTGCTCAACGGAGACGCCGAAAGTGTTAACAGATGCAATTTTCTGTGCAACGAATATGGCTTCGACACAATTTCGCTCGGCAACACCATAGCATGGCTGATGGAGTGTTATGATAAAGGTCTGTTTACCATAGACGAACTCGACGGCATAGACCTCAGATGGGGAAATCCCGATGCCATAGTCAAGATGACGCAGCGCATCTGCGATAACGAAGGGATCGGCGCCGCGCTCGCTAATGCTTCCGTGAAAGCGGCAGAGGAGCTCGGACGCGGCAGCGAGTACCTATGCGTCGCCAGCGGCATTGAGATCCCGCATCACTGTGCGAGAAATAATCCCGCCATGGCAAGGACGTTTCAGTTTGACCCTACGCCCGGCAGACATGTCAAAGGCGGCAGAGGCGCCGGTTTCGGTTTCGGCCCCGCCGAGGTGAAATACATATATGAAGATACCGGCCAACCGGACAAGGTAGGGACAATAACTGCAGAGTATGACAATTTGTCTGGGTTTTGCCACTTTGCGTTCCTGATGCAGCCGGACGCCAAATTCAAATACTTAAACGCGGTAACCGGCCGCGATTATACAGTCGAAGAGTTTAACAACTTGGGCCTCCGCTCCTTTGCGATACGTACTGCATTTAATCTGAGGGAGGGCATCTATCGAAAAGACTATACGATCTCGGACCGCAATATCGGCAAGCCTCCTATAACAACAGGCCCTCTGAAAGGGATCACGATACCAAGCGAGCTGCTTGCCGACAACTTCTATAAGGCTATGGGCTGGCATGTTGAGACCGGAGTCCCGTCAAAGGAGTTTTTAGAAAATGTCGGAGGGTTAGATGATGTGATAAGAGATTTGTACCCTGAATGCTAACCTCCCATAACCACGTGATATAACATCAGTTGGCTGCCGTCGGGGATATGAACTAACGCATCGGATACGGTTATTCCGTTTAGTGAGACTATGGCTCTGTCGGTGAGTTTCCCTTCGACGATCAATCTCTCTTTGATTTCCAAACCGTATCTTGACGCCAGATAGTCTATCATTTCGGCAAGGCTTATCCCAGCAGTGTCTATTTCTATTGTTTTTGGCAAATCCTTTATGACATTTAAGTTATATACTGTTACGGACATGATCAGGCGCCTCCTCTCGGTAAATCAAATATATCAAAACCGACTGCCTCCGGTCAACAGGTTAAGTGAGTTTATTTTGGAAGGCATGATAATGGGACACTATATAGAGTTTAAAAATATCTGCAAGTCTTTTCCGGGAGTTCAGGCGCTTAAAGACGTCAGCTTCAGGGCGGAAGGCGGGCAGGTATGCGCATTATTGGGAGAAAACGGCGCCGGAAAAAGCACTCTGCTTAAAATCATGAGCGGTGCGCTGCTCAGGGATTCAGGCACGATAACGATTGACAGCGATGAAGTGAATTTCATATCCCCCTATCAGGCGATCCAGAGAGGGGTGAGCATGATCTATCAGGAAAGGCAGCTGGTGCCGTCACTGTCGGTCATGGAAAACATTTTTATGGAGGGCCTCCCCCACAAAGCGTTGGGAATTGTAGATTTCGGCAAAGCGGAGCGTGAATCACAGAAGCTCATTGATACATTCGGAGTGAGTATAACGCCCACACAGAAGGTAGGCACTTTATCAACCGCAAACCAGCAGATGGTGGAGATAATGAAAGCTATCCACCGGAACTCAATGGTGCTGGCTTTTGACGAGCCCACCGCCCCGTTGTCGGAAAACGAGATCAGAGCTTTGTTTAAAGTGATCAAACAACTGCGCGATGAGGGGAAAATCATACTCTATGTATCACATCGGCTGGACGAACTCTACGAAGTCACGGATAAAATGGTAATTTTTAAAGACGGGGAGTACGTGACCACACTAAAAACCGATGAGACGAACAATGCCGAACTGGTCAAATATATGGTCGGCAGGGAGATCGGAGATATCTTTAATGTATCGGAGAGAAACAGCAATATCGGCGAGCCGGTACTTGAACTAAAAAATCTGACGACAAAACATGTAAGCGACGTCAGCCTCACTTTGCGGGCCGGTGAGATACTGGGTTTTGCCGGGCTGGTCGGCTCCGGCAGGTCCGAGCTTTGGGAGGCGGTATACGGTGCGGACAAAATACTCAGCGGTGAGATCCTCATAGACGGTGCCGGTGTACGGCTGAAAAGCCCAAAAGAGGCAATTGCGAAAGGCATTACGTTATGCCCAGAGGACCGGAAAGAACAGGGGCTGGTACTTCATCAATCCGTTCGTACGAACATCACCATACCGCACCTAAAAAGAATCTCGAAACTGGGCGTTATGAACAGTAAAAAGGAAGCGGCGCTCTCTGAAAAAGTGGTTGATGACTTTTCCATAAAAACGCCTACAATCAAAAAGATCGTATCACAACTGTCCGGCGGTAATCAGCAAAAGATCATTCTTGGCAGATGGATGTCTGCGAAACCCAGAATACTGATCATGGACGAGCCCACGAAGGGTATAGACGTCGGAGCTAAATCTGAGATTTACGAGTTAGCCTATCAGCTGGCTAAGCAGAATATCGCCATAGTGTTTATATCTTCCGAACTGATGGAGGTCCTAAACGTTTCGGATCGGATCGCCGTTATGCGCGAGGGTCGTCTTAAGGTTATCCTCGATCGCGAAGACTGCACGGAGGACAAGGTGCTATCATACGCAATGGTGAATGATTGAGTGAGGTAATAAAATGGAAAAGAAGAAACTCCGTATCATAAAGCTGCCGGAATCAAACATACTGACCCTCATTATTGTTCTCATTGCGCTGATTGCCATGTTCAGCCTGATGCGCCCTACCTACTTGTCGGTTATCAACATGGTCAATATCCTTTACGCCAGCACAGTCACAGGACTTTTGGCAGTTGGGATAACTCTTCTCATAATCGCCGGGCATATTGATCTGAGCTGCGGCGGTATCGGCGCGGCGAGCGGCGTGCTGTTAGCTGTTTTGGTTACACGAATGGATTTCCCCTGGTATCTGGCGCTGTTATGCTGTCTGATTTTTGGCGCGGCTATCGGCGCTGTCAACTCCGTACTGACGAACGTCTTTAACTTGCAGCCGTTTATAGCTACGCTGGCTATGGCGTCGGTCTGTTCGGGCATGGGCTATCTTTTCAGCGGCGGCAGGTCTGTATCGCTTATCAACAATGCCCTTTCCACTCTCGGCGCCGGGAGGATTTTCGGAAGTATCCCGATAGCCATTATTATTCTGATTGCGGTATACATCATCTTTGCGTTCATACTCAACAGGACGACCTTTGGGCGAAGTATCTATGTCATCGGCGGCAATCCGATGTCAAGCCGCCTTGCCGGGTTGAACCCAAAGAAAATTACGTCTGTACTCTACATAATAAGCGGTATACTGGCCTCTCTGGCGGGTTGTCTGCTGGCAGGGAGGATGCGCAGCGGCGCACCGAATGCTGTTTCCGGATCCGAGTTTGACGCCATAATAGCATCGGTACTCGGCGGGGTCGCTTTCACAGGCGGGCGCGGCACCCTCGGCGGATGCCTGATCGGTTTGCTTATCATCCAAAGCTTCAGTAATGGGCTCAATTTCATGAGCATTTCTTCGTTCTGGCAGCAGGTTGCAAAAGGGCTTCTGCTTATCGGCGCTCTGTTGGTGGATTACTTCCGCTCACTTAAGGACTGATTGAAAAGCATGACTTGTCATGTTTATCAATAGGGCGACTCTGTGATACGGAGCCGCTCAAAACCCAAAAAATGAAAGGCAGATGAATCAAATGAAAAAAATACTCAGTGTTACTCTGGCATTACTTTTAGTCATGGCAATGGGATTGGCTCTTGCCGCATGTACAGACACCTCCTCCCCCGGCGAACCCGGCGGGGATTCTGACAACCTTTTTGGTCCGAACGATACGATAACCATGGCTTATCTCAGCTACTCCATGGATATCGGCTGGTGCGTCCAGGTCGCCGACGCCTTTGAGGAACTGGCGGGGGCTCACAACCTCAACGTTCACATTTTTGACGGCGGATTCAATCCGGAGACACAGTTTAATCAGTTAGAACAGGCCATTGCGATGGGTGTTGACGTAATTGCGCTTATGAGCGTTGATCCGGGCTCCGCTCAGGCAATCGCGGACCGTCTGGCGGACGCAGGAATACTTCTGCTCGGTGAAACAGCGGCAATGCGTAACGCTGACAATCATCTGGTCGTCCCTTGCAACTGGCTGCACGGTCTATCCGTCGGTCGTCTTATGACTCAGTGGGTGGTTGATAATCATGCGCGTTTCGGTTTTGACCTGACTGATTTTACCAATGTCGGCTTTATGTATATAACCGACACAATGTTTCCCGAGATGGCCGACCGTGCGGTCGGCGTAGAGGAAGTATGGTTCAACAACTATCCCGACTTCCCGAGAAACCAGTTGTTTATTGGTGACCGTTCAGCCGAACTTGAATCGAGCAATATGGAAGCCGGTTACAACCAGACTGCTTCCATACTCACCGCAAATCCACAAATAGAGACCTGGTACATAATCTCATTCCAGGAAGATTATGCATCCGGAGCATGCCGCGCGGTTGAGGATCTGGGTCTGGTCGACAAAACTTTCCTCGTCAGCGCGGGCGGCGAAAACGTCATACCCGAATGGGACGCCGGCCTGACAAAACCGTGGTATGCCGCCAACTACTTCACCGGTATGGACAGCGCGGAAATCATAGTTGGGGCCATAGAGAAGATCCTGCGCCAGGGCGTATCTCCGGAGGACGTGTACACAGACAGGGAACCCGGCAACAGATTTCCTTATGCGACATTCAGCGGAACGATGGTCAGCTTTGAAGATTACAAGAGTATTATAAGATAATTCGTAACTGAACTTTTTTAACTGTACAATAGCTGCTTGTGGTGATATTATTAACCCGAGGTGAGTTTTACTATGTTTGAGTGGCCGCCCGTATCCGACAGGATAGCGAAGATACTTAAGGAAAAAGATGCGTTTACACAGGGAAGCAGTATTACCCTGAACACAGAACGCACAAAATTGTACACGGACTACTACAAAACACATATGCACCTTCATCCGCTGCTCAGGCGCGCGGGCGCGATATACTATTGGGCGGAGAACCGGGAGATCAATGTTTGGGAGGACGATATTTTCGTCGGTTCCCCGGGTCCCGAAAAGCGCATGATCTCCACTTCGATCGAATGGGGCGCGCGCTGGATACCTAACGTCATTGAGGAAGATACCTTCAAAGCGGCCTGGCAGTCCGGCGGGAATGTTTATATGAGCGAGGCACAGCGCGATTCACTTGTTGAGGCTTATGATTTCTGGAAAGACAACGACATCCTTAAAGTGATCCAGGGTGTTGTGACGGATGATGTATGGTCCGCAGTAGGTAATGGTGGCTGTTTCGGCTCGGGGTTCCCCGGCACAAGCAACGAGGATTATTTCGGTCTCGGCGGCATTTCTCAGGGACATTACATAGGCAACTTCAATAAAGTCGTCAATACAGGCTTTGCAGCCGTAAAAAACGAAGCGTTGAGGATAATCGAGGAACACAAAGGTAAGATTTTCGGGGATTGGGCTAAAAAACACATATTCTATCATGCAGTTGTAACAGTCTGCGACGCGGCTATGCTTCTGTCAAAACGTTACGCCGAAGCCTGTCGAAAAACAGCCGAAAGGGCCGCAGATACCGTGCGCCGCGCGGAGCTAAGTAAAATGGCGGATTCGCTGGAATGGATCATGGAAAACCCCGCGCGTACATATTGGGAAGGCCTTCAGGCTATGATCCTCTACCAGATCATGCAGCTCAGTGACGCGCAGCAGCATGCGCAGTCCATGGGGCGCGTGGATAAATATATAGAACATCTGCTTGAAAACCAGCTTAAAAGCGGTACACTTACGATACCTCAGGCCCAAGAACTGACAGATGCGTTCGTCCTGCGCCTTACAGACATTATGACCTGCTTTATCTTCTATTTAAGCAACCAAAGAATCATTGACCTGAACAAGACCGGCGGAAACCTCTACTCCTCTCTTTACGAAGGCGCCGTGCCTTCCGGGCATAACGTGATCACGTTGGGGGGATGCACGCCGGAAGGTATAGACGACAGCAACTTAGCCACACGGCTCTTCCTGCAAACTTTAGGACGGCTGAAGCTCCCGGATCCAACGGTCGCTCTGCGCGTTGGAGACTACACGCCGGATGATATCTGGCAGCTTGGGATTGAATCCGGTAAACTGGCCGGCGGAATACCGCAGTTCCAGAATGACGAAGTTATCATACCGATGCTCATGAAGTGGGGTCTTTCCCGCGAGGATGCGTATAATTACAGCATAGTCGGATGTGTCGAGCCTGCCGGCACCGGAAACGAATGGCCGGCTTCGGGAAATACGGGCGGCGAATCCGTTTGGAACATGATGGAGATAATGCAGCTCGTGATTCACGGCGGCGTAAACCCGAGGACCGGCGTTACCGCTCTGCCGTGCAAGAAGCTTTACGAGTATGACAGTTTTGACGAGCTTAAAGAAACATTTGCCCGAGAGATGAAATACTGCCTTGACTGGTCTGTTTCTTTCGCGTCAATGTACGAACTAGCTTACTCCGCGAATTTCCCATGTGTTTTGGCGTCGGCACTGATAGACGGGTGCATGGAATCAGGCAGGGACGCGACCGAAGGCGGGGCAAAATATAACCGCACAGGTCTCACTGCATGCGGCACGGCGAACGTCGCGGACAGTCTGATGGCTTTAAAAAAGCTCTGCTTTGATGATAAGACCGTCTCTCTGCGTGACATGTACGACGCTCTGCTTGCCGACTGGGAAGGATATGAAGACCTCCGGAACACGATAATAAACGACGTTCCCCACTACGGGAACGACGAAAAAGAGGTCGATGATCTGGCGTCATGGGCGCTGGGATTGTTCGCTGAGATAATGTCGGGACTGAACGGCCCCCGCGGCAGATATTGCGGAGGCACATTCACAATGATCTCTCATGTCCCGTTCGGAGCAAGTCTCAGTGCGACCCCTGACGGACGAAAATCCGGTCAGCCCATCGCCGACGCCATCTCGCCGAGACAGGGTTTTGACAAAAAAGGACCCACAGCGTATCTCCGCAGCGCCGCACAGCTCCCTCACTCTATGCTGGCAAACGGCGACCAGATGAATATCCGCCTTTCTCCGAGCTGTGTGCGCGGCGAGGACGGAACCCAAAAACTTAAAGACCTGATGCGCACATACTTTGAACTCGGCGGCATGCAGATGCAGTTTAACGTCGTATCCACCGATGATCTTCGCGCCGCGCTTTCAGACCCTATGGCATACAAAGACCTTGTCGTGCGCATAGCCGGTTTTTCAACATATTTCGTTGCTCTGACGAAGGATGTACAAATGGACTTTATCACACGAACCGAACAAAATGTATGATGGGTGACGTATATGGGATATAGCTTGGAGTTTAAGGGAATAAGCAAGTCTTTCCCCGGCGTTAAAGCGCTGGATGATATCAGTTTTCGCGCCGAGGGCGGACGTGTCCTCGCGCTTCTGGGGGAAAACGGCGCAGGGAAGTCTACTCTTCTTAAAATACTTGCGGGAGATCTCCGCGCCGATCAGGGAGAGGTCATACTAAACGGTCAGCCGCGGAGGTTTTCAGCGCCACATGACGCAATAGAAGCCGGGGTCAGCGTTGTTTATCAAGAACGCCAGGTAATGCCTGCAATGAGCGTGATGGAGAATATTTTCGCGGGGGCGCTGCCTAAAAACAAATTGGGCCTGATAAACAAGACCCGTTTAAAAAAAGACGCGCGTGATATAATAGATAAGTTCGGGCTGCCGATAGACCCTGCCATACCCGTCGGCAGGCTGTCTGTCGCATACCAGCAGATGGTCGAGATAATGAAAGCCTATCGGCGAGGTTCTTCGGTCATAGCGTTTGACGAGCCGACTTCGAGTTTGACGGAATCTGAAATATCCATACTTTTCAAGCTGATCGAGGAAATAAAGCGCGACGGCAAGATTGTTATATATGTTTCACACCGTCTGGGTGAGATTTTTCAGCTCTGTGACGATATTGTCGTGTTCAAAGACGGCTCATTGGTAAAGACGCTCTCCGTGGAGGAGTCAAACGAACAGGACCTTATCCGCGCCATGGTAGGCAGGGACATCGGCGACACATATGCGAATCTTTCGCGAAACACAGAAAACGGGGAGCTTTTGTTGGAAGTCAGAAATCTTGTAACAAAACAGGTCAACGACGTTAGTTTTAATCTTAAAAAAGGCGAGATAATCGGCTTTGCCGGGCTTATCGGAGCGGGAAGGACGGAAGTCGTCCGCGCACTTTTCGGCGCAGATAAAAAAATATCCGGCGAAATAATACTTGAAGGCGAACGAGTTGAGTTCAAGTCGCCGTATGCCGCAGTCAGAGCAGGACTGGCATTGTGTCCGGAAGACAGAAAAGAACAGGGACTGGTGATTTACCGTTCGATCCGTGAAAACGTCAGTATACCCGTACTGTCAAAGCTGCGCAAAGCCATGTTCATAGATAAAAAAGCCGAAATAACGCTGGCGGACGCTGCAGTTGAAAAATACTCGATAAAGACGCCGGGGATAGACAAAATAGTAGTCGAGCTATCCGGCGGAAACCAGCAAAAGGTCATTCTGGGACGCTGGACCAACGAAAAGATGACGGCAAAAGTGCTCATTCTCGACGAACCCACAAAGGGCATAGACGTCGGGACTAAGGCGGAGATATATCAGATGGTATGCGACTTCGCGAAGCAAGGTCTGGGAGTCATTTTCATATCCAGCGAACTAACCGAAGTTATAGGTGTTTCGGACAGGGTATACGTCATGCGAGACGGGTTTATCACAGGATGCATCGAGCGCGGCGACGCCACAGAGGAAGGGATACTTTCACTTGCGATGTCAGACACGGGCGGCCTGGCGGCCGCAGTGAATAGTGAATAGTGAAAACGATACGGGGGGAGAGATGATATGCAGGTGAACTTTAGGCAGTTTGTACGTACAAAGATGTTTACGCTGCTTGTACTGCTTGTACTGCTGGTGGTGGTTTTCACTGTTTTCTCGAGCGGCGCGTTTTTGCGGCCGAGAAACATCCGCAATATTTTTCAGGCGACGGTGACGGTCTCTCTCCTGACTATCGGCGCGGGTACTCTTATGATCGCAGGTTACATAGACCTGTCTCTCGGAGGGGTCGGCACGATGTGCGCTATGCTGGCTGCGTACCTCATGCGCACCGGAGCGCCGTGGTATGTCGCTATGCTTACGGCAATAGTCCTGGGCGGAATCAGCGGCGCTGTCAACGCTGTTTTGGTAAATGAGCTTAATTTCCAGTCATTTATAGCCACGCTCGCAACCGCCTCTGTTGCGCAAGGGTTCATGGCGGTGATCAGCCAGGGCAGACAAATAGACATATTTAACAGAGTTTTCAACTTTATAGGCGGCGATAGGTTTTATGACGATCTGATCCCTTATTCGCTTATAATATCCCTGCTGGCGCTGCTGGTTTACGGATTGATACTCAGAAAGACGAAGTTCGGAAGAAGCGTATATCTCACCGGCGGCAACGCGGAAGCTTCGCGACTCGCCGGACTGCGGCCAAAACGCGTCTCATACATACTTTTCATAAATGCCGGAGCGCTTGCCGCTCTGGCAGGGATGCTGCTTGCGGGCCGGTTGAAAACAGCAAATACGGTCGGCATCACGACAAGCCAATTTGCCGGTATGACGGCGGCGATACTGGGCGGCATCTCTTTTGGCGGCGGCAGCGGAGGGATGGGAGGCGCGCTTGTGGGTATACTGATCCTCAACTCATTCAACAACGGAATGACCGTGATAGACGTCCCGGTATATTGGCAGAGCGTAGCCTCGGGTACGCTGCTGCTAGTGGCGCTGGCGGCCGATTTCATAAGCGCGAGAAAACGCGCACAGAACTGACGAGGGTAACGATATGGATGCTAAATCACGTGCTTTAAGGCTTTTGCGCTCCAATAATACTGCTCTTCTGGTCATTACCGTGGCCGTCATACTTCTGTTTTACAGTTTGAACAACAACTTCCTCCACCCCGACAATGTAAGAAGCATACTGAGCACTATGAGCTTTGTAGGCGTACTTACTATTGGGATGACCCTCCTGCTCATCGGCGGCGAGGTAGATTTGTCTTCAGGCGCGGTGGCATGCATAAGCGGGGTTATGGCGGCGGTTATTATGAACTCGGGTGTACACTGGGTTATGGCGGTTATTATGGCAATACTCTTCGGCGCCATCTGCGGGCTTGTCAGCGCCGTGCTGGTCAACGGATTAGGTTTTATGCACTTTATCGCGACGCTTGGTTTAATGTCGGTTTATCAGGGGTTTGTACTTGTTATTACGGAAAATGTACTCATACCGATCACAAACGAGGGATTTGCGGTCATTGGCGAGACCAGATTATTAAACCTCATACCTCTCCCGTTTATAATAATGTTTTTGTTAATGATCGTGTACAGCATAATTTTGTCCAGCACCAGCTTTGGGAGAAGCGTATATATGTGCGGCGGCAACCGTCGCGCGGCGCGCCTGTGCGGGATAAACCCGAAGACGGTCTCGGCAATTCTCTATATTAATAACGGCGCACTTTCCGCGATCGCCGGATTGATAATCGCATCTCGTATGCGCACGGCTTCGCCCGTCGTAGGGCAAACGGGAGCCGTTGATGCTATAACCGCGTCTGTGCTTGGAGGGGTTTCATTCCTCGGTGGCTCAGGCGGTATGTGGAGCTGCTTTATAGGTATTTTATTGCTCAACTCGTTTAACGCAGGGCTCACATTCGTCGGGTTCCCGCAATACTGGCAAATAGTCGCCAGGGGCGGCCTGCTGATACTGGCGCTGAGCCTTGACTTCGTAGTCACACAATCACGCAACCGCGCCCTGGGCGTGTAAGCTAAAATCGTATAACGGGGCATACTCGGCGTACTGCCGTTTACTCCCTGTATATAAAAATCAAAGTGAGGTAAAAACATGAAAAAGACTTTTGCACTGATACTCGCGCTCGTAATGGTTTTTTCGCTGCTCGCAGCCTGCGGCAACGGCGATACGCCATCAGATACGAGCCCCCCTCCCGCCGGAGGCGACACCCCCGTTGCAAATCCCGTAATAGGCACAATTGATGAGAACATAGATCATCAGTCACGCCCGAAGTATACGATAGCGTATACCCATTATGACAACAGCATTCTTCAGCAGCAGATGTATGAGGCGTATGTGACTTTGCAGGATAAGTACAATTTCGATCTTATCCGCATGTCCGGTAACACCGACGACGAAACATACATCACAAACCTCGAAACCCTGATAGACCGCGGCGATATTGACGGGTTCATCATCGAGACAACCAACTCCGTGCAAAACGCGGTTCTGGACATGATGGAAAAAAGCGGGCTTCCATACGTTAACCAGTTCACGGAATACTTCGACGGTCAAGGCCGGGTGGTCACGCCGACTGTCGGGCTGCCGCAGCATGAAGTAGGCTATGTGGCGATGAAGTATCTCATCGACAACTATAAGCAATTCTGGGGTGACGTCGATCCGAGCACCTTCGGGGTCATAGGAGTTGACTTCTCTGTATCGCCCGCGTTGTACTGGCGGACCCAAGGTTTGCTGGATGCCTTCAGAGACGCGTTTCCCGACAACCCGAACGTGTTTGAGGCTGACAGTTTCGCTATGGGGCAGTCTTACTGGTTCGCCCTCGAAGGCGGATATGAGCCCACCGTTCAGATAGTTTCGGCAAATCCGCAGGTAACGCATTGGTTCATGGGCGGCACGGTCGAGAGCTATTCCATGGGTGCCGCTCGCGCCGCCGAAGAGATGGGCCGCGACTCCACAATGCTGGTGACGACAGTCGGCCATCCTCTGATAGAAGCCGAATGGGATAACGGATATGACGGCTGCAAGAAAGCCGTGGTCGCCATTAGCAACTACGCCTATGCGACGCCGATAATCCTCGGTCTTATCGCGCAGATCGACGGACGCGCGACAGTTGACACCCTCTGGCCGCAGTTCAGAGGCTCGGACGACCTTGCTTCCGTCTGGGAGGCGACCTACGCCGTTATAACAAAGGATAACTACAAAGCGTTTCTGGATGAAATGAACACCCTGTACGGTCCGTAATACAGCATCACAGAAAGGATGATCATTATGAAATATCCGCGCCCGTCTTTTATGGAACCCGGATTCCCGGTGTTTTCAATGAACTCGTCATTTGGGAACATCCCGCTGACCGTTCCCAAGTTTGACACGCCGATCACGCCGAGGGAAAACTTCCTCCGCGCGGCAAAGCGCGAAAACCCTATGTGGGTCCCAAACCACATCATGGATTTTCAGGAGTTTGAGCATAATGAACTCGGTATCCACAAGCCCGGCAAGTTCCAGGGAGGCCCTGATTTCCGCGCCGCCTGGCAGGAAAGCAAAGCATTTCTTGACCCGTACGGCAACAGTTGGACTTGGGTCGTCTCCGCGCAGGGCGCTATGCTCACGCCCGGCACAAAAATACTCAGCGACGTCACCAAATGGGAAAAAGAACTAAAGTGGCCGGTTTTCGACGAATGGACATACAAGGAAGTCGCCGAAGATTTTATGGCTAACCGGTATGATCCCGCAAAGGCGTTACGCATAAACATTTTCCAGGGCTGTACAGAGATGTTGGTCGCGTTCCTCGGCGGTTATGGCGAAGGTATGCTGGCCATGGCGGAGGAACCCGAAGCCGTCTCGGATTTGTTCGCATTTTTTGCCGACAGGATGATAGCCTTCTACGATCTGATGAAGACACTCTATCCTATAGACATTGCAACATATCATGACGACTGGGGAACACAGCGCGAGACGTTCTTCTCGCCTAAGATGATGGAAGAGTTGGTTTATGAACCAACGAAAAAGATCGTCGACCATATCAGGGCCGACGGCGTCGTCTTCCATTTTCACACCTGCGGCAACGTTGAGCGGTTCATGCCGTATATGTGCGACCTGGGGATGGACTTCATCCAGGTACAGCGCACCGCGATGGACGCCCCAAAGCTGAAAGAACTTTACGGCGACAGGATAGGCTTTAACATGCCCATCGAAGACCACATACCCGGACTGTCGTTCACTGATGAACAGCTTATTGAGATGGTCCACAAATGCGTAGACCTCTACGCTAAAGGAGGCGGCTACTTTCCGTGGATTTTCGAGGCCGAAGCCCGCTCCCTCTGGACGATCTGCTCGGAACTGTACTGCTACAGCCGCGAATACTATGATAAAGAACCGTCCCTATGTCCCACAGTCATTCCCTAAGCTCTTCACGAGCTCTTGTCACCCTCAGCCTCGCCATCGCGCGGGCGAGAGCGAGTTTGTTCTGCTGATATTCGCCCATACTTTGCTTTTGGCGGAGCTGTTCCTCGGCACGTCGGCGCGCCTCCTCGGCGCGCCGCGTGTCGATCTCCTCCGGGTACTCGCAGGCCTGCACGAATATCAACACCTCATGGCTGCTGACCTCCATAAAGCCCTCGGAATTGACGGACATCTGCCATATGCCGTCTTTTTTTATCCGGATGGTCCCGACCACCAGCGGCATAATGATAGGCGTGTGGCCGGCGAGGATTGTGAACAGCCCGTCTGGTGCGGGCACAGTCACGGCTTCGGCGTCGCCGTTGTAAAACTCGCGCTCAGGCGTGAGCACCTTCAAACTGAAAAGCTTAGCCATAAAAACTACCCCTAAACCGCAAACTGCGTACCCCTGCACTTGCACAAGCGCCCCGTGCAGCAAACAACTCCTAAATACTAACTCCCAAGCTCCTATAGCGATTTCGCTTTAAGATACGCTTCGTCGATGTCGCCGACCATGAAAAACGCGGCTTCGGGCAAGCCATCGGCCTCGCCGCCCAGAATGGCGGAAAGCGATCGGATCGTGTCCTTGAGCGGGACGAAACGGCCCTGCATGCCGGTAAACGCCTCTGCGACAGAGAACGGCTGGGAAAAGAACTGCTGGATGCGGCGCGCCCGGTAGACTGTCTTTCGGTCTTCCTCACTTAGCTCGTCCATGCCGAGTATTGCGATGATGTCTCGCAGCTCGCGGTATCTGTTCAAGCATGTTGTGGTGCCTTGCGCAGTGTCATAATGATCCTGACCGACGATGCCCGGCTCAAGGATGCGGGAATAGGACTCAAGCGGGGAGACTGCGGGGTATACGCCGATTTCGGCGACGCTCCGCGAAAGGACGGTAGTCGCATCAAGATGCGAGAAAATAGTGGCGGGCGCGGGGTCTGTCAGGTCGTCGGCCGGGACGTATATCGCCTGAACAGAGGTAATCGAGCCGTTTTTCGTGGAAACGATCCGCTCCTGGAGGCGGCCAAGCTCGCTTGCGAGTGTGGGCTGGTACCCGACGGCGGAAGGCATCCTTCCAAGCAGGGCGGAGACCTCGTTCCCGGCTTGGACGTAGCGGTAGATATTATCAATGAAAAGCAGGACGTCGCGATTCATTTCATCGCGGAAGTATTCGGCAATCGTCAGGCCTGCCAAGCCGACCCTCATGCGCGAGCCGGGCGGCTCGTTCATCTGCCCGAACGCGAGGGCCGTTTTCTCGATAGCGCCGGAGATATTCATATCGTGTATAAGCTCCGAGCCCTCGCGGCTGCGTTCGCCAACGCCGGTAAACACGGAGTAGCCGCCGTGAACTGTCGCTATGTTATATATAAGCTCCATTATGAGCGTCGTTTTTCCAACGCCCGCGCCTCCGAACAAGCCAATCTTCCCGCCTTTAGAGTAGGGCGTAAGCAGGTCGACGACCTTTATTCCGGTTTCCAGGAACTCCGTGACCGGGATCAAGTCGGTAAACTTGGGAGGCTGGCGGTGTATGTCCCAGAGCGGCGCATTCTCAATCGGTGGCCCGTTGTCTATAGGGCGGCCCAGCACATCGACTACGCGCCCGAGCATGGACGGCCCGACAGGGACGCGGATGCCTTGCCCCGTTCGGAGTACTGCTGTCCCGCATTGCAGGCCGTATGTCGCGTCGAGCGCGACGCAGCGCACTACGCCCGGCTCTACGTTTGCGGCCACTTCCATGTGCCGCCCGTCAGAGGTGACGAGCAGCTCATTGATCTGCGGTTCGCCGGGGCCAATATCAAAGCGGACGTCCATAACGGGGCCGCTGATTTTTATTAACACACCTGTACTTGTGCTGTCCGTCATATAATCATCCCCAATCATGACTGTTCAGTATCTCTATCTGATTTGATTCATTGTGACTGTTTAGTACGCCTTTCTCTGACACGGATTGTGCAGCACCTGAACAGTTGCGATTCATTTTGATAATACTTCCGCCGCGCCTGTGATTTCGGCGATTTCGTTCGTTATTGCGCTCTGGCGCGCGAGATTGTAGCGGATGCTGAGGTCTTGAAGCATTTCCTGCGCATTTGTCGTTGCCGAGTGCATCGCGTTCATGCGTGCAAAATGCTCGCTGGCATATGCCTGAACCATGACCCCGAACACAAGGCCGATAACATATTGCGGCACAAGTATGTCAAAAATGCTTTGCGCGGACGGGTGGTATATAATCTCCGGCAGTTGTTCGGCATCTATGACGTCGTCGTAATCATGCAACCTTATGGGCAAAAGCCTGAATTCAACCGGCTTCCCCTTTGAATCGCCGTAAAAAGAAGTATAAATGATCCGTATATCGTCGGTGAGCTCCCGGTCATAAAGGTCGGTCAGCACGCGTGACACCTCGCGCGCTTTTGTCAGTGTCGGATCCTGTACTATGCCGAGAAGCGCGACGTCAGGGTGTATGCCGCGCGAAAGGAAAAAGTCCTCAGCCGTGTTCCCAAGCGTGATAAGCGCCGCGCCGGGCGTTTCATTCAGGCGCTTGTGGGCGACATTCAGAACATTGGAGTTATGCGAGCCGCAAAGGCCTTTGTCTCCGGAAATTACTACATATGTGGAGTGGTGGCGCGGGCGGCCGACGATGTTCGGGTGGGTGATATCCTGCGACAATTGTATCAGAGTCCTCATCATTCGGCGGATGTTGGCAAAATACACACGGTTTTGGTCGATGTGGCTCATAACCTGACGCATCCTGTTTGAAGAGACCATCTCCATTGCGCCTGTGATTTTGCTAGTCTGCTGGACTGCCGCGATGTGGCGGCGGATCTCATTAGGCCCCGGCATTCAGATCACCGCTTTCTTGAGCCGCCTGGGCAGCCGCCGCCTCATCTGCGATTAGTTTATACTGCTGCGTAAGATCGTATCTATCGCTTTCCGAGAGTTTCCCGGTCGTGTCGATGCTCCGCATGACCGGGCCGGCATATGCCGCCAGGCGTTCGACCAGCCCGGATATGGCTGTGGGCATGTTGTGGGGCGCGATGCCCTCGTAAACGCCACCTGATGCGGCCAAGAGCAAGCCGACTTGTTCAGAGAGTTTGTAGTTGCGGTCGGCAGACTGTATCAGTAACCGCGTAAGCCTTTCGCCGCGTCGGAGCTGGGCTGCGGTGGAGGAGTCTATGTCCGCCCCGAACTGCGCGAATACGGCTATGTCCCTGTATTGCGCGACCTCGAGGCGAAGGTTGCCCGACACGTCGCGCATGGCCTTCCGCTGGGCTGCGCGCCCGACGCGCGATACGGACAAGCCGACGTTGATTGCCGGCCTTTGGCCCGCGTTGAACATTTCCGTGTCCAGGTATATCTGCCCGTCAGTTATTGAAATCACGTTTGTCGGTATATAGGCGGAAATGTCGCCGGACAGGGTCTCTATAATCGGAAGCGCCGTCATCGACCCGCCGCCAAGCTCCGGTGAAAGCTTGGCTGCGCGTTCGAGCAGGCGGCTGTGCAGATAAAACACATCGCCGGGATAGGCCTCGCGCCCGGAAGGGCGGCGCAGCAACAGGGACATGGCCCTGTAGGCGATGGCATGCTTCGACAAATCGTCGTAGACGATGAGCACATCGCGCCCGCTGTACATGAACTCCTCGGCTATGGCGCAAGCGGCAAACGGCGCGACATACTGCAGCGCAGCGGAATCGCTGCCAAATGCCGCGACTATGACTGTATGTTCAAGCGCACCCGAGTTCTCAAGCATATGCGATATGCCGGACACTGTAGAAGCCTTCTGGCCGATTGCGCAGTAGACGCAGACGACGCCCTTGCCGCGCTGGTTTTTTATCGCTGCCAGGGCAATCGAGGTTTTGCCGGTCTGCCTGTCCCCGATGATCAGCTCGCGCTGGCCGCGGCCTATAGGGATCATGCTGTCGATCGACAAGATGCCTGTTTCCAGCGGGGTGTCGATAGGCACGCGCTGCATGATAGTCGGCGCGGGAGCCTCGATTGGCCTGTACTTGTGGCTGCGGAGATCGCGCCCGTCGAGCGGTTTGCCGAGGGGGTCTATGACGCGGCCCAGCAAATCGTCGCCCACGCATATTTCGGCTACCTTTCCGGTAGTATGCACGAGGCTTGACGTTGATACCGTGCCGCTGAGTATCGCTGCGCCGACGCTTCCGAGATTCAGATCCAGTGTAAGCCCGGTTGCGCCTCCGTCGAATGAAAGCAACTCGCCGTAACGGCAGTTTGACAAGCCATTTATGTGCACTATATCGTCGCTGCAGCTTTGCACGACTCCGTACTCATAGACGAGCGGGCCCGCGTCGGAGGTTTCTGTCCGCTGCTTGAGCAAAGCGCCGACTGTAGAAAACGTTGACTCTGTTTCGTGCTCCGCATCGTCTGCCGTGAGAAGCTGCCGGCTGAGTTCATCCAATCGGGAGGAAAAACTGGCGTCGTAGACCTTGCCATCGATTATTGCGATGAAGCCCCCGGTTATCTTTTCGTTTTCGACGATCTCAAAATCAAGAGCCAAGTTGAACTTGCGCTCAAATCCCTCGCGTATAGTCTTCAGCAGGGCTTCGTCTTGATTCGACGCGACTATCAGGATAGGCCGTTCCATAGCAATACCCCCTATTCGCCGGTGAAGAAATCATTGACGGCGCTCATGCTGTCATCCGGGACAACCTCGCGCTTCAGGATCCGCGCTGCCATGTCTGTTGCGAGCTGGGCGACTTCGCGATGCGCGTTTTCTATGGCGCGGTCCTTCTCTTCGGCGATGCGTTCACGCGCCTCAGCAATCATGGCTTTGGCATTCTCGCGGGCTTCGTTCAATATCTCCTCAGCTTCTTCAGAGGCCTTTATCTGGCTTTCGCGCATCATATCACGCCCCTTAGCTTCTATGCCCGCAAGGCCTTCCTCATACTCCTTCTTGAGAGCATCCGCCTCAAGGCGGGCTTTCTCCGCCTTGTCCAGCTCCGCGCGCACTCGCGCCGTCCGCGCCGACAAGAAACGGCCGACAGGCTTCCAGAGGATCCAGCGCAGCAACATAAACAGTACGGCGATATTGATGACATATATGAGTATGTCAACGGGATGGATATCCACGATAAATCACTCCCCTAACGTGTGAACAACATGATAAGCGCTGTAACGAAACCGTAGATCGCGGCGGATTCTGTCAGCGCCAGGCCAAGCAGCAATATCGAGTTAATCTTCCCGGATGCTTCCGGCTGCCGGGCGACCGCATCAACAGCCTTGCTTGTCGCGTAACCCATCGATAACGCCGCTGCCGCGCATGATAACAAGCAAAGCGCCACACCAATTTCTGACATTTTTCGTTCCTCCTAGTTTTATCTTACTTTAGTCGATTGCGAAACTTAAAAAAGTTAGCAAAATGTCACTCGATTGCCTCGTTAATGAACGTCAGCGTGAGAGTAATAAAGATGAAAGCCTGTATCAGCGGGTGGAAAACATTGAAAAACAGACCCACAACGCTGGGAATGCCTACCGCTCCCCTGCCGAGCGCCGAGTAGATCAGATTCATGACGATCATGCCTCCAAGCGTATTGCCGAAAAGCCTGCACGCCATCGACACAGGTATGGCAATTTCGGATATTACCCTGAATACCAGGACGACAGGCGTTGGCGACGCGAGCGACTTTATCCGCCCGCTGACGCCTTTTCGCTTGATCCCGTAAGCGTTTATCAGCACAAACGTCATTATGGCGAGCGCAAAAGTCATTGTTATATCGGAGGTCGGCGCATGGAGCCCGAATAGCTCCAAAAAAGCACAGCCTACCATCAGCGCGCCAATGGAAAGGACATACGAGCAAAGCAGTTCCCCCGTCCCATGCGTCTGGCCGTCGATGTATTTCCGTATGGACTCAACAATAATCTCTATCACGTTTTGAGCGCCTTCCGGAACCTCACGGAACCGCCTGACGATGGTCAAACGGATCAATAGCGCAGCAACAATCAACGCAGCCATTACTATCCAGCAATAGATGACTGTCATGCTCAGGCTGAAGCCGTAAAAATCGACCCGTTCGGACCAGAGCGAGAATTCCACTGCAACGCCGCCGCTCTCGCCCCCACCGAAAATCAGGGCGATTAGGCGCGTTAGGAAGAGGTATGCCCCGATTATGAATAGCATTGTCGCAATCGCCTTAAGGCGCTTCGTCTTCTTCCCGGGAGGTTCGTGCGAACGGAGACTTTTGCTTATGCTCCGCCGCCACAAAAAGCCAACAGCCATGGCAAGCACAGCGACGCCAAGCAGTACGCGATCAAGCATATCGAAATCACCTCGCTCATAACACCTAATGCGGACAAGCCGCAATGCAGAATGCAGAATTATGAAGGGCTTAGGTGCTATCACCTCATACCTGACACCTAAATCCATGCCACGTTACTTTTTGTTCAACAAGTGTACCAGGGCTCGCACAATCAAAACCGCAACCATGCCGACTGCCGCCCATAAAAGAGAGTCGATTAGCAAAAACGCGCACCCGAGCAGCACGGCGAGGGGCAATAAGAACTGGCAAACACCGAATAAAACAGCCTTTCTGTCAAATGAGCCGCTGGTGACTGCCCTCGTAAATTTCGCGAGCATCAAGAATTGCAGGAAGCCCGAAACCGCACCGATTATAAATCCAACTAACAAATAGCAACCCTCTTGCTTCCTACCTCAACAGTACAAATGATCACACGTTGAACTTCACATTTTGCACACGGAACTCCACACAACTGATACTTTACTCCTGCCGATGAAAAAAATCAAGCGAAAAATCAAAAAAGGTTGCGTCAAAAGCGCTCCCCCTGAAGCCGCCGCAAGCGGTGGCTTCAGGGGAGTGCTTCGCTTTATGTTAAATTTCAGTCGCTCGCGCTTTTGCACGGGCGGCTTGGTTTTCCGAATAGACGGCAACTCGCCTGATTATCGCGCGGTAGTCGTCAAAACTTGTCACACGCGGATACTCTGTGATCTCCGCCGGGGTGTTGAGTCTCACCGCGATCTTAACGATCGGGTGAGCCATCATAAGCTCCAGCGTTTCGTCATTAAATCCGCATTCGGCAAATGACCGGTCTCCCGCGATGTGCAGATCTGCGTTCAGCTCAACTACCCAGTCGATGAGCTGCCAGACTTCAAACTCATTACGAGGGACATTTATACCTGTCAGCGCGTTATAAGCCTGACGGTACAACTCCTTGCACGAAAGCCCGTTATACTCGATCACTGCCGGCAGCACCATTGCGCAAGCATCTCCATGTGAGAGATTAAACGGCTCTTCCGACATCGGGTGCGTAGTGACATGAACCTGCCCGATTCCCGCAAGACCAAGCGAAAAGCCCGCATACATACAGGCAAGGCTCATCTCATCCGCCGCTATGGGGTCTGCGGGATTTGCGACAAACTGCCTGATACATCCGCCGATCAACTCAAGAGAGCGCAGAGACTGTGTGCGTGTGAAATCATTCGCGTTACGGTTGGTTAGAGTTTCAAGCGCCTGAACGAACGCATCCATGGCGCTCGCCGCGGCTACATGAAAGGGCAGCGTCTTCAGCAAATCCGGGTCAAGCAAAGCGTATTTGGGTAAAATAGACTCATGGGCATGTACCAGCTTATAACCATTTTCATCAGTGATAACGGCGTTTTTGCTAACCTCACTGCCCGTACCCGCAGTCGTGGGAATGGCGACCATAGGAAGGGTTTTATGCTTAAGCTGCTCATTCGTGCTTATTTTGGCGATCGTAAAATCCATTACCTTTTTGCCCGAGTCACCAACGATCGCTACACCCTTCGCCGAGTCAAGCGTACTGCCGCCTCCGACCGCCACGATCGCGTCCGGCTCAAACTTGATCGCCAACGGGATCGCCTCGTTGTCTATCGTCACCGCCTCTGGATTCTGGAGCACGTTTGTGAAAACACAGATTTCAGCGCCGGCCCCGCGAAGACTCTCCTCAATAGGTTTTGCGACGCCGCTTTTATACAGCGACGGGCCGCACACAAAAAAGATGCGCTTCCACTTCTCTCGCGTAATGATTTCTGGTAAAACAGAAATACACCCCGCGCCTTGATAGAGATGCTGGCGAAGCCCAAAATCCGGATAAATAAGCCTCATTATACTCAACCCCCTTTCTTCTTGGTTATCTCAATATAACCCTCGTCTGCATTTACAAGCACCATATCGCCTGTTTCTATGTATTTGAGTGGGTCGTCCTCGAAATCAGTCATCATCGGCACATGCGCCTGCAGTGCGCATCCGACAGTCAGCGGACTGCACTTTGTGTGTACAAAAGCCGCCGGTTTTGCTCCGAAACCGTACATAAGCACCCCACCGGAACCGCGCGGCGAGTAGAACACAAGGACCTTATCTGTGTACGGGACTTTAAACAGCGGGTGATTACGTTCGGTCGTGTAACCGAGATCGGGCTTCACATTACTGAATCCCTGAATATACTTGCCGGCCACGATCGCCTCCGCTTCTACCTTGCCGGGATATACGCAACGGCCTTTAAGCCTTATCTTTTCAGTCACGCGGCTCACCTCCACTCTCCGCGCCATTTTCCGGTCAGCGCGGCTTCAAGGCAGTCGTCCTGACTGCCGTAACATAGCTGCAATCGGTTTTCGTCGTTGGGATAACAACCCGTGACATAGTTAGCCTGTTTCGCTGTATCAACAGCTACATTACGCACGCCGTCCGGCACGGCGCCTATTGCCGCAAGGCATGTGCCTGTCAGCAGGATCGCTCCGGCTTTTTCAAATATTTCCAGATATCCGAGTCCCTTAGCAACGTCGTAGAGCCAGGGCGCCGTCATGATCCAGAGAGGCGTTTTACATTTCTTGCCTTCCAGCTTCACTGAAAGGATCATAAGATCGACTATGTTCAGATGCGGGCAACCGAGATACACAAGGTCAACATCGTCGCTTGTGCGGAAGTTGAGATGGTCATATGTCTTTTTCAGAGTATCTCCGTCTATCATTATCTTCTGTTTAAACGGCTTGCCGCCGGTGGCAAACTCTATTGTCGGCGCTTCCGGCGTTATCCCCGGCAAATGGTACATACGCACCGCGCCGCCGGTAGCGACCGCCGAATTGAATTTCTGATATTGAGTTGTCGTAGGCCGGGACGTGTTCATAACGACCGGCACCTCCACATCTACCGCCTCACCCAGAGCATAACCGTATACATCCCATTCCATATCGGTTTTTATAGTTCTGTCACACTCAACCAGGACGGTTCCGAGACGGTTTTCCGTTATGTGCATATCATAGTACGGGGCCTTTCCGAGAAGGCAGGTTGCAAGCGTACCGTCAAAGTTTGTTCTGGCCCCCAGTGTTGCGTTACAATAGGGCATCTGGTTACTCTCAAACCATGAACAATGCTGCCCGACGCTCGGCAAGTATGACATGGTGAGATAATTCGCGCAAGAATGGGTCGTCATCAGACCCATTTTTCGAAGAACTTTAAAAACATCCTCTTGCAGCGCCTTTTTGTGAAACACGGGGTCGTCCTGCCGGCAATCGGGGTTTTGCGCGTAGCAGACATTGCACTTTTCCCACCCATGTATCGGCGGCTGTTCAATAAACGGCGATTTATCCGCAAATGTCGGGATTGCGAATTTCCCTCCGCTTTCCGCAAACTCGCGCAGTTCGTCAAATGTGATGATGTAATGCTGACTCAACGCCAGCCCCGGAGTGTGCATATCGCCTGTCCCGTCAAGGTCTATGAGACGCTCCGCACCTGCAATACGGCACATCTCCACAAGGTATTGCATACATTTTTGCTTAAGCGTACCTTCTTCACCCTGAAGAATCCGTTTTTCATCGTCCGTCAAATTAGGCATTGGCCACATTATTGCCGAGCCCCCTATTCTTCATTGCATATAACAACGTTTTTTAACGCCCCGCGCTCAGAATCGTCAAGAGCTTCCTGAATATCGTCAAGCTTGAAACGATTTGTCAAAAGCGCGTCAATATCAATCATGCCCCGGCGGTACATATCCATATATTTAGGGATATCACGCCGCAATGTGACGGAGCCCATAACGGAACCGGTCATCCTCTTACCCAGCAGGAACTCAAAAAAGTTAAAGTCTTCCATACCTTCATTTCTGGGATGCTCATGCCCGACAATACACATCTGTCCGTAAGGTGCTGTCAGATCAAACGTCATGCGCTTTATACCCGGACCCGCAACGGCTATAAAACTCTGGTCTACGCCCTTGCCGCCTGTTATTTCAAGCACAGCCTTGACAGCGTCGGTTTCTTTCGGATTAACAACATGCGTAGCGCCGAATTTAAGCGCGGCTTCGAGCTTTTTCGGCTGAATGTCTATGCCTATGATCGGAATCGCACCGCAATAACGCGCCCCCATAATAGCGGAAAGACCGACTCCGCCGCATCCGGTCACCGCAAAGCTCTCGCACGGCTTGACCTTGCATCTGTTGATCACCGCGCCGAAACCGGACATAAATCCACAGGCGAGCGCAGAACCTATCTCAAACGGGATATCATCGTCGAGTTTGACAAGCATGTCCTCTTCACAGTTTGTATACGTCGCGAATCCTGAAGAGCCTGAGCAGGTTTGAATAATGGGCTCACCGTTTAGACGTGTAAACGGGCTGGGTACACGGAAGGACATGGGCCGTATATTCTCACAAAACCAGTGGCGGTCATTCAGACATTGCTCACATTTTCCGCAGCCTTGGCGTACCTCCGAGCATAAAACCCTGTCACCGGGCTTTACGTACGTGACTTTTTCTCCGATTGCGTCAACAACACCCGCGATCTCGTGGCCTGCGGCGCCCGGCCCTTCATATTCGCCGTGTTCACCGGTAAGCGCGTGTATATCGCTGTGACAGATCGTACACGTCATTACTTTCAGGCGTACGTCATAAGGCCCCGGCTCTGCAAGTTCGACCTCCTCAATGACTACCTGCCTCCCCATACGAGGCGCAAGCGCAAGCTTTACTCTCATGGTTACATCTCCTTTTTATTCATTAATTTATAAACACTTCACCATCGGGAAGCATGTCTATGAAATCCTGCGCTTCCTGTGTTAATCTGCCGTTTCGCCAGGCAACTACTACATAGGCAAGACCTTCCGGTTCAGGCAGCGGGTAATATTTGATGTCATCGTAGTTAAGTTTGCAATAACGTCCGCAGATACTGACTCCCCTGCCCTGTCTGATATTGTGCAGCAGTGTCTGAAAATTCGGTACAAACTCGAGCCCCTTCGGTAAAAGGCCCATGCTTCGGCATCTTTGAAGAGTATCGTTGAGATTCGTCTTGCTTCCGGGTATGGGTACCGTAAAAAAATACTCATCATTAAGCAGATTTAAATCAAGTTCATCGCTTTCCGCCATGCGGTGATTTGCGGACATCGCAAAGTACAGCCCGAACTTTGATATACGCTTGTACGATATCCCTGACATGTCTTCAATAGAAAAATCCTGAGCGAAAGCAAGATCCGCGCCGCCCAGTTCAAGCATTCTGCGGTGATCGCCAAAATCATACAGCGTCTGGTGCAGAACGATGTCAGGATATTCTTCCTGGTAGCGCAGGGTTATCTCCCGAAGGGTGTCAAAGTCGTCAGCGGCGTCATATGAACTGGGTGCGACGACGTGGAGAGCCTTTATCTGAGACGCAGATATGTTTTGCGCCATTTTAATAGTATTGTTTATGTTCTGGTAAAGAATCGACAGCTTTGAATATAGAAATTTCCCCTCGTCGGTAAATGCAAGCCCCTGGTTACTCCTGACAAACAATTGCATTTCGATTCCTTCTTCAAAACGCTGAAGCATCTTACTGAGGG
>Ga0099364_10002385_pt1 | contig 30028 bp, 20 predicted proteins | sample TergutTh196P3_FD_73070 | JGI IMG/M metagenome (GOLD analysis project Ga0099364, IMG submission 73070) | Microcerotermes parvus P3 segment gut microbial communities from Pointe-Noire, Republic of the Congo - Th196 P3 | ecosystem: Host-associated > Arthropoda: Insects > Digestive system > Gut ...
CGCCTAAACCTTTAGCAGACGCCCCGCGCCCCGCCCCGCCGCCGCCCCCCCAGCCGCCGCCCCCGCCGCCGCCAGCACCGCCGCCAGCACCGCCGCCGCCCCAGCCGCCTTCGCCGCCAGTTAATGCCGCAGAAGCTGAAGTGGAATTTAGATTAGTATATCTTCTTCCTCCGTCAAATATCGTTCTAGCCAATGGTACAGTGTTGCCGCCACCACCAGAGTCTGCGGAGGTCATTGTTCCGCCGCCAGAGGCAGCTATTGAATTCGTTCCGCTACCTCTGCCGCCGCCAGAAGCTGTGCCGCCCCTAGGCCCTAAACCCGATGCCGATGTGTTGCTACCGCCGCCGCCGCCTACAAAGCCACCGCCGCCGCCACTAGTGCCGCCGCTACCAGCTGCCCATGCGGCTGCGCCGCCTGCACCGACAACCGCGCCTGCAGTGCCGCCTGTGCCGCCAGCAGCACCTGCTGCGGTTGCTGTACCGCCTCTGCCAGGATTCACACCGCCGCCGTTGCCGCCGTTGCCATTGTACGTACCTGCAACACCAGCACTGTTATTACCAGCACCACCGCCTGCGCCACGTCCGCCGCCACCGCCGCCAGTTCCGTTGCTGCCCTGTCCGCCACCACCGCCGCCGCCGTGACCGCCTGCACCTAGGCTATTCCCGCCACCACCGCCGCCGCCTGCAATTATTAGACGGTTATCATTTGAAGTGGTAGGCGCGGCACTAGAAGAAGCAATCCAGCTACCGCCGCCACCGCCACCACCACCGCTACCACGTGAACCCATTTGACCCACAATTATATGATACGTTGTTTGCGTAAAAGTAAATCTGCCCGAAATATATGCGCCCATTCCAGCAGCACCGCCAGCTTGTGCACCTTGTGCGCCCCATACTTCTAAAAAGTATGATACACCTACAGTTCCCGTAAAAGACTGTATAGCACCCGTATAACCAAAGGTTGCAATTTGATACGTTGCAGCAGCTAAGCCAGTCTGTCCGCTGATTGTTGAAAGCCTTGTAGCTTGCGCCGCAGTAAGGCTAACTGAGTGCAAATTCGCACCTGAACCGCTTACGCTATCGCCCAGTACATTACCTACAATTTCTCCGCTACCCGACAATTCGCCGTTGCGGAAGTTGTCTTTTGCGCTATCCCATGCCGCTATGCCGCAGGACGCAAAAAACAAGCACGCCAGTATACATAATACCAGTATGCTAATTTTAGCTTTAATGCCAACTTTTACTTTTTTCATGTTTCTATACCTCTTTTATGGTTTTTAACTAATTTTGGGTTCTCTTTCCACCCCGTCAACTTCGTTGCCACCCCTCAAGAGGGGAATTTTTTAACGGTTGGGGTAGTTAGATTTAAGGGGAGGGGTTTTTCTTTGGGGGTTTTGTTTAGGGTTTTGGGTAGGGGTCCTTTTTAAATTATTTTTTTATCTATGTGTTGTGTGTTTTACCACACGTTGTTTTTTAATTTAACACAGGGGGACGGAGTAGTGTGTCATTATACAGGCGACACAGGGGGACGGAGTAGTGTGTCATTATACAGGCGACACAGGGGGACGGGGCAAAGTGCAGGGGCTTTGGTTTAGGTATATTGGTTGCTAGCACATTCCCCCGTCCCCCAGTTTCGCCTTTGCCGCGATTGGTACATAGGGTTTTTGGGGGTTGTGTGGTTTCGCCTTTGCCGCGATTGGTACAGAGGGGGGATTTTTTTGGGGTTTAGCACAGGGGGACGGAGTAGTGTGCTGTTTTGTTTGGTTGGGGTTGGGTTGGGGGTTTTTATACCTTTTACACCTTACCTATATACAAGTATAATCCTATACTAACATCAAAAAAAAGGCTTGTCAAGCGTTTTTTCATAATTTATTCATATTTTTTTAAAATTTTTTACACTTAATTTATACAAATACATTTTTTTATTAACAACTCCCCTCTTTACCTACCATTATCCCCATTCTCTGTAAAATTTATATGTTTTATATGAACAATATATGAAGAAATCTATTTTGTGTTATTTATTTTTTGTATACGGGTTAATTTACTTAGTCTTTTGGGTTGAGGTTGGGGGTTTTCTTTCCACCCCGTCCGATTTCGGGTATGGGGGTTTTCTTTCCACCCCGTCAGGCTACGTCTGCCACCCCTGCAAGAGGGGAATTTTTTTAAGGCTTTTAGCGCGTAACATAGGGGTAACACAAGGGGACGGAGTAGTGTGTTGTTATACAGGCGACACAGGGGGACGGGGTAGTGTGTCATTATACAGGCGACACAGGGGGACGGGGCAAAGTGCAGGAGCTGAGATTAAATATAGGGGTTGCTAGCACATTCCCCCGTCCCCCAGTTTCGCCTTGCCGTGATTGGTGCGGAGGGTTTTTGCTAATGGAGAATGGAGATTTATTGCTGAAAGCCTTGCATTATGTAATTCAATATAGTATACTATCGGTAGGTGGTAAAAATTATGTTTGAAGATGTACCCGTTGTAGAGGCTGACGAGTGGGATAAAGAAATGTTAGCGCAGGTGGAAAAAAACAAAAACGATACGGTTTGCTTTACAAGCGAACAAATCGACAACGAAAACAGTGGCAAAATATTATTAAGGCTGCCTAAGTCTTTGCATAAAAACTTAAAAGCGCAAGCCCAAAAAGAGGGTGTCACGCATTAAATTTGCTTTAATGCCCCTATATTATAATTATACCATGGCTGTCAAGCCCCCGAGTAACACAGAGGGACGGAGTAGTGTGCTGTTATACAGGCGACACAGGGGGACGGGGCAAAGTGCAGGGGCTGAGATTTAGGTATAGGGGTTGCTAGCACATTCCCCCGTCCCCCAGTTTCGCCTTTGCCGCGATTGGTACATAGGGTTTTTGGGGGTTGTGTGGTTTCGCCTTTGCCGCGATTGATGCAGAGGGGGGATTTTTGGGGGTTGGAGGTTTTCTGTATCTGTTTTGTATCTGTTTTGTATCCTTTTACACCTTACCTATATACAAGTATAATCCTATACTAACATCTTAAAAAAGGCTTGTCAAGCGTTTTTTCATAATTTATTCATATTTTTTTAAAATTTTTTACACTTAATTTATACAACTACATCTTTTTATTAACAACTCCCCTCTTTACCTACCATTATCCCCATTCTCTGTAAAATTTATATGTTTTATATGAACAATATATGAAGAAATCTATTTTGTGTTATTTATTTTTTGTTTACGGCTTAATTTACTTAGTCTTTAAATGGAAAATGGAGAATTAACACAGAGGGACGGGGAGCGCATCGTGCCGGGAAATGTGCGGAAGGCTTCCGAAACTATCCCGTTGCCCGAAGGCGAGTAGTACAGTCAACGGCTCTCTTGTTCCTTGTATGATTGTTAATTCGTCTTTACCCATACTACCCCTTGCCTTATTCAGTCTTTTGTGTCACGTTATCAACTATGGTGTGGCATATAGCGATACTCACCGTTAGTTTCAAGGTATTCGTGAAGATGTGCATATTGTAGTCTGTTTGTCCCCAAAAAGATACGATGCCATTGACCGAACTCCTTTTGATACTCCTCATAAAAGCCAATTATCGCTTGTCCGTATGCGAGAGAGTCTTTCTCGTCGTGGGAAAATACAACGCCTACGCATCTATCATCTTCGTCGTAAACCAATATACACGGTATACCAACAACACGCAACTCCCGAATATGTTGTTTGGGCTTGGGTAAAAACCCTTTCCTAAATGCGAAACTCACTGTATTACCTTCAATTTTCATATCCTGCAAACCCCCATTTGCCCATGTAGTAACCTGCTGTCTTTTAAACACTTAATTCCGCCTATTTTAACCATGGCAATTCCAATGATGTGCCTTGAAATCTGCTCTTATTTCTGCTCGTAATTTCATCCATAGCTTACCCAAGTTGTTTTGACCGTCTCGGTTTGCCCCTATGCCCCAAAATTCATCCTTAGGACTGTCCTCGCAAATCAAGCAATCTTCCGTCTCTAAAAGCTTTTTAACAACATAGGGATGTTCTGCCAGCTTGCAACGCAAAAGCTCTTCCATAAGTTCAACCTTGAAATCGGCAAAGTTCGGATCTACCTTATCCGCATTTTCGCTTGCCAAAATTTTTGCCTTATAAGCCGAGTTTGCAAGTCGTATATCCTCGGCAACATTCGGCGCGGTTTTAAAAAACTTTCCCGCTTGATACGCGTGCTCGACGGTAGCATAATACTTGTCCTTATAGGTAATCCCGAAAGACGAGAAATTATCAAGACAAAAGAACTCTCGGTTGTAAAAACCGACAAAGTCTTCTACCTTTTCGGCAAGCCATTTATCACGGTATTGCTTTATTTTAGTTGTGCTCATTTTGACTATCTCCTTTCCTTTTTTAAATTGTTCATTTTTCATAGTAGAATCTCCTTTGTTATACTGACTATCTTATCAAGTTCACCCTCGCCTTTAAATCTATGGTCGGCATCCTCGAAAAAATAGAATTTATGTTTGTCGGGACATCTTTGCCTAAAAAAGTGTTCAACGCTACGCCAATCAACAAGCTCATCCTTCTTGCCTTGAATAACATAAAAATAATTATCCCCTTTATCGCTAAAGGTCTTTGCCAAATCTCTTTTGATTAGACCGCCTTCAAAATCAATATTATATTTCAGTGAGTGGCTTTGTTTGTCCGCTTGTGTCAACTTACTGAAAATTTCCGACATATGAACGGCGGGCGCTCTTAAAATCACCGACTTATATTCATACTTGTTTTTGTCCATGCAACACAGCGCCAAATATGCTCCGAAGCTGGTAGCAAAAATTGAAACGGGAACATCGGGATAAGTCTTTCTCACGTATGCATCCGATTTTTCGACAACTCGAATGCATTCCTCAACTGTAAATGTATCATATCTCCTGCGGTATTTGCCGTGCTGCGGCAGATCAAAAGCAATAACAGCAACCCCGTATTCGGGCAATACCCGCCCTAATTCACAGATGGCCGAACTTTCTTTACTCCCACCAAGTCCATGGACGCAAAGCAATACTTGCTTAACTTCGCCCGTTGGTAAATAACTTTTACGTGTACCTCTGTATTCCGGGTCCTTATAAATTTCGTGCAGAATCGTACACGCTTCATCTAAGTAGAAATCAAAGAATACGCTATTATAACGCTCCCAATCGTCAGCGATTTCAATATAGGTATAACTATATCCCATATGAACTTCTTTCACTTCAAAAACATCGCCAACCTTAAATCTCGATTGCATTTTTTGTCTTTCGTGCTCGCTTCCTCTGTTTTCAATTTGCACAATTTTGGCATATAACTTTTTCATAAGTTTTCATCTCCAATCAAAATAAACTTTAAAGCTTTTTCCGCTGTTTTTATAACATTATCGAAAGTTTTTAGTTGTTTGATTTCATCGACCGTAAACCACCCGATTCCATGCACCTCTTTTTCATTCATTGTGTAATTTTCGTTTACTGCACGGCATAGATAAATCAAATCAATATGATTATGTAGTCCATTGCTCTCAATGTCCTCAAGCAGAACAACAAAAGGTTGTGCCAACTCCTTGCAATACTTTTCACTTAAACCAAGTTTTTGCGTGGGGATAATTTTAGCTTTGATTCCGGTTTCTTCAAAAATCTCGCGCAATAAAGCATCATCGGGCAACTCATTCTCTTCGATGTGTCCGCCCGGCGGCAACCATACACCGTACTTGTTGTGGTGAATCATAAGTATTTTATTTTCTGAATTAAACACAAAGCCGGTCGCGGCAAAATGATTTTTACTCATGCTGCCTCCCCAGTGCATATCCCAGCATAAATTCCCTCAGCCACTCCATAAACTCTCCCGACAAAATCTCCCAAAGCCGCCCATCCCCCGTCATGTTGTGCAATTTTTCTATGCGCTGCGCATATTTTTTATAGTTTGTAATCGCCGCCACCCCCGTTTTCTCCTTCCACCGCGACGTATCACTGTTGTGCCGCATGTCCGCAAATTTTACCTCAACCGCGATGTCGCTCGCGGCCACCCTTCTGAAATATTCGTCAAGCGTTTCTCCCTCACGTTTGGTTAGGCAATCCACCGCCTCAATCACGTCCGCGCCAATCCCCGCGGCAAGTAAATCCTCAAGCGTCACGCTCGAATCCTCCACCACATCATGCAGCAACGCTGCTATTTTAGCGCGCTCGCTTGCGCAATACGAGGATACCGTCAACGGATGCTCGATGTAATCAATACCGCTTTTATCCGTTTGTCCTTCGTGCGCTTTTGTCGCTATGTTTAATGCTATTTCGTATTCTTTCATAAAACCTCTTTGTTTTTGTATTTTCTAATCTGCTTAAACCTCAAAAAATTGCAACTAGTAAATAGTCCTCATCATCATTTAAGGTCTCAATTACTTTGATAAGATGATTTACCGATTTACAGTTTTGCGCAGTATTCCGATACCGCTCTTTAGAAAGAAACTCCGCAAGAATACTTTTTGAGAATCTTACAGCCCAACTGAAATAATCCAGTTTTATTACATTAGCCGCGCCATCTTGGACCAACTTTTTAATATCTTCGTACAACTCGTTGCAACGCACCAAGTCGCAAAGCGGCTCGGGGTAATTATCTTTCCAAGTTGCACTGTTGTCAAAATCAAAATCTTCGTCTTTGATTTTAGCAATATAAATCTCGGATTTTTTCACTTTCGTATACCTCTTTTCGTAAGTTTTGTTGTTTGCCCAACCCTTATCGCACTAAATATTTTCAATCTAAGTCGTATCTGCCTTGATTTCTTTCAGCCTTTCCTCTGCCTTAAATATGCCCTTAAGATACGCACCCCTGTATAGTCCCGCCGCCCTGTTAAGGTCAACTTCAACACCGTTGCCGTAGTGATACATGATTCCCAACGCATACATGGCTTTGCCGTCACCTCTTTTTTCGGCTTTCTCTAATAACTCACGAGCTTTTTGCAAATCCACATCAACTCCGATGCCGTCATAATACATCAATCCTAAATTTGCAAGAGCTTCAGTGTATCCAATTATGCTTGTAAACGAGAAGCCGTAATCGGGCGCATCAATATTTTGCCGAAAATAATCCGCCGCCTTTACGGCATCTTTTTCTACGCCAGTGCCGTTGTAATACATAACGCCGAGATGATACATGGCCGTTGAGTTTCCTTGCTTAGCGGCTTTAGAAAACAATTCAAACGCCTTGTTGTAATCTTGCTCTATTCCGCCTTCTCCTAAGACATAGTATTTTCCAAGCGTACACTGCGCTTCGGATTTGCCTGCTTGAACTTGCTTTTCCAGCCAGTCTAAATGCTCTTTACTGTAATTGCCTATCATACCTTCACCCGCCAATCAAGCGATCGCAAATCGTTATCTGCTCATCATCTGGCAAATAACCGTAATTATTCAGTTTCCCGATTCTCACCCCATCCTTGTTTTCGCCATGGTAATCGCTGCCACCGGAAACAAGCAGGCCGAATTTGCTTGCAATCTCCGCATATGCTTCAACCTGTGGTTTGCCGTGTGCCGAATGATAAACCTCTATCCCGCAAAGACCCCTATCGCTTAGCCGCCTAACCATATCGGTAATAAAGATCTCATCAACTCCGTATTCCTTTTGTACTTCGACGGGATGCGCAAACGACACATATCCGCCCGACTCAGCAACCGCCTCAATCACTTTTTCCGCGCCTATTTTAAATTCGCGACTCTCCATATCGTCAAGCAAATTTCTAAATATTTCACCACGGGTCAAACCTAATCCCATCTTCAAAATCTCATCGGAAATATGTACCTTGCCTGGAATCGGGCGACTTAAAATCTTCGCTATAGCCTCATCGGAAATAACTACATTATGCTTTATGCGAAGATGCTCGAACATCGCCGTTATGCGTTGTCGTCTTAGTCTTGCACCCTCTGCAATCATTTCTTTTATGCGTTTCTCATTCGGGTCAAAGCCATAACATAATAAATGCAAATTTCGCCCCTCGAACACGGAGGATATTTCACAGCCTGTGATAAACTTTGCGGCGTACTTTTTCTCTTTCATTGCCGAAAGAATAACTGCGTTTGCCCGCAAATCGTCGTGGTCTGTTACGGAGAAAACTTTGCAGCCTGCCGCCTCGACTTTCTCCAATAATTCAAGCGGAGTGTCCGAGCCGTCGCTCATATTCGTATGCAAGTGTAGATCTATCATCTTTTTCTTAAATATCCTCCTACGATTCTACTTGAAGCTTTCTTTTTGCTACACTACAATTATACAATTGAATACTCAAATAATGGTGGCTTGATGGTTAACATTTTTCATAATCATCTAAATTATTTGTTCTACATCTCTATACAAAAAACGTACATCTCCGCGCTGAAACTCTGCATGAAAATGCCCGCAAAACCACTTACCATACTGTGTGCCGTATTTTATACGTTCTAACGCAAGCTCTGTTCTCTTGCTTACCTTTCTTTGGTCGACACCTGGCAAAAACACATGCACCGGCATATCACTGTATGCACAAGTATGCGAAAAAATAAAATCGTATTTTTTTCCCTTTTTTGCTTCTATAATGACATCAAGTTCCGCATCGCTTAATTCTTCTTTTTCCCAATATGGATAATTCCGCGATAATCTTATTTCTTTGTCAACAGAATATCCGCCGCCGACAACTAATGCAGACTTGCCATTTAGATTTAAAGTTGTCCCATTCATTGCAAAATATATATCATCCGCATGATATCCTTCGCCTTCTAGTAAGTTTATCCGCTCCGCCTTCATCTGCGAATATGGCACTTCATGATTCCCCTGAATGCACAATATCGTAATCGGCAAATCTGCGGCACGTCTGCGCCGTTCCAAATCCTTATACCAATCTGAATAAAACTCATTGTAAAAAAAGGCGCAATCTCCAAGCAATATCAACAAGTCATCTTTTGTTGAATTGGTAAGGTTAAGCACTCTGTTTTCAAGGTCATGCATATCTCCGTGAATATCGCCCGTAACGAATATCCTATCAAATTGTCTATTAAACTCTTTTTTCATAAGCGTTTTAACACCGTTACATCTGCCTCAATATCATCTTTCTCGAAAAATAACTTCTCGCGAATTTTTGCCGCATACGCAGGATCTTTTATTTTATCCGCCGGCGCTCCATGGTAATCGCTTCCGCAAGACTTCATAAATCCATGTTTATTCGCCAACATCTCAAGGAATTTTATTTGCGCAGCCGTGTAATGCTGATAATAAACTTCCATTCCGTCAAAGCCATAATCTGCAAAAATCTTAGCAAGCTCCGTCACCTGCTTCTCGCTCAAATCCTTTTTGCCGCCGCGTGTAACCCCAAACGGATGCGCCCACACGGTCACGCCGCCGCACCGTTTTATAATCTCAAGTCCCTCTTTTATAGTAGGAACATTTCTTGCGAACGAACGATACTTATCGGAATTAAGGATTTTTTCAAAAGCCTCATCCATGTCTTTTGCGTAATCTTTTGAAATAAGCTCTTGTGCTATATTCTTTCGGGCGTTGACTTGACCATCACGGAAAAGGTTGTCGATGTCTATACCGTATCCGTCTTTGACAAGTTCATGCGCCAAGTTTATCAGTCGCTGCTCTTTATTCATTAGGATTTTTTGTAGCTCGGTTTTCATTTTTAATAAATCAAAATTAAGCCCGACAATATGAAAAACATAGCTTTCGTCAAGCCCCGCCTCACCGTCAAAACAACACGACAACTCCACACCATTGCAGTATTTCATCCCGTATTTTTTAGCAAGCTTTGCCGCCTCAACATTCCCATCAACACTATCGTGGTCGGTAATAGAAAAATACTGAACACCTGCTTGACGCAGACCCTCTACTACCTCAGCAACAGTTTTACCGCCGTCGCTATGTGTGGTATGAATATGTAGATTTACTTTTGATTTTGCCATTTTATCTTTCCCTTGCGCTGTTCCAATCAAGTGGAGCTACGCGTTCCTTTGCTTTTCTTATTGCGTTTAAAATCATTAGTTTGTAAGGCTCTGTTTTTTTAGCTCGAATTTTATGCTCCTCGTAAGTTTCTCTTCTGCCAAAACCAATTGACATCTCTATGTTTCTTTCAAAGTCCGCTATAACAACCAAGTTCCTTCTAAAATATTTGGACACTATATTGTCTAAAGCAAACCGCGTTTCGGGTTTTTTCAATGGCTCTACGATGCCTGCCGCAATCGACTCAAAAATAACCTCTTCTACATCTGTAGACAAATCAACTATTTCATCAGATTTTGAGTAAACAAAATATTTATATATAAAGTCTGCCACTAGCTTTGTCAACAGCGGATAAAAGCTTTTATCCATAATTATCAGTTCTTTTAAAATTTCTTTTGACTCATAAAACACTTTTAGTGCCTCATCGTCATTTTGGGATCTAATAAAGCTCTCGGTTAAACCCAGTGTTACTCTTAAAAAATCTAATGGTCTAAAGGGTTTCTCGCTTAACAATACTGAGCCTTTCATCAAATTCCAAGCCGCACTGTATTGCTTTGCTGCATCCTCCCATGCTTTCTGTTGATAAGGGAAACGCACATTCCAAGCCTTGTCTTTATAATTTCTTGCCAACATGTGCAGAGTTTTGAGATAGTTTTCCTCTGCTTCTAAACTCGGGGTTTCTTTTCTAATGCCGTCATAAATCTCAAGGCAGCAGAAATACTCCTCGGCTATTTTATCCTCCCACTCGCATTGTTTATAGATTTCAGCGATTTTTTTATGAATATTTATGAGTTCTTGCTTCTGCTCTAAGCTCAGCTGACCCTTTGCCTTGAGCTTTGCAATTTCGTTTTGATACGGACGAATAACGTTAGCGTAATAAGCGCTACAACCGCCTTGAATTTCGTGCCCCTGCTTAATTGCTTCTTCCATAAGCCAACCGAATATGGCGGCCTTTTCATCAGCACTTTCAATATCGCTTAGGCTATAACTGTGCTTGGCCGTCTTCGTTGACCACATCATTTGACTTGCCTCATCTCCGTACAAACATAGGAAAGAACAATCACCCACATGACTAATTTCTATGGCTTTGCCGTCCGGAAAGCTTGGGTGATAAGCGGAAATAGGACCTCTGATACTCCAATTAAATTTTGGAGCAATTGAAGTGTCGATGTTATATATTGCTTTTACAACATCTTGCTCTATCGCAGCAACTCCTCTTAACTGAAGCATAAGCTTTTGAAGTTCTTTGCTAACTCGATTAAACTTTTTCTCATCACCCAAATAAATCCGTTTGTTCAGCTCTATCATAATGCTAGCCACTATATTTTTCGGCTTAATATCTAACGGATAATATGAGCCGCTATAAGGATAGTTTATCGCTACCGTGTATCCTAAGCCCTCAAAATAATTGCGGCATTCGTCTAAAAGCACTTGAGAACAATTCTCCGCGTCATACCCTAAACAGACATCAGGCATAGACTTGTTTTTATCGTAAGTCGGATAATGCTTTGCCACTTCATCGTCAAAACTATGCAGGTCAACGATTATCATTTCGTTGTACTGCGCTCTTGCCTCAATATATCTTTTTAGCGTTAGATGATAGCTTTGATAACTGCCATGCCATTGATTGTGAGCAACCTTTAGATACTTTTCTTCGTATTCCTCTTTAATGAGCCTGGTGCCGTCATAAACATGAGTATATACAACTCCTTGCCCTAACTTAGCCATCGGTTCTTTGGAGTCGTCCATGAAACGTTCCATATCAATATGCAGTCTTGAATAGTACGGCGACGCAGTATAAATACCCGTAGCAAATTTGGTTAAGGTTTTACCGTAATTCCCGCTAAATAACGCATAGCGACAGGATTCCAGCAAGTCGTCTTCTTTGGTTATACGATTTAAAAATAATTTGTCTAAATCTTCATCCGCCATTTTTTTAGCGTAAAAATCCAATTGCGCTTTATCTAATGCGACTATTTCTGTTGCCCAATCAGCCTCTTCCAGCCAGTCTTGACCCTCAACCTTTTTTACCCTCAACTTTCCAGGAAAACACAAGGAAGCATGCGGGATATTAATTATTATTTCTCTCATTTCCTATTCGTCCTCCTCTGTGCCTCAACCTCCGTTTTAACTTTATCCATTAATTTGCTTAAGAACATTAAGAGCATTCTTGTTGCCTTTCTTTGCGGCACTTTGGAATAGCTCAAGCGCCTTGTTTATATCTTTATCGACCCCTTCTCCCTCATAATACATAATTCCAAGATTAAATAAAGCTTTATCGTCTCCCTGTTCCGCCGCCTTCTCATACCACATTTTCGCTTTGATATAATCTTTCTTCACACCATACCCATTGAAATACATGGCACCCAAATTAGATTGTGCAATCGCAAGACCTTTTTCTGCCGCTTTTTCGTAATATTCTACCGCTTTTACTATATTTTTTTCAACACCGGCACCATTAAAATACATATCGCCGAGATTAAACAATGCCGGGGCATAGCCCTGCTCTGCCGCCTTTGTGTACCATTCAAAAGCTTTTGCATAATCCTGTTTTACACCGCGTCCTAAAAAGTAATTTCCTCCAAGTTCAAATTGTGTTTCCGGCACACCCTTTTCCGCCAGTTGCTCTACAAGATCCAATCTAATTTCAGGGTATCCGCTGTTATCAGCCTCTTCTCTGCGCAAATCCTCGGTTAATTGCTTTATCTCTTTGGATTCAGTTGCCTCAACAAGCTTTGCGAGAATCTTTTTCTTTTCTAGCTTGTTATATTTGTCATACAATTTACTAAGAGTTTCCACATACCCGTCAACTTGCTCCCTGCATGTCCCCGGCTCTTTTTTTTCTATCGCCAGCCAATACTCAAAGACATGCATGAAATAAGTGTTCGCCATATTGAAATTACCCATTTCGTCATGCACAAAAGCGATATTGCTTTGTATTTGCAAAAGTTGCATCATAAACTTGTAATCTTTGTCAGCTAAAATTTTAAATAGGGAAAAAGCAATATCATAAATTCGCAAACATTCATGAAAGCGTTTCGCCCTACGACAGAGCATGGCGTAGAAAAATACGGCTTTGCCTTTGGCTTCAAGCAGTTTTGGCATGGTAAGTTCGGTTCCTCTTATTCCAAAAGGATGCCTTCTAATTTCCATGCCACTTTCCTCAAAAAACTTCTCAAACCAAATTTGCGCTCTTTCGTAATCCCCCATATCGCTGTACCAAATACCAAGGTTGGTTAGCTTGTCGAGCATAGTGTAAAAATACTTGCCGTTCTTGAACTCGCTGTTTAAGAACATGAGCGAGCCAACCATATCCTCGTAATATAAAAGCGCTTCTTTCTTGTCATCTGCGTCCAAATGCATATTATAAAGTTCTAAGAAAATCTGAGCAGCCTCTAAGACATCCTCTTCCTTCTTTGTCTGAGATAGCGCTGTGGCTTTCGCCATCATTTCCTCTATAATCTTTGTTCTTTCGTTATCCATTATTTATCTCCGTCCTTAAAAACCAATTTCAGCTTTTGGTTAACATCGTGAATGTTGTCGGGTATTGTGTACGCAAGCACACCATCTTTAAGCATATCGGATATCACGCCGGCAACGGTGTCGCTCAGCTTTGAATAACCCATACGCTTTACAAGCTCGGATCTTGACAGTTCACCGCCCAAAAGGTTTTTGATTATAAGGCTGCGAATGTCCTCACGGTTTCTGCGTGTTTTTCCACCAGATGCGGTCGTGGCATCATCCTTATTCTTTTTAGGCAGAAATGCTCTATGAACGGGTATTGTTACTCTAAAATACGTTCTATCTGCATTCGTTTCAAATGTCGGAAGCTCGGAGCCATTATCCCGCAATGCGCCAATCGCAAGCGGTATTCCGGTATTACGCCCTTCAATCAACTTCAACTCTTTCAAGAAGTCTCCTATGCGTCTGTTTCTGTATGCGGAGGATACCATTTTGCGGTTTTTCAAGTCCTCGTCCGTTATTGAGCGGTCGGGTCCGGGCAAACTTGTTATCGTCATATTCTGCGGCGTAACATATACGGTTATCGGCTCCCTTATGTCATACCCACGATGATATACGGCATTAGCGAGCAGCTCCTCTATCGCACGGTATGGGTAGTTAAAAATTCTGTCAGCTTCTGCTCTATCGGGAAACTTGAAAACCTTTTCTGCAATTATGTAACTACGAATATAACTTAGTGCTGCGCTTAATTGCTGGTCAAGAGGTCCCATGAAAGTTTTCTCTGTCATGCCGTTGCCCGCAGGGTCGGGCTTATCCACCACTTCAATTCTCGCATAAGGAAAGAAATTGTCGGGACGGTCGTTAAAAAACATTAAGCCTACGTTTACAGGGTTAAGACTTTCAGGACTTCCGCGTGAAATCCGCATGCTAGCGGCAAGGGTGCTTATGCTCATATTTTTTGAATCTTCAAACAACGAACTTTTAACGCGATATAAAAAATCACTGATATACGGTATCCTCAAATCGGCAAGTGTAGCGTCTCGGTTAATGCGGTCATCAAAAGGAATACTGCTTGATATATTGAATAGCGCTCTTTGCTCATTAGCATTAGCTCGGATACTATTTGACATTTTGCGGATATAATGGTCTTTCTCTCGCTTTGCGTTTTTTTCCGTTGGAAAGCTTACGGGACATTTATAAGGTCTGTCCTCGCCGCCGGGAACCCAGATAATCAAAACCTCCGCACCTTCAAATTGAGTGTGCTCGACAATCGGGACATATCTTGGCTCCATCATATTGCAAATTCGCAATAGCTTCTTGTTTATAAAATCTATTTCGTTTTTGTCAATCCCTTTGACCGGCAGCTTCGGCATACCGTTCTCATCCTCAACCCCGAGTATAATATAACCGCCACCGCAGTTATCTATATCGTTCGCAAAGGCACAGATAGAGTGAATAATCGGCTCAGGGTTCCAACCGCTTTTGTACTCGACACGGTTATTCTCAACCACCTGCCGCCTTATCAGTTCATCAATATTAATGGGTAATGCCATAAAAAACCTCCGTCAAAAAATTACTTTAAGAAGTCACCCCTTTAAGCATAAAGTTGCCCCCTTAAGTTACCCCTTAATTTTAATCGTTTTCAAATAAAAAGTCAACGTAAATAACCCCTGAGTCGCATAAATCTTTGTCGAATTTCATACGAAATCCCTAGTGAACACCTAAAAAATGGGCTACTTATAGAAATCAATCTATAGTAGCCCTATATTCATATAATTTGTTTTATTGTATCAATAATCTGAGAGAAGGTTAAAGATGATGCGCTTTGTGTACCCGTTGTCCCAAAGTTAGCATCCTCCATCAAAAATATCCATGTGGTCTCCAAAGAGTTTGTTCCCGACCCAAAAACCGCCCTTAGCATCCGGTTTAAAGTTCTCGTTGCCGTATTCACGATTAAACCGCTTGCGTGTAATGGCGTAACAGAAGTATAACCTTGTCTAATCAACTCCGCTCCTAATTCCTGCGTTGTTGTAATCGGTGTTGACCTGTCAGAAAACAAATCTATTAACAATCTGCCCGACAGCGTTGTATTTGTGCCAGCCCCTGCCATTTGCATACTTATATTATGTCTATACATAGCTTGCGCACCGTTTGCAGGAGGCGGATTGCCCTCGTCGTAAATCTTATAAGTATTGCCGTCCTTATCCCGACGGTAAACATACGATGCTAACGAATTTATAGCCGGAACAGTAGTTGTATTTCCTATGTGCATAAGATTACTGCCATTATCATACCTTAGCCAATCCGTATCCTGATTCCCGTTGCCAGGACCTGACAATTTGTTTGGAGCTTTAATCGTTAAATTTCCGGTTAAAGCACCACCTGATAAGGGTAAGAAATCGCCGCCAGCGCCACCTCCATCTACCACTCCGTTTGCAGTCTGATTGCCGAAGAAAACATTGTCGGTTCCGGCTTTCTGAATCGTCCCGTTCATCTTGTTAAGTGCTACAAGATTTCCCGTACAATTCGCTCCGCCGAAGTCTATGCCGGCGTTCGATGATGTCGCAGTTATAATACGGTTTCCTATTACTAGATTATTTGCACCAATATTCATCGCAGGCGAGCCGTTAGTTCTTGTTAAAATATTCCCGATTATTGAGTTGCTCGCTATGGTTTGAGATGAAAAACCTATAGGTAGCTCAGCCGTTGTAGTAATAAAATTGCCCTTGATTATGTTAAATGTGCCATTAAGACCTATGCCGCGCCCAGTATTCGTGTTAATGATATTATTTTCAATAATATTATTTTGCGAAACACCAACCCAAATTCCATAAGCATTACCTGTGCTTTCAATACTATTGTTAATAATGGCGTTTTTGCTAGCATTGTTCTCTATATTGACAATCGTTCCACCAAATGCGCCTGAATTGATGTACAAGTTTTGCACGATACAGCTATCTTTTGTTATATTAATCGCAGTTACTGCCTGTGTTTTCCTAAGCTCCGTTGATACACCCATGCCTTCAATAACAACATTCGGTTTGTTCATTTCGATTTGTGCACTTATGTAGTACACACCCTCTCTCAACAGTATTTTTCCGCCGTCCGCAGGCAACGCAGATATTGCATTGTTAATTGCAGTTTGATGATTCGAATTTCCTGTCAACACTACATCGCATCCATCAGTAAAACCTATTGTTGTTGTGGCAGCTTTCGCTCCGTTTTTGCCATCACTCGCCGCAGCTAGCAAGCCACGAGAGTCGTACAACATTCCGTCTTTTTCGTAAACAATGTAATCGCTATTGGCTTCAGACGTTATTTGATGAGTTGACGGACGCAAGACAGCCAAATTAGTCCAAATGCAGACAGGGTTATAGGGGTCATTGTTTGTAAAAATCAATCCCCTTTTTTTGCTTAATTCAGCAGGAGTTCTACCCAAAATTGACACTTCGGGATAACGTGAGCGCCCGACAAAGCCGGCTGCACTGAAACTGCCTATAATTCGCCAAAAAGCGTTGCTTTCGTTCGACAACGGTCTATTCCCTTTGTTGTTATTAACAAGAGATACGAATGTTGAATTGCCGTCAACGCCCATAAAAGAGATGTTGCCCGTGACCACATCATTTTTTTGATATGTCGTATCGTCATCGTAAACACCACGAAAGTTGGTGACAGTATCGGGCAAATAATCACCAGCCTCAACCTCAGCCCACCCACGATTTTTCCTTGCATATTGCTTGCCGTCATCGGGAGCTTCGTTGACCTGATTAACCTGCGCTCCCGAGGCTATGCCGGCAAGCTTGTTTTTTTCGGTCGTGCTGTAGTCTTCCGTAGACAGCTCTTTCCCGGTCACTTTGTCGACCTTCCCTGCTTCAGCAGTCTGCGCACGCTGCACTTCATCTGCAATAGCGTTAGCATTTTGCTGTTCGGCCTGCTTTGCTCTTTGAATTTCGTTAGCTACATCCTGCGCTATAATTTGCTCGGCCTCGGTTGCCCTGGCTACCTCTGCGGCTATGGAATTAGCGTTGGTTTGTTCCGCCGCCTGCGCTCGTGCGGTTTCGGTTGCAATATCCGCCGCAAGTTGCCCTTCCGCTGTTTTTGCTCTTGCCGATTCTTCGCTTATAGCCGTTGCGTTTTCGTTAGAGCGTTGAAACAGGCCTTTGATTTTTCGTATAACGCCTCTTGTGGTTGCTTTATACCCCATGTTAACCGATGTGCCGAAGTCCGCCGTGTCTGCGGTCAAGCCTGTTTCAACCGTATCGCTCACCTTTAAGGCGCCGTCACTCGGTCGGGCAACTATAGTATCATCGTCCTGATGCTTGTAACGGTCAACGTTAAAATCCCATTGACCCGTCTTACCGTTAAAAATAGCGGAACCGCTGTGTCCTGCTTCAGTTATATCAAAATCAGAAATCCAGTACAGGTCGCCATTTTCATTGCCGCTAGTCGGAAGCTCGCTTTCGGCAACCGTGCCTTTGTAAATTGTTCCGTCTATGCGAACCTGCTCCGCTACCTGATCGGCGTATCCTTTCGCCTCGCTTAAAGCAACGGGAATCTCGACATCCATTCTCGCACCAAGCGCGGCTTCCGCCTCCTTTGCTCTATTGGATTCGGACACGATGTTGTTAGCATTAAGCTGTTCTGCCGCTTGAGCCCTTATCGTTTCCGTATTTATGCCTGCCGCAAGCGCCGCCTCCGCTACCGTCGCCCTGTTTACTTCCGTAACAACCGCGGCCGATATTGTGCTTTCGGCGGTGAGTGCGCGTGTGGTTTCCGTTGCGATTGCGGCTTGCAAATCATTCTCAACCGCCTGCGCTCTGTTGCGCTCCGCTATAATCGCTTGCGCATTGTTTTGGTCCGCTAAAACCGATCTTTCAATTTCTGCGCTAAGGTCTGACGCAATTTTGCTTTCCGCACCTGTCGCTCTTTGTATTTCTTCGGCAAGTCCCTGCGCCGTTTCCTCCGAAAGCTGCTTTGCTACTGCCGCCGCGGACTGCGCCTCGGCCGCCGATTGTGCGGACGCGACGGCTGAATCTTCCGCAATGCCTGCCCGTTCATTCGCTTGGCTTGCCGATGCTTCGGCATTTTGTGCGGCAGATTTTGCATCCTCGGCATCGGACGCTATCTGCAAATATGTTTCTTGCCTAACTGTCTCATTTGCCTGTCTGGTTGTCTCCGCCGTTTTTCTGGCGTTTTCAGCGGTAATGCGCTCCTGTTCTGCCGCACTTCGTTGGTTCTCCGATGTAATCCGAGCCTGCTCAGCAAGCACCCTTGCGTCTTCCGCAGGAACTCTCCCTATAATTCCAAGCCCGGCATTTCCGAACTCGTTATTCACTCTTACCGTTTCCGCATCCTCGCGTCCAGACTCTGCTTCAGTAATGGACTTCTCAATATCATTGACGCGCTGAACAAGCGTGATGAGAATATTGTAATTCTCACCGCCGGTCTCAAGATTTGTTTTGCTTACATACACATAAAACACTTTGCTGGTTAGCACATTCCCTTGACTGTTACCGAGTACGACATTGCATCTTAGCTTACCCCTGTCGACAAGCATTTCGGGAAGCAGTGTGCAATATGCTGCGCCGTCTATTATTTGCCCTTCCGAAGCCATGTTTTCACCGTCCGGCGGCTCAACCTTTAACAGTACTGCATCGTACTTCGACATATCCACATTGCCGCCGTCGTCGTACATTACTACTTTCAAGTATCGTGTGTTTATGTCGCCTTGCTCAGCCGACACAACGGGCACTGGTGAGCCTGAATAATCCGTTGTGGGAAGCCTGAGTGTTCTTATTACCTTTCCCGCTAAATTTATTGGCATTATTGTCCCTCCTCCTCTTTAATTAAGTCGTCCATATCGAAGCAATCTTTAATAGATAAAGTAAGATTGCTCATGTCATTCATGGAAAAATGAAACGGCAGCTCTACTTCCGTGCCTTCAAGCTCACGGATTTCTTGCTTGCAAGTTTCGGCAGTCTCAGGATTCAAGGCTATACCGTCGCCGTCCCTGACAAAGCCGCCTTCCTCATCTTTTTGGGCATAGTTATCGAGTATCGCTTTAAATCTTTCGTTAAAGAACCGTTCGTCTCCGTCGGTAATTCGCAAAAATCTTGCAAACTTATAAGCAATGTGCGCGGGTAGTTTCTCCGCGCACTTAGAAAAAATGACCGCTCTTGCGGCCACTAATCGATTTAATTTCATATAAAATTTCTCCTTTTTTTTAATAAGCTCTTACTGTGTTATCGGCGCTGTTAATATATAATTGCCTGCCGTTCCAGTTGAGATTTCCTTGAATTCTGACACCGGAGCCGTCGGGCGTTTGCGAGAAAGTTTTGTTTGAAATAATGCTTACATTCTCGTATCCTAACGCAGCACCTACGCCTGTCTTTTTAATGCTCGTAGTTGAACCGCTGAAGGTGTAGGTCATTGTGTGCCAGTTCCCTAGCACAACCTTATACTGCACCGTTACCGTAACGGAACGGATTACTTGCCTGTTAAGACTTACCGTTATTTCATTCAGCCACCAATTATGGCTAAAAGAAGCCGTGAAAGAAACAGCGGCAGCACCCTCGTTGACATTGACATACGCTCCGCCGCCGCCTTGTATCCTTCCGGCATGAATCGTGCCGTTTGCGCGCAAGGTATTAACGCCTATCTCGTTAGCGGTTATTGCTAAACTGTTTCCGCTTAGCGACTCGGTATATATCGTCGGCACCTGCAAATAGTTTGAAGTAAAAGTTGCGCTTGGTTTGTCGGGTGTATCAAAGAATGTTAGGTTGCTGACAAGTCGGTTGTTTTCCATAACGGTTTCAAGCTTAAAGCTGCTACTGTATAATCCCTCTCCCTGAAAACTCAACGCGCCTATTTTTCCTGACGATGCAACCAAGTATCCGTCCGGTTTAATGCTGAATTTAGGCTCGGATGATGTCGGTGTTCCCACTACGTCTGTTTGCGTAAACGCAACCGTTCCGCTCCCGCCTAAGAACCTTAATTGAAAATTATTTATGTTAAACTTATTCAAATCAATAGGGACGATATAGGCCTCCGCGCTTTGCGATGACCCTGCAGCCACGGCAAGCTCCCCTTGGTATCTGCCGGAATCGGTTGTGTCTATAATTTCTATGCTGAAATTTCTGGCGGACACTAATGCTGAGCTGGTAACCACAAAGACTTGCAACGCCCCTTGATTGGGAACATATTCGGGAATAATTTCTACATAAACCTGCCTGTAATTTGCCGTTATTATAATTGAGCGGGTTGTTGTTTTCTTAATAAACACGGGCACTGCCGGAACAAAGCCCGGCACAAACGGCCCTACTTTTTTGAATATTCCCGCCGGCTTATGCTCTTCTTTACAAGGCGTTTCGCCGCAGTCGCATGGCTCTATGCAGGTGCATCCGCTTGGCGTCAGTCCGCATACTTCGCAAATAGGGTCGCAGGTACATCCGCTTTCAGGAAGCTTGCACACTTCACAGACAGGAACACAAATACACTCGCCCTCAATTAATCCGCACTTTGAACATAACGGCTCGCACTTACAATCCGCTTCTGAAAGCCCGCATCTTTGACAAACCGTTTCTTCCGTAATTTCTTTAACTACAAACACAAAGCTCATAAGCGTGCCGCTCAAAGTTATCGTAGCCTCTTCGATGTTGATGTCAGCCGGCCATCCGCTTTCGGCAAGACGGTTTCCTAATATGATTGCGCCGTTAAACAATGAGAACTTGTATCTGGACATAGCGCCGCTGCTTGCGAAGGTGAATGTAATTTCGTCTAAGGTCTTATTGATTTCGGCTTTAAGGCTCCTAACCTGCTCTATGGTTTCTAGGTATTCGCTTGCCGCATTTTTGCCCTCATCGTCTATTGCGCTGATGGCACCCTCGCATTCGTATGTGCCGGCAACAGTAGGCTCGGGGTCAGGAGTCGGCTCTTGATAAATGTCTTCAATGCTCGTTAACAAAAAGGCGGTAAAACTCTTTTGGCTTGTCGCCGGCGCCCATCCCGCCCAAAAGCTGTATGCGCTGTTGTCGGTATCACTCCTCATGCCGACATAGCCGTCGCCGGTCGTTTCATTTGAACTAACTAGACGATTGTTTTCAATTTTCCAGCCGCCGATTTTTCCGCTTGTTGCTTGCAGGTATCCCGCGGCGTTAATGGAAAAGGTTCCGTTGTCCGAGTAAATTGTGTTGTTCTGCACAATCAATCCGCCTATCGAGCCTGACACGGCGTTGATATTTCCTTTAATCGAAACATTCCCGCTATTGTCCGCATAGAATCTCACGTCGCTGTGGTCGTCGGCGGCAGTAATTTTTATGCCGTCACAGTCGAGCATAATCGTATTATTTTCATTTGAAATATACAGCGTATTTCCGATAATCAATGAGCCTACAACCGCTTCCGCCAGCAAACCGTAAGCGAGCATTCTGCCATGCAGCGGATGCGTTATATCAAGCTTTCCAAGCGCGGTTTTAGCAGTTTGCCAGCCGTCGTCAGTGAACAGCAGCAGGTTGTTTATGATTCTTATTTGCTCGTTCTCGAAGCTATGACCGTCTTCTCCATACCTGCGCCCAAGGATTCCCGTGTCGTCGATTATAAATTCCTGCCTGCTCATATTGCTTTGTGCGGCTCTTAGGGTTCTGTTAAGCGGTTCATAGAGAAGCTCTTGAATGGCACTTTCTCTGCGGCTGAAGCTTGTTATCTCTTGCCAATTTGCCGTTACTGACCTTGCCATGCCGGCGCCTTGCTTTGCTAAATCCGCATATAAAAAGTCCTGACTGTCAGGCTTTAGAGCGTTAGAAAACACCAGCGTAAAGCTCTCCGTATCGTCGAGGTTAAGCGTCATAGAGGTTAGTGCTGGATAGAAGTGTACGTCGTCCGACTTTTGTATGGTTATAACCTTTCCGAGCGCCAAATCGCTTGTGAAGGCTTTAAACTCGTGTATTTTGGTAAAGTCTATCGCATCGACCTGTATTGAGAAGCGCGGCTGGTTGATTTTAGCGAGATGCTTTTTGCCTTCCTCTAACAGCTCCCTGGCTAGGTCAATGGACTCTTGCTGGGTGGTTGTATCGAACACAGCAAAGCCGTCGTTGGTATATTCGTTTTCTATCCAGTAGTTCTTCAGTTCCCTGAATAACTTGACTTCCTCTGGGTCGCTCATGTTAAAGAATTTTTGCAAATTAAGCGCCGATGAAATCTCGTTCATCTGAGCAGTTACCGATTCTATCTCTGCGTTGTTCGCCTCAATTCTAACTAAGAAATCACTAACGATACCTTGATATATTTCTATCCACTTTTTAACGTCGCTAAAAATTGTATAGCGCTCAAAGCCCGAAACCTGCCAACGCATAATAGGGTTGTTTGGGTCCCCGCTGTCGAGTTCTCCGACCTCCAAAGTCAATTTACAGTAAGAAAGGTTATTATTACTTAAAGGGTCTGCAAAATAAATATGCCCGCCTACCGGCTCAACCGTTGGGGCATTAGGGTCATTAAAGCGCAGGCCGTTTTCGTTAAATGTTGCGGTATTGCCGTCGGTATTATCCTCAAATGAAAACCTGCCAGACCAATACTCCGTGCCGGTTTCGGTTTTCCTGTTCATTTGAATAAACTTGGGCGGCGTGCGGTAGCAAAGGTGCTGCCGCATCCTGTTAAAGTCCGTATTCCTAAATAGCGATGACACCTCAAGGCTACGCTCGCCCACCTTCACTACTTCAGCCGTAAAAATAGCCTTTGCTTTTTCAAGCTCTTCAAGGTTGTTCAGCGGGTCAGTGTTCGCAACAAGATACCTGTCCCGCGCCGCCTCTAAATCTTGTAGCTTCAAATCGAAGTAAACTCTTTCGGCATTCAACGTACCCTGAACTTCGTATAAGCTCCGCAACCTTAAAACGAGCTGTTCCCACAATGGCGTAGCGGCATCTACCTCCGCCTGCCATTCTTTTATTTTTTTAGTTAGTGCATGGCTCATCCACTTCGGCTGGGGGTCATCATCTTCCGCCATGTAATGCGTAAAGTCGGCTATGTAGTTTGTGCCGGTAGGATTAACCGAGCGTATATCAAGGTTATTACCTTTGCACGCAAGCACAGTTACAACGTCGTCCGCCTGCTCCGTTAGCTGAAGCTGGTTCATCACGTTTTCAAAGGACAGGTAGATATTTGTTTTTTCGGTAACTTCCTCTACCGTTTTAATCTTTATCGCCTGACGCAAAAAATCGAACTCAAATATAACCTCAAAAAGTTCGGCTGCGTAGTTGATAATAAAGTCTAAGCCCCAAATGTTATGTGAGTCCGTAAAAGCACGCAAAATATTATCCTCCCTGCTCGGATTGTATCTTAGCGCGGGATTGATATACGATATGGTCCAATCCTCATAAGTTTGTTCCATTTCGGTAAGCCCTTGGATTGCACGGGGATCAACTTGAACCTGAAGTTGTTTGTTCAACTGACCTACAACCGAAGGAATATGCTCTGCATTATTATCATCGTATTTATCGTCAAAAGGGTCGTGCGGGTTAAAAAAGCTGTACAGCCTGTTCTCCACAAAAAAACCGAAGTCATTAAGCCTCACCTGCAAGGAGCGCGCCGTAACCGATTTATATACATCCAGCCCGTCCTCTGCCTCGGTCACTTGGGTTATTTTAAAGTAGCCGATGCCTTCAAGAAGTATAAGCCGTTGCGGTTCGACTCTCGGATAGTATTGGTATTTTACGTTATTACCTTTTGCGTTTGTCCCATATAGCGGAATATCAAAGGTCAACTCCGAAAGATCGTTAAAGCGAAATGCCAGGCTTGTGTTGCGTGTTTCCATGAGCGCAATCTGGCGTTTATCCGGATTGCACAATACAATGTCAGGTTTTTTTAGATTTCTGAAATAATCAAAGGTCAAATTCATTTCGCCCTCCTTCTTAAAATCCTATCTTTACATACTGCGGACATTCGACGGTGCATTCCCCGTCTATCCGTATTTTCAGCTTGTTCGGTCCTCTAATCAGCCGAAGCCAGTTTTTATTGAACTTGCCTAAGTGGTCGCCGGGGATATTGCTTGTAATGATTTTTAATTCGTTGTCAACTTCAATTTCTTCTAACTCCGGCGTTATATCGTCGGTAAACTCAAACGCCCTATGCGGGTCGGCTATGTCGCTTGAATTAACGATACTTATACTTTTGCCATCAATAAAACCGTTTGCTTTAAATTTGACAAACGGGTAAACATATTCGTCCGGCATATCCGATTCGTTTATAAGAATGACTTCTACTTCCTCCGTACCGTCGCTTTTGATTATCTTTTTGCGCGGCCTGCCGTAGCAGTACGGCGAATCAAAGGTAGCGGTTAAAATAAACCCGTGGCAAGCCCCGCTTATGAAAATTATCCTAGTCTCTTCAAAAATGCAGTTATAAAGATAATCGTCATATTCCGGCTGATGTATTTGTAGTTTCTTAAACCCATTTCTGGCCACAAGCCATGTCAATATCTCACGCCTAATTAAATCAGGTATCGGCTCTTCGCACATGAAACTGATTTGAAATCTCGGCATCTCCTCATACTCAATTCCGGCAAAGGAAAATCTCTTCGCCTTGGGTGTTTTAGTTGTTCGTATAACTGGCGCAAATGGCGTTGTTTCCTGTATGTTTTCGGTATTAATCTCCGCAATAATCATTCCGTATTGCCCCGAATACACGCCGTCATAAGTAAATGTTGTAGCAGTAAGCATCCCTCTACCTCCTTCTTTTTAATTTGCAGCGGAAGCAGGTCTTGACCCTGCGGTTTTCTTTATCCCGCCATAAAGAGCCGTCCCGAAAGAACGGCTCAAATATATAGACGCCCTTTAGCCCGGGCGGATTTAGGGCGTCTACAACTTCTTTACGGTGAAGGTGTTTACACCGCGCTTATGCCCAACACGGCTGAAGTTTGAATCTAACTCTCGCTTGATTGCGTCAACCGCGTTTTTAACTATCCTTTCGACATCAGGCAGGCTTTCCTTTGAAACGTTTGCTATGCTTAAATTTATAAGTGGTGAATTAACGTTTACGCCGCCTCCGCCACCGTTTGTAGCCCTGAGTGCAATCGCTGGCAGCGTTTTTTTCATAAAGGTATCCATCTGTTGCGGCGTTACGACAAACTCGTTCTTTAAGAGCTTTGCAAAGGTTTCGTTGCTTTTTAGCGTAGGCTGGTCGCTGACAAAGCCACCGCTGTGTCGTATCGGTCCACCAAAGATTTCTTCCACCATTTTGTTCAGGCGGTCGAGTTCGGCTTGTGCAAGCGTAAGCTCTCTTTCTGCGTCCTTTAAAACATTTTGGGAATGGCCGAGCTGCGACGATGCCGACTCATGCGCCGCCTTAGCGTTTTTATTTTTCTTTGTGTTCCAAAATTTATCCCACCCGCTTACATTGTCTAAATTAGTTTTTGCGGTGCTTAATGCGTCTTGGTCTCTACTTACATTTGCTTGGGCGTCGTTTTTGACAGACTGTGCTTTTTTAAGCGCTTCCTCGGCCGCCGTCAATTCACTTCTGTATTTATCTTCCCAAAGCTCATTGGTTGCGGCAGGCGTAAGCGACACCATATCAAGTCTTAAATCCTTTGCAAGGTTGTTTATGGCATCAACAATTCTGTCAGTTTCGCCCTGAATCAGCATTTCATACTCTTTGAACTCGCTGTCAAGCTGTGCGGTTAAAACCTCAATAGCACGCTCTAAGGTAAAGTCATCCACCGATTCTTGCGCTTTTTCAAGTTCCGCCTCCAGCTCCCTCACCCTCGACCTGCCGGCGGCGGAATTATCTAATCTCGCAAGCGCTAACTGCGTCTGTATGTCCGCAACAGCCTTTTGTCGTTTTGCCAGTTCCTTTTGGTAATCAAGCTCTCTTTTATACGATTTAAGCAAATCCTTGCGTATATCAATCAACGACTTGTAAGCGTCAAGCTGCTCTTTGAGGGCGTCCCTTTGCTTGTTCAGTTTTTCCGTTTCTTCCTTGATGGCTTGCAAACGCAAATGAATGGCATAGGTTTCCATTGCTGTATTCAGATTCTCTTGGGCGTTCGCCACGGCCTCCGCCGCAATTCTTAGCTCCTCATTGCTGCGGGCGCTTCCGTCCGCCGCTATCTGCATTTCTTTCAACTGCAACTGGGCAAGCGAAAGCTTATCAACATACTTTTGCAGCGAGTCCGAAGCGTACTTCTCCAACACTTGCAATATCGACATATCCGCATAATCGTCGCCCAACATATAGCCCTGCGATGTCCGCTTAAAATATCTGTCTAAACCCTCGTAGTGTTCAAGCAGTTCCTTTAGATTGGCCGCCGACACTACGCCAAGAGATAAAACATCCTCTAAACTCTTTGCGAGTTTATCAAAGCCTTCCTGCGTTTCCTCTATCAAGTCGACGTGGGTAAGCTTGGTTACACTAAACAGCTTAGACCGCCAAAGCTCGTTAACCGACTGGACTAGTGCATCTATGCTTTGAGCACTCCCCCAAGAAAACTGCCCGATTTTAATGAGGTAATCGATAAATTCCTGCGCGTCCTTGTTTGTGTCGTATAAATTACGAAGGCTTTGCGAGGTTACTTCCCCAGCATTTGCAAGGTCGGTAAGCGCATCAGTTCCGCGGGTGAACCTTTCTCTGCTTAGCATACTGTTCCAGATAAGATTAAACCCGTCCGGCGACGCCGCTAAGGTATACCTGTCAAGCGATTCCCAAACCCTGTTGTAAGCGGCATTAACATCCTTCTGCCATTGCTCCGTTGCATCGGCATAGTATGTCAGTTGTTCCTCTTGCTCTCTAAGCTCGCCTATAAATTTTTCAACAAACTTCTTTTGCTCGTCCGTCGCATTACTCCAGTCCGCAAGAATTCTACGCACCCTGTCTTCATCAGTACCAGAACCGCCAAGACTGTTCTGTTTATTGCTTTCCGCAATAGCGCCGTACCCGAACAGGTCGCTTATACCCAGCGTCAGTCCCGTAACAAAGCCTCTGCCAAAGCCTGCACCACCCGCTAAATTGTCCTTGTCCGTAACCTTGCTGACAACCTTTGCCGCGTCCCTTGCCGCCTGATCGCCGGCGGACCTTTCTTGTGCTTCTAATATGGCCTGCTGTTGTTTGAGTTGAGCATTATACTCCGTTAGCCTATCAAGCTCTTGCTGCTCAACCAGCGAGAGCTGACGCCTTTTTGCGATGTCTAATAATTCTTGAATTCTATCCGTTGTTTCTTCAAGCTTGGAATTAACCTCATCAAGCTCCGATTTTAAAGCTTCCCATGCCTCTTTGGATTCCTTAGCCGTTTCCTTTAAGTCATCAAGTGACGGTCCGCTAATCAGCTTTACAAGTGCCGTTATAGCGGTAATTACGGCGGTGATTGCAAGCAAAATCCAGCCTATAGGATTGGTGGCCATAAACTTCTTAATCGCGCCGTCCGCTATCTTTACGCCCATTGCTATGCCGATACCGATTGCAATAGCGCCCGCAACAATAACCGTTACAATTTGCGACCACTGCTTCTTCGCTTTCATAGCCATAGCAATTAAGACGACTAAATAGACATACGGGTTCTTTGCCATCCACTTTAGACCCGCCGCTATATTTGTCAATAGTGCTTTAGTGTGGAATGCCATAGCCGCGCCTAATGTGCCGTGAGCGGCGGCTTGTGCCGCCAATGCTACCGTCAATTTCTTAACGACAACCGATAATAAAACAACGCCGCCCGTAATTAAGGCAAGCGTCGGGATTATTCCGTCCCCGAAGGTAAGCACGGCATTAAAGATGTTTGCGACTGTTTTTAGAATATCTACCAAAAGCTTTACCAAGTCGCTGTCAAGCAGCGCCAGTGAAAATTCTTCCCACGCGGCTTTAAGTTGGCTGACCTTGCCTTCGATAGAGTCAAGATATTCCTCTTGCGCTTTTTGCAGGCTTCCGACAGCGGCGCCTGCGTTGTTTACAATTTCCTCCGCGTCTTGCCAGTTCTGCATGATGCTGTAAAAGGCATTTTGGATTCTTGTTCCGGCAATCATTTCGGCAACTGCCGCCTGATCTTGCGTGCCTAATGTATCCCAAATCTTTGCAATATCACGCAATATATCGAATGTAGACCTAAGCTCGCCGTTAGCATCAACGATTGCAACCCCGAACTCCTTCATGCGTGCGTCCAACCTTGCCGTTGAAAGTACGTTGCCGATATCCTCACCGAGTTCGGTCAACTCGGCGCTGCTCCTTGAAATTCTGGCGGCCATTGTTCTGACCGCGGTAGACGAAACATTTATGTTTTGCAAGGTTGTGTTTGCCGCCGTCAAAAGTCCCAACGATTGCTGAAGCGTGTTCCTATTAGCCTTCAAAGATGATGCGGCATTGTTCATCGCTATACCGATTTCCTCGGAGGTAATGGCAAAGGTATTGCCAATCCAAACAAATTGGTCTAAAACTCTCTCAAGCTCGTTTGCGCCGACGTCGAAAGCTTTAATTACGGCGGTAATATTCTTTGACGCTTCGTTGATGTTTGTAGCGGCAACCTTGCTATACACCGTCGCCAATTCCGCAAACTTCGCAGCGTCCGGTATCGAATAACCAAGCCTTGCAAACACCGTTGTCGACTTAATCAAATCCTCAACGGATGCGCCTATTTCTTTTGCGGTTTTAGTTACCGACTTTGCAAAATCCGCGTAGGTCTTATCCGACTTCCGCGTAACGATACGTAGCTCAGTCATCGCTTTATCAAGCCTTATGACATTCTGATATACCTGACGGAGCGCCATAGTGAGCATCCCGATAATCGCATAAGAGAGCGTGTTGAAAAATTTGCTCGTAAACGCTTTCCTGAGCTTAGAAAAGAATGTGTCCGATTCGACTGTTAGCCTGCTGAAGGTGCCGGATGCCTCCTTAGTGGCATGAGCCATGTTGCGAATTTGCTCCGCCGCTTTCTCCGGTTCCTTACTTATGTCCTGAGCCATTGCAGTCTTTAATCTTTCGGCTTCCTGAGCCGCCTCTTTGTTATGAGCAATTAAGTCCCTGTACCTTTCAAGCAGAGCTTCTGCGTTAGCCTGTAGGCCTTTAAGACTTGTTTCCTGCCTCAAAGCCGTTTGGTCGTCTTGATGACTGGCTATCGCTATTTTTAATTGAAGCTGGGCTTCAAGCCTTGCGTTCAGTGCGTCAAGCCGTTCAAGCTCTTCGCCGCTCAGCTTGGGCTCGTTTGCCGCGCTTGCCGACTTTAATCTTTCGTCTATCTCTGCGAGTATCGCCTTCTGCACTTCGATTGCCTCGGTTCCCTTGTGTCTCAACGAAATAAGCTTTTCTTCCGCTTTATAGCGTTCTTTCGTCAGTAATTCCAGTTCCCGGTATAAATCAATCTCTTTCTCTGGCGCTTGCTTGGCTTGCCCCTCGCCCGGCTTAGTTCCGATTGTATTAGTGATTTTAATGTTTTGTACTTGGGCGTTGATTTTCTTTGAAAGCGCATTGATTTGTTTCTTGAAAAAGTTTTGGTCTATTCCGAGCTTTATCTTAAATCTGGGAGGTTCCTTGTTAATCCGATCAACAATTTCGGTTAGCTGCCGCAAAATGCGAGCGCCTGAGTCTCCGCTGATTGAACCGCGCCCGAAAACGCCGAACTTAATCCCTACGACATTTCTTTCGGTTGCCATAGCGTAAACCTC
>Ga0099364_10002386_pt1 | contig 30013 bp, 35 predicted proteins | sample TergutTh196P3_FD_73070 | JGI IMG/M metagenome (GOLD analysis project Ga0099364, IMG submission 73070) | Microcerotermes parvus P3 segment gut microbial communities from Pointe-Noire, Republic of the Congo - Th196 P3 | ecosystem: Host-associated > Arthropoda: Insects > Digestive system > Gut ...
ATTTGCGGACGCAAAAATCATACGAAATTTGATATGAAATTAAGTTCCTAAAAAAAACGGCTTGAAAACCGCTTTGAAAGCTGGTATCATATCAAAATGAGCAATGGAAAAGACAAAGAACCGACGCCGGAAGAAATAAAGGCTGTTATGTCATATATGGGCAAGATCGGCGGTAGCGCAACAATGGCGAAGAAAACCCCCGAAGAACTCGCAGAGTTTACCTCTGCTGGCGGCAAAGCCCGTGCTGCTTCTCTATCCCCAGAGCGTAGAAAAGAAATAGCAAAAAAAGCCTCACAGGCAGCCGCAAAAGCACGAACAGAAAAAGCAAAGGCCGCCAGAAACGCCAGACGTAACGCCAAAAAAGCCCAAAAAGCCAACACAAATACCGAGCTGTCAAGTAATCCTTGATAGCTCATTCCCAGCTATGCTTGCTTGCACATCCAATTAATTGAACACAAACAAGCAAGCATTTTGTATATTGGTAGACCAATGGTAGACCACCTGCTATCATTACGCCATGTTTACGAAAGATGATCGTAGTGAGGGTGGTTATCGTCGAGCGGCGAGGTTGCGTCCGGAGCGTCGCGTAGAGATAGCACGTAAGGCGGTCGAAGCACGTTGGGCAAAAGCGAGAGAGCGAGCTAAAGCGGCTGAGGAGCTGGATAGGCGTGCCAGGGAGATAGCGATTGAGTTATATGGCGACCCGTATATCGAACTGGAGAGCGTAGCGCGGCGATAGTGGCGGTATAATTGACGGTATATTGATATAGTATGTAGCGTAAGTTATGTACTATCAGTAGGTTACAGACGTATGGTGATAGACTATATAACTATCACACCTGTCATAACGGCCATCTGGATGTCCTCGCCTGCCTTGTCTGCCTGCGAGCCTGCGACGAGCATGCCTTGTCTGTTTTGTCCTGCCTTGTCTGCCTGATGCCGATGTCTTGATTCGACGCCTGGGTAAGATAGCAAATACCCGTAAGCTGTTGATATTATTGACGATGCGTGATGCCCCAGGCTGAACCAGACTCTGACCACAAACCAAAAGGGGGTAAACCGCGTTGTATTTGTATCTGTTACCCCTCGAACAATTTATTCCAATTTTTGGGTTGTCACCAACTGTCACCATTTGTTTCGTATAATAAAAAAAAAGTACCTTTGGTGAGCTGGCGGCGAAGCTCGTCGCGAACCCGCGCGATTTCAGCGCGTAGATCAAGTACCTTTGTGCATAACCCCTACTCATAGTAGTACCATATTTTTGGTTTATTGTCAAGGCTTATTAACGGTGACAAATGGTGAATTTTGTCACCATCTGTCACCATCTGTCACCATCTGTCACCATTTGTCACCATTTGTCACCATTTGTCACCATTTGTCACCATTTGTCACCGTTGACATATATGAAACGTGTCGCATTATATTTGTATGGGCATGAATTTGAATACTGGTAGACCAGAGGGTAACGGGACGGCGCTTGCGCATATTTCGGAAAAGTTATCTCCGAAAAAGCATGAAATAGTAAGGTTGTTCATATCTGGTATGAAAATTAGTGAAATAGCGGATAAGCTTGGTATAAAGAGCCGTGCCACGATTCATAATGCGCTTAATACGAGCGCTGCGAGGCGGATGATTGAAGGTGTAGAGAATCTTCAGGACACGTATGCCCTGCGCAATCAGAAAAAAGTTTGTGATTTAACAGAGAAGTCTTTGGATTTTTGTTTAAGCGTTCTTGATGGCTGTGACAAAAACGGTAACGAAGTTCGGGCTAGTGTTTCGCAGAAGCTTAGCGTGGCATTTGAACACTTGCGCGAGTATTCCGGTTTGCGGGTACCTACAAAGATTCAAAATAATTCTTCCATATCAATGACAATAGAAGATTTAGATAGGTTTAAAACTATCTATCGCAATAATGCGCCTGTAATTGATGCTATCGCAACGGAGGTTGAAGATGGACAGTGAAATGACGATAGATCCGCGATTACGCGAAATGGTTAAACTGCACGAAGGGCTTAGGCTTAAACCGTATCAATGCACTGCCGGGCGGTGGACAGTCGGTTATGGCCACAATTTGGAAGCTCACGGTAAAACGTTAATGGAAAGTATTACGCTGCAAGAAGCGGAGCAGTGGCTTGATAAAGACATAGAATCGGCACATAGCTCATGTATTGCCAATATGCCGTATTTTGGATTATTGGATGAGGTTCGCCGCGCCGTGCTGATAGACATGTGTTTTAACCTGGGAATTAACGGATTGTTGGGATTTAAGAAGACGCTCGGATATGTTGCAAACGGCAATTACACAACAGCGGCAGCAGAAATGCTGGATTCCAAGTGGGCGAAACAAGTTGGCTACCGCGCTATTCGATTGTCACAAATGATGGCATATGGCAAATGGGCTGCTGACATACCTTCGTAAGGAGATAAAAGATATGTGGAAAAAAATAGCATTAATAGTAGCAAGGATAGGACTAAGCCTGCTTGCGCCAAAGGTTGGCGGCGTGCTTAATGAGATTCAGAAAGTTGCGGAAGTTGCGCTGCCTATTGTGGAGAGCGTTGCAAAGTCCGAGATGGTTAAAAATGGCGATGACGTAAATCAAATAAAATGGAACAGCTCCATGGCGATGACTAAAGATGCCCTGCTCGACGCTGGCATAGCGCAAAAAAATCACATCGTCGAAAGCGGCGTACAACTTGCGTATTCGCTTATCAAGGACAAGATAAAGAAATAATGTTCCACATTCGGGAAGAAATTAAAAACTATCCAGAAGTGATGGCGGGGCTTAACGATTGCTCAAAATCGACCAAAGCTCTGGCGAAAGTATTTTTCGAGGAACGCTTTAATCTACCATTCGCGCCGTCTATTCATGACAAGATATTTGAGTTAATAGACGGGCCTGCAAACAGAGTGGCTATTGCCGCCCCGCGCGGGTTTGGCAAAACATCACTTGTCGCGCTTGCTTTTATGGCGCGGTATATCCTGTTTGGAATAACTCCGTTTATTGTTTACATAAACAAATCGCATGACGCGGCAAGTCTGCAAACTGAAAACCTTAAACGTGAATTATTGTCCAACGATTTGATAAAAAAAATATTTGGAAACGTAAAGCCTGAAGCAACAGATGATTTCGAGGAAGAGTTTTCTAAAAAGGCATGGGTTGCGCAGGGTACGCGCGTAATGCCTCGCGGCACAGGACAGCAAGTCCGCGGCATACTGCATAAAAATTCACGCCCTGGGTTGTTTGTTCTTGACGATATTGAAGACCCGCAGCAAATAACCAATGAAGATTATCGCAGGAAAACTTATGAGTGGCTTTACGCGGATGTAATAAAAGCCGTGCCGCAAGTCGGTAAGGAAAGCGAATCGTACAAAATCGTCTATATCGACACACTTAAGCACGAAGATTCCATACTTCAGCGCCTCATTGAATCACCAGACTGGGAGAGCGTTCGCCTGGAGGCTTGCGACGATGACTTTAATCCAACTGCACCAGAATTTCTGTCTCGTGAAAAAGTTCTTAAGGAGTGGGAGGATTACAGTAATGCAGGTCAATCGGATGTCTTTTTCAGGGAAATGCGTAATCTTCCAATCTCCACACAAGACGCATCCTTTCGTGATGAGTATTTCCGATACTACAACATACCAATGGGAACTTATTTCAGAGAAGGCATCGACACTTCAATGACCGAATCCCAACTTAATGGTTCGCAAAGTATCGAAAACGTCGTTCTTGTTGATCCTGCCAAAACGGTTAAATCTACCTCTGCCGATACTGCTATCATAGGAATTGGCATAGACAGGACAAGCCAACGCATTTACATCAGAGATATTGACTGCGGCAAGTGGTACCCAGATGAACAATACGAACGTACACTTGAAATGATAAAACGCATTCGAGCGCGCGCGCTCGGATGGGAAGTTACAGGCTTGGGCGAATATGCAAAACAACCGCTTACTAATTTCTTCCACTCCAGAGGATTTTTCATTGACATAAAATGGCTGGATGCCCGCGGCGGACATGGAGAGGAAAAGGGTAAGGCAATGCGCGTCCGTTCCCTCGTCCCTTATTACCGGCAGGGACAAATCTACCATAACAAAAGCTGCGCGAACATTCCCGTACTCGAACAACAATTGCGGATGTTCCCGCGAAGCAAAAGATGGGACGTAATGGACGCAACCGCTTACATCGTTCAGCTACTGGAAGAGGGCGGGCGTTACTTCTCTCCTATCTACGAGGACGCTGACTCTATCGAGGCCGAATACGCGGACATAACCTACGACGCGCCTCTCACTTACGGAGATGGGTGGATATGAAGTACGGAGGTAAAAGTCATGAGCTTTAAGATTGGGCAAGCCGCGTGGCTTGGCGAACTTCAAGAACACCTTGACGAATTTCTTACGAAAGGACACAGCCTTGCGATTGATTACGATGGCCTTGGACCGCTTGGCGATACAAAGGGCGAGGTGGTCAACCTTATCGGAACTGGTACGAGCGTTCTGGAAACGGTCACTGTTACATTCACTTCTGGAACTGCTTATAGTGTTGTGGGCAGTGTTAGTGGTGCTCTCGGAACTGGTTCAGTTGGTAACGCGTTTCATGGGTCGGTAGTAGAGTTCGTCATTTCGCCAGGCGTCACGCCGTTTTCAGGTGGTGACGTGATTAAGTTTGTGATGACCCGGCCGTGGGAACGGTTGAGAAAAGCAAACATCAAGGGGCCTAATTGGGACGCGGGAGTTGACTTTGCGTTGGCATTCACCGAAGGTGACGAGTATTGGTACAAAGCGCCTGGCAATACGGATGAAGATGAGATTTTCATCGGTATGCAACGCTTCGCCAATAACATCGGCGATTATGACAATCTCTATGTAATGGGCGCTGTTGGGTTTGAGAGCGAATTTACTCACGAATCCCAGCCAAACTGCCGTGGCGCGTATGTACCGGCGCTGCGCATAGGCGCTATGCCGTACTGGTTCTTTGCCGACGGTGAGCGCGTGATGGTGTTCATTCGTAACACGTCGGTTTACACCGGGTTATATGCCGGCTTTATTAAGCGTTATTGGCCTAAAGAGCAATATCCATACCCATTGGCAATTGGCGGATCGATGAGGTTTACTACGAATCCTGCTGCCAACTCTGCGAACTGGAGGTTTTCTAACACTTCGATAAATCATCATCTGTTTGGTCAGACGCCGGCTAGTACTCTCGGACTTCAGTCCAGCTGTATGTTAAGAGACCCGATTGGACGCTGGATACCGGTTGGGACATCGATTAATAGCGGCACCCTCAGCTCCTCCGATAGTTATAGCAATTTTCCACTAACAGGCATTGGCAACGTGTTTCCGTGGGGCGGCGGCGGAAGATTTACCGCTATCTATCGTAATCTAGACAATTCCTACGCACTGTTTCCGACGTCAATCAGTGAAGTCTTTGCGGAGATGACTATCTTGGATACTTCATCGTGGAGTATGGACAATCTTCGTAACAGGCTGTACGGCCTTTATAGAGGCATGCAACAAGGAATGTGGCAGCTTGGTGAGTTTTCCGGAATGTTCGCCATAACAGGCTACGAAAATGGTTCAGAGAACATAATAAATCTCGGAAAACGCCGTTACGTAGTTATACAAAACGCGCATCGTACCACACCTGATGCTTATCGCGCGATTGAATTGGCGTAAGGATTAAATCATGGCATACACAACAGGTAATTACACTAACGCGTCAGACGCCCTGCAGGCAGCGATAACGTGGCTGCAAGGACTCGGCTGGACAATACATCAGAACTCAACCACAGCCACAACTCGCAGGGCGCATTTGTCGAAAGGCGGTATGTATATCCACCTCCTGGCTACGTCCGGCACAGCTAATCCGTGGGCGTATGCGTTGAGCGGCACTGCGTCGGCAACTGCTGAGGCGATATGTATATACTCCAGCACTGGTTACGATGCGGGACTGGCGTGGAACGCGCAACCCGGCGGCCCGATTCAGTCCGGGCAGACGTATAACGTCGGGGCTGGCACGAGGCTGTCTGCGGAAGGCGGTAGATACGATTTCTATTCCGACCCTCTGGATAATGTCATCCTGATATTCGAGGGATTGGCGGTTCTGCCTGTACATCTTACCTCATCCAACGCAGATTCAAGCACAATCCATCCGTTAAACTGCGGTTACGTTGGTTGGGGCAGGCTGAAAAAGTATGGAGAGTACGCTGGCGGAGATTATTTCTTCGGCTCCGTTGCAGGCAGGCATGTGCTGACTCAGCAGTATACGAGCGGAACCGGTTCAACCTACATGCGCTCAAGCATCGACTTGCCGGCGCTGTGCCCATTTTCTGATACGCATTATTCCTACGTATCAACCGCTTATGACGCCAACTGGTGGGTGTACTGCGAAATACCCGAAGACAGTTGGTCTGGCTGGGCAAGTATGTCCGCCACAAACACGGCAGGTTCCGGACGCACCGGTAAAACAGCGGCCAGCGGCGTTCCAGGTTACAACCCAGCTCCTAGAAGCTTGCTGGGCTTAGACTTGGTAACGCCAATAAACATGGGCTCTTTAGCAATTCAGCCTTTACCGCTTTACATATTCGTTAATCGCGCTGTTGCAACAGCGTTGTGGTCTCCAATTGGCGAAGCGCCTGAATTACTCGGCTTTAATGTAGTGCAGTTCATGGCTTCATGGAATCTCCCACGCCGGCACGTAGCGAAGCGCGACGGAATCGAATACGTACTTTACGACAACTGGATTGTGCGAAAATATGTCTAGCCACCTCTTCCAACCAGATATGCTGCCCGGAGTAACGCGCGATGGCGCAGGAGCCATACCGTGGAATGTCGCCGTCGACGCGCAGTTTCAGCCTGCGCCAGTACCGCAAAATCCATTAGAGCGCATTGCCGCCGCGCCACTACTCACAACGTATGGTTTACGGCTACTCGTGACGTATGAAGAGGCGTCCAGAATGTTACGCGGCGCTGGAGCTGCGTCATTCGGACGCTCCGTATGGGGACGCCCGGAAGGCTGGAGTAAGAGTTGGCGCGAGCCAGAGTCTCAACGCCCGCAAATCCGCGTGTGGAACGGCATATTTGGCGAGACGCGTTTTGGCGCAATAGCAGGGATGTGGCCGGAACTTATTACTTACGCTTGGCCGAGTACTGTCCCGCGCGGCACGCCAAGCATCCTATTTTGGGAAACGCGCTACGCAGACGATGTGTGGATTTCACAAGGTATTGGCTTGCAGGAAACACAGGGAATGATTCCCGTCGCGCCGCGCATAACAACCGCATATGTTGTGTTGGCGATAGGCCGTTCCGGCGTAACCGGCGCAATCGTCGTCGTTACAGTGTTCGTCGCGCCGCCAAGCGGCGGTGACGGAGGTCCATTTGACCTCCAAAAATGTTTCGCAAACGTAGGAATCAACAACATCCAACGAGACGATAAAGGTCGCCTCATAATCGAAGTATCAGCAGAGGAGGCGCAGTAATGGACATAGGTACAGGCGTAGCGATAGGCGGAATGGTACTTGGCTGGGCATTCACACTCGGTAAGTACACCATGTCCCACAAAAAGATGGACGAGGAGATAAAAAGGCTCGAAGCCAAGATATGCAAAGACATTGAAGATACGGACGCAAAAATGGTTCGTAATCTCGAAAAGATTTACCAAAAACTCGAAAGCGTTCCAACCTCTCCATGTCGAACGATGCAAGGATGCCAGTTCAATGACAAGATAGAGAGCAGATTGGATTCCATTGTCGAGAAAGTGCACCGGTTGCACAAACGGATGATTTCGATAAGTCATGCCGTCTCAGGCTCCAGCGGCCAAAGCAGAGAAATAACTAAATCTAATTTACCGTAAGGAGTCAAACACACTATGTTGCAAGATATGCACAGAGAAGAAGTTAGCGGAAAAGGCTTTATTTACCACGCGCCGGACAGGTATCGCGGCGCTAGCGGCACAGGAATCGCGGGCATCATTTTGGGCGGCGCAGGCGCGGCGCTCGGCACAGCCGCTGTCGCGAAGCTCGCGGGTAAGATGAACAAACACGAATGCGGGCCGCACTACGGCGGCTACGGCTACGGAGCGTACCCCGCTCCCTATGCGCCGCAAGCGCCTGTCGTTGTGGTGAAAGACGAGGGCAGACATGACCACGGTTACTGTGGCGAAGGCGAACGCCTCAGCGATTACCGGTACAACTCGCATGAATATGAGAGCAAGGAAGCCGCGCGCCTGCGCGAGGAGATCGCAAAGAAAGACGCCGAACTTGCCAAGAAAGAAGCAGAGTTCTATGCCTTCCGCGCCGCGGACGACGTCGAAGACAAACTCAACGCGCGTATCACGCATGTTGAGGGCAAGCTTTCCGAACGCATTTGCGATGCCGAAAAGGGTATCGTAGGCATCCGCCACGACCTTTCCTGCCTCGGCACAACCACCCAGCGCGATTACCGCGAAGTCAATGCCAGAATATCGGGAGTAGTCGAAAGCACAAACGCAAAGTTCCGCGACACATACGAAGATTTCAAAACCGGCGACCGCGAATTGAGAGCGTTCTGCGATTGCACCTTCGTTCCACAGGAGAAAGGCTACATGGACGGACGTCGGGTGAATTTCCACCGTTGCGAACCAGTCGTTGGCACGCAACGCCAAAATCTCTGCGTATGCAACGAAAACCCCTGCGACCGCGATGATCGGCGCAACGACCGCCGCGAAGATTTCGTAGGCTAGGAGACACCATGCTACGACCTATCGACCTTCTCGTAACTCCAGGCACTTCGGTCACCATCGTTGTGCCGCCCGTAGACCTTCACAACGGTAAAGGTTTCGTGCTGGACTTCGTTCTAAGCGACCCTGCGAACGACGCTCTTCAGACGGCGGAAGGAACAGAGGCAGTTAGCATACAGGTGGGGGCAGGGGGTACTATATACCCGCTGCTCACCCGCCTGGGCAACATCTTCTATTCCGACAGATTGTTCAGAAACATAAAGTATGAGCTGGCCTTCGCCACCAACGGCGCTCCGGCAGCCATACTCCATTTCATAAACCTCAATACGCCGCGCCTGGCGCGTCCGTACAACCCTGGCAGAGCGTCCACTCCGCCAGAAACGCCGCCGGCGTAACAAGTTAGGAGAGATATGATTACTAAGACAGAATTTGTAGACGGCGTCATCGGTTTCGTAGAAACTCACATGCTTCCAAAATTCCAGGGCTGGCAAAGCTGGAGCGTGAAGGCGGCGCTATTCACCTTTAAGCTCCGCGCTGATGCCTTCATGGATATGGCCATGCGCTATGCCGAACATCCCGCGGTGAAGCACCTGGGCTTGATGGACGAACAAGGTCGCATAAACATCGACCTGCTCCTTCAAGTCGTTGAGGGTACCAAAGCCAGTATGCCTAATCCGATATGGGATTCCGGCGAAGGGACTACGCTTACTCAAATCATAGGCCGAATCGTTATCGAGCCAGAGTTAATCGTATCTCTCCTTTCATCTATGAAGAAAAAAGGAGCCTTTTAACACTATGCACGCACCGAAAGTACATGAACTGATTCACTGTGAGCTTGAGAAGGTTATGGAGCATTTCTGCAAACACGGGCTGAACCGCGCCGACATCGAACTCATGCACACACTCGTCCATATCGAGGAATACCTCGATGACTGGATGAAAGAAGAACCGCACACATACCAGAGAACTTCATAAACGTATCACTGCTCTTATTCTCGAACGCGCGCATGAGGCGCGTGCCGCTATCCTCCACCGCGAGCCGTTATGGCGCTCGATGGATCAGAAATTAAAAGCGTATGTGCGTCCGGAAGTGATTGAGAAAATGCGGAAGGCGCAGGAACGCGAGGAGAAAATGCCATGCTTAGTGGAAGAGGAGAGAATCGTTTTTCCCTATACCTACAGTATGCTGGAAGGGCTGCTGACGTACCTGACGTCGGCGTTCATTCAAGACCCGATATTCCAGTACGAAGGCGTGGAGGGGGATGATGTGATAGGAGCAGCTCTTATGGAGCTGGTAGTGCAGGTGCACTGCAACAAGAGCAAAGTGGCGCTGGCGATACACACGGCGCTGAGAGACGCCCTGGCCTACGGTTACGGAGTGGCGATTCCGTCGTGGAGACGGCAGATCGGGATGGAAGTAATCCGCACCGCGACGCCTGGAGAACGCATATTTATACCAGACCAACTCCTATACGAGGGTAACGCGCTCGATACCATTTCTCCGTACATGGTGTTCCCCGACCCGAATGTGAGTTCCGTAGGCATACAGGACGGAGAGTTTTTCGGCTGGCTGGAGCGTACCAACTATATGCGCCTTGCGACGGCGGAGAATGAGACGGAGAGCGAGTATTTTAACGTAAGGTATTTACGCCAGGTACAGCAGGGACAAAGCGCTCTGGCGTGGGATTACTCGGTCGATAACGCGCCCGGCTCAAGAGGACGATACACAAGCGGAAACGCCGCCAACCCGATTGACGTGATAAAGATGTACGTAACGCTGATTCCAGCGGAATGGGAGCTGAGCGAGAATGAATACCCGGAGAAATGGTATTTTGAGCTTGCCAATGACAGCGTTATCATTCGCGCCCATCCTGCCGCGCACGCGCACGGTATGTATCCTGTTGCCGTAGCAAGCCCGGAGTTCGATGGTTACGACGCGTTCCCGATAGGCCGCATGGAGATACTTAACGGACTTCAGGATACGCTGGATTTTCTTTTCCACTCGCACATTATGAACGTCCGGAAGGGCGTAAATAACCGATGGATAGTTGACCCGCAGCGAATCAATATTCACGACCTGATGGATAACAGCGCGGGCGGTATCATACGAACGCGCCGCGACATTTGGACGGGCGGTATCTCTGACGCGATACAACAAATGCCTGTCAACGACGTTACGCGAAACAATATAGGCGATTCGCAATACATAACAGGCTGGATGGATCGTATCAGCGGCGCGGACGCGGCAATGCAAGGCTTCCTGCGCCAGGGCGGGCCGGAGCGCCTCACCGCGAAAGAGTTCCTGGGAACGCAAAACCAGGCGCATGGACGCCTTGCGCGGCTCGCTCAAAGTATCTCAATGCAATTTATGCAGGACATCGGGAAGATGTTCGCCATACATACCAAGCAATTTATGAACGACGACACCTATGTAAAGCTGGTCGGCAGACATGGCGAACGCCTCCAACAGCATTTCTACGGCGCCGTGACGCACCGCGTGACGCCGGATGAGCTTAACATCGATTATGACCTTCTGATGCGCGACGGTTCGCTGCCTGGCGGGCAGGGAGCGCAGGTAATGATGCAACTGTTCGACATTCTTGCGGGAGTGCCGGAGCTGGCAATGCAGTTCGACGTACCGCGCATCTTTTCATACATCGCTACGCAGTTCGGAGTAAAGAACGTTGACGATTTCAGAAGACAACTACAACCGCAAACAATGCCGGATGAGCAGGTTGAAGCCGAAGCTCAAGCCGGTAATCTCGTACCGCTGCAAGGAGTGGCATGATGGAAGAGAAGAAAGAAATTAAAAAGAACGTGATTCGCTCTTCAAAGGGAGAGCTGGAACAGTTCATGCAAAGCATGGTCTGGCAGGACATTCTCGACGAACTCAAAGTGATGATCGAACGTTCGCAGAAGGAGCTTAGCGACCTGCCGACTCAGGCAAGGCTGGGGCTGCTTCCCGCCGGGTCGCTCGAAGTCCGTCTCGGCGGAGTTGACGCCAGCATCAAAGCATTTACATGGATGGCAGATAACATGCTTCTCGAGATGATACAAGACCTCGATGAAGACCCGAACGCGGCTGCGCCTGCGGACGCCGCTCCGGTTAATGAGATTCCGCAGGGACCTAAGCCCTTCACGGGCACTTTAATGTAAATAGAGGATAATAATATGGACCCGCAAGATGTAGACACACAAAACAGGCAAGCGCTGAATGCAATGTTAAATGACATATCCGGCATCGATGTCGGCAACGCGCTGGAAATAATGAACAACGAAGAACCGCAGGATGGTTACGATGCGGACGGTGATGCGCTGCCGGCGATACCGCCCGATCCGCGTATGGCGCAACAGCCCGATCCGCGCGCTCAGCCGCGGCAGGATGAGGAACTGCACGATCCCGACATAGCCGCGCTATTCGCGGGCGGCGGCGGCGATTCCGTGCAGACCTTGCAACTTCAGCAACAGATTGCCGCGTTGCAGGCGCAACTCACACAGATGCAACAGCAGAATCTCCAGCAGCAGGCGCAAGCGCCCGTCGAATATATCAACGAGGCAGAGTTCGAGGAACTCCTGGCCAGCCCAGCAAAATTGAACGCGAAGTTAAACGCCGTAGCCCAGGAAGCCGCAAAACGCGCGGTCGAGCAGGCTACGGTGTACACGCATGGAATGATAAATCAGCAGGCGCAGACAACGCAGGCAGTAGAAACATTCTACGCCAAAAATCCCGACCTGAACGCATACCGCGACGACGTCAGGGACATTGCCGGCAAGCTGATAAAACAGAATCCCAACCTCAACATGGCGCAGCTTCTGGAAAAGACAGCAAAAGCTACGAGGTGGTACAGAAAACTCCCAACTCCAATCACTGGTCGGCGCGGCGGAGCGCAGGCCAGGGGAGTCTCTCAACTCCCGCAACGCCGTGGCGGCGCAGCGGGAAGTCCGCAAAACAACCAGGGCGCAATGACAGCTCATGAAGCTGAAATTGACGCAATGTTAAAAGTAGCCGGGATTTAACCTCGGCTCCCAACATAAGGAGAGAAACTAATGGGTTTCTTAGGAATGCGAGGGACTGGAGATTGGGTCCCGAATCAACGTAAACTTAGCTGGCGCGAGATGATTCTCCGCCTTTACCCCAACGGACGAGCGCCGCTCACGGCGATGCTCTCCAAAATGAAGAAAACGCCTCTGGACGATCCGACGTTCAATTGGTGGGCGAAAATCTTCAGCTCTGTACAAGGCCCGGTGACCGCCACTACGCTGGCTACCACCGCCACTATTGGCACGGAGTTCACCGTTACGCTTGGCACTCGTTCCGCTGCTGCCGCGGATGGGTCTATGCCTCCGCTTGCCATACCTCCCGGCAAGCCCGGCGCGAAGCAGCAGCAGCCTGAATCTATTCTCGGCGGCGTTACCAGCCCCAACCGCATGGATCGTCCGGCCGGGAACGAAAGGACGAACATAGAGTCATACATGACTCTCATTCGTCCCGGTCATCAAATGCTCCTGCTCAGTAGCGGCAACGCGCCTTTCTCACTCAATGCGAAGGTCGTTTCACTTGCTGCCGGAGCTGATGCAAACACCACAGTAGTCACGCTTCGCGCGCTCGAAGCTCCGTACGGACTCGGCACGTCCGACACCGTGGACTACTTCATGATCGTCGGTAACATTAACCCCGAAGGCGGCGAGATGCCCGACGCAATATCCACCGACCCCGTGCAGATTTGGAACAACACCCAAATCTTTAGAACTCCGCTTTCGATTACGCGCACCGCTCGCAAAACACGTCTGCGCACTCCTGAGCAGTACCAGGAATCGAAAATGGAATGCCTTGAAATGCACTCCGTCGAAATGGAACTCGCGTTTCTTTTCGGCGTGCAGAGCGTCCGCCTCGGCGCGAACAATCAGCCCGAACGAACGACTATGGGGTGGGAGAATTTCACCAAGAAGTTCGCCCCGAACAACGTGTTCGACGCGACCGCCGCCACAAACCCAAGCGGCCTCGCCCAGCGTCCCGGCGGCTGGACTGCCGAATCTAACGGCATAACCAACGGCGAGCGCTTCCTTGATGATGTGTTCGAGTACATTCTCCGTTACGGCGGAAGCGACCGAACCATTCTCTGCGGTAACGGCGTTGTTCGCGGTTTGAATGACATTCCGAAAGTCGCCGGAACAATTCAGATCGCCCCCAAACAGCAGACCTACGGTCTGCGCGTAATGGATTGGGTTACTCCTTACGGGAACTTCAATCTCCTTACGCATCCGTTGTTCAACGCGAATCCTCGCTTGCGCAACACCGCGTTCATCATGGACACGCAGTCGCTCGAATTTCGTTACATCGACGACACAACGTTCTTCGGCGAAAGCGGCAAAACCCGCGCAGAGGGTACTGGACACAACCGCATCGACGGCATTAAGGAAGAGTACCTGACCGAAGCCGGTCTGGAGTTTGGCCTTCCCATGCTCGGCGCGATTATTTACAACTTCGGCAAAGACCGCGTAGCGGCGTAGTCGTCAATAATGCCAGGTAAGGGAGAAATTCTTCCTTACCTGGTGTGCTAAGAGGTCGTCATGGATTTACTTACGATAAGAAAGCTGTTCAGGGACATGAGCGGTCGTTATGACCTCGTAAATGACGACCTCTCGAATAATGATGAACTGAACGGCGGCGCGGATGTGTTTATCAATGAAGGTTCGAGGTGGCTGGACAGACGCACTATTATCGAACGTTCATGGATAACGCATCCGCAGTGGGTAACGCGGGGAACCTGGGTAGTACAGTTTCCGACGGCGCGTTCCGTGCAGCAGGTAAGGGTTAATGACGCGCAGGTTGCGCGAGTGTCCCTGGCAGAGCTTATGACAACTATCAATCAGCGGCGCGGCGAGCTTAGCGATGGCATTCCAGTAAGCTATGCGCTGGTTGCCACAAAGCCTCTCGCTGCGCCGGTGAATGTCTCGGATTATCAGGAGTTCTTCAGTACCCTGGAGTTGACGCCGGATACGCGGGAAGAGGCAAACACGGTTATCTTCTCGTCAATGGTTCCAACTGTGGGCGCTATGGTGACGGTTGTGGCGAAGTTTTATCAGAGGATGCTGAAAGATGATGATGACGTGAATTACTGGTCTCGTACGCATCCGGTGCTTTTGGTGAATAGCGCTGTACGTCAATCCCACATTGCAAGCGGGAATAAGGCATTGCTGGACATTATTAATCAGGAGATTGATAAAGACCTTGCGGCAATGAGCACCGACCGGATTGAAGATGATACATGGGGCGCTGTGCAGATGAGGAGTAATTACTGATGAGCGAAGATGTGGTAGAAGCTGCCAAAGAAGTGGCGTATGTGGAGATTTCGCCGGTACAGTTTGACGCGATTGTGGTTAAGGCGTCGGAAATGGCCGCGGAATTACTCGCTACGCAGTTCCAAATGCTTGCGAAGATTCAGACCGAGTTGGTTACAAACGTAAAGGGCTTGTATGAGCAGAATCCCGCACTCAAGGGCAGGCACGATGAGCTGGGCGGGATGATGAGGAAACTGGTGACGGCGAATCCCAAACTTGACTGGAAGGATGCGCTTGACCGCGCGGCCAAAGAGGTGCTGAAAAATGCCAACTGATCCACGAGGGGAGTTCAGCCATTCCATTAGCGCGGATATGCTGAAGAATGGGCTGATAAGAGATGAGCATCTGGCGCGGGACAAGAACTTCCTTGCGGAATGCGATATGGTTGTCGGGTACGCGGGGTCGCTTGCGACGGTGCCAAATCTCGTAAGCGCTATTGTGCCAGACCTTCCTGAGTGTGAATGGCCATTCCCGCAGGTAATTACGACGCAGAGAGCGCTCTTTATTTGCACGGAGCAGGACATTTATACGTACTCCGGCGGGGCGCTGAATCTCATTTGGAGCGGTGACGAAAACTACTGGCGATGGACGGTACTTGACCATATCACCGATGTTTGGCTTGCCAATGGCCAGCACGTCCTGCGGTATAACGTGGCTAAGGGAGAACTGACGCCGGAAGAGCCGCATGGCGGTGAAGTGGACGTCGGGATTCCAAACTTTGTGTGTTCGACCACCTATAACGGACAATCAATTATAGGCGGTGTCACTGTGCCGGAACCTTCTCTCGAAACTCCGCCTTCCGCTACAAGCGACCAGGTCTGGTTCAGCGTTCCTGGTGAAATGAACTTCTCGCTGGATGAGCGCAACATGAGCGGACGCCGCTCCGCCGGCGCTCATTGCGATTGTCTTTGGATGGAAAAGCTTGGACAAAAAGTTATTGTATTTTCATCTCACGGTACTGACGCTCTGTATCCAGCGGATGTTGGCTGGGGACTTGAGCATCTTACGGATTATGGTTTGTTCAGTCAATGGGCTATCACAAGAGCTGACGAGGGTACTCTGTGGTTCATCGACAGCAGAAGGCATTTAATGGAAATGAACGCCGATGGGCTGCGCGACCACGGATGCGAGATGTGGTTTGACGTGAAAGAATGGGTATTGAGCTGGGACCCTCGACACAAGCTGCTCTATATCTGCAATGGCGCGGAAGGGTTCGTTTACAATCCCGATGAAGAGTCGCTTGCGCGGGGCGTCGCGGGCATTAGCGGAATTACTTCGAGTAACCTGGTGGTAGGCAATGCTGGAACTGTCGCGCCCGGCGCGATTAACGTTACTACGAACTGGTACGACTTTGGCAGTCGGGCGTACAAGACGATTCAACGCGTGGAATACTCAATGGCGGTGGAAAACGCGCGTAACTGCCTTCAGGGCGCTATTGACTTTCGTACGGATAATGAGAGCGCATGGCGGACTACGCCGTGGAAACGCATTTGCCCAAGCGGCATTCTTTGGACGCCGTGTTATGGCGTTGAATTTCGTATTCGCGCGCGTTCCCGTGGAGCGCTTACTCAGCAAGGACACCTCGATAACATCCGCGTTATAGGGACAATCCACGGTTACGATTTTCTCAACGCGATTGGATGGGCTCCAAACGCCAATTCACCAACCAGTGCGGGGTAATAATTATGGCTGACCAGAAGACAGAAACTGTAGTTCGCTACGCCGAATATCTGGAGGATACCCACAAGCGCATAGTGGAGGCAATTGAACCGGTTGCGTTTACTATTGCTAATGAACTGAACCCGTTTGCTACGTTCGCGCCCTGGGACCTTGACCAGCTTTACATTGACCCTTCGATGAAAGGACAAACTTTCGAGAGTTGGTTGGCGGAAATGGACTTAGTCGGCACATTTGGTCCCGTCACATATGTGCCTAATCCGGCGTATCCTTCAGACCCAAGCGCTAATCCGACAGTTCCTTCATACACAGAAACACAAATGCGCATATGGGAACGCTGGGAACGCGAGCGTATGCCGACGCTCTTCGGAGTGTGGCGTAACAACGTTCTCAATCTGGATGTAGTAGAGCTGTGGGCAGAAATGGTGGCAAGGGCATCGTATGCCGCTCCTCCAATGCCCGTCCTGCCTTCAATGCCGACAATGCCTGACGTGCCGGACGTAAGCGCTTCAACAGCGCCAGTACCGACTATGCCTGAAATGCCTTCCGAACCGGATTGGCAGACGTGGGTTGAGAATGCCGTAAGCGCTCGCAGGGCATTTCTGCTGCATGAATTTGATACGCAGATTGATCCGCGTATTCGCGCGGGTATGCGCGACTCAAATTCGATAACGAGTTCTTACTATGTCGTGGCGCGCGAAGCAGCGCTCTCACATCATCTTCTCCAACTGAATGAATTTCAGGCGCAGCTTGAGTTAAAGAAGCCAGAATATGAACTTCAACGGTATGGTCTGGGATTTAAAAAACCTGAACTTGAACTGCAACACGCGTCGCTGGCGATGCAAAGAGATGACGTGGCGACAAGGCGCTATGAACTTGCGCTGCGAATACCCGCCCTTCACCTACAGCATGGCGAACTCGCGCTGCGTTATGGGCAGTTGCTATTATCTCAATACGAACTCATGCTGAAGTCAGTAGCACATGGCACTGATGTTTGGCGCTCAATGCTTCAATGGCACGTAAGTATTCCTCAAGAGTACGGGAAGGCGCTCGTAGCCTATGGCGGACAGCGCGCCGACATTGAAGGACATGTTTACGAGCTTAGCGCTAAAGGGTGCCTATGGCCATTTACTGCGTTAGGCCAACTGTCCACCGTCCTCGCCGCGCTCACCACAGGCTATTCAACATCTACTGTTGCCGGTGAAGCCGGCGGTACGGCAAAGAATCGCTGGGCGGGTGTTGCAGGCGGAGCACTCTCCGGCGCCGCCGCCGGTTCAGTCGGCGGACCGTGGGGAATACTTATCGGCGGTGTCGTCGGCGCAGTCGGAGGAGCATTTGCATGAGATTTTATGGATTTGGCTCTGGTAAGGACGGGCTTCACCAAACTGAAGCATTGGTAGATCTAATGGCTCATGCGCAGAATCGTTTTTCTCACATTGTAGCGCCAGGCACTGATTTATCAGGCGTCAGTACCAACGATCCATTTCCAGACTACGGCCTACGCGCGCGCTTCGATACTGGCTACGGTCTTGGGAGTTCCACGCGTGTACTAATGTTGTATATAAACAACCTAATCATGCGCAATTGGGAATTACGCGATAACATGCCTGGCGCAGACCGCGCTGGCACTAACTGGGATGTTGGCGGAGGTAATTCCAATGCAAAGCACTGGGTCATGTGGTCTTGGGAAGTAAACGCGTTTAAGCCAGCTGGCGGATTCAACGCATGGATGCACCAACATGACGCTATGACAATACTTGATTCGTTTATTGGAAACTCCGTGCTTGGCGGCTGGACAGGATTATTCTATCCTAACGCATTTGGTTCAATTTCCCCAGCCAACATGCCCACCTTGCACCCACAGCGGGATACGGAAATTCTAAACCAGCTACGTGCCCACATCGGCGATAGGTCATATGACTGGATTAGCGACGATGCAAAACGGCGTTATAAGTTGCTCATCAAAATTTCAAACACGCTTTCGTCTGATGACATCACATGGTGTCTACCAGTCAAGGCTGTAAGCTCTGATGACAGAGAGCAGTTAATAAGCGTTGTACAACAGATGGCCGCGTCAGAGCATGGCCCGTTTAACCTATTTACACAATATCTGATGGCTTACTATCTACCACAACGCGCGTCTAACGAGTGGGGAAGTTCAGCGCCATACATGACAACCTCAAGCGTCAATACGCCGTACAGACGCAGAGAGAGTAGAATCAATCTGCCATCCGTAGCCAGTCAGGCGCAAAGCTGGGCGCAGTCGATAATGAATACCATAGCCCGCGATGCGTCTGGCGACGATGTCGTAAGCCGCGATTGGGTATGGGCTATACGTAACGGATACACATGGAAGAATAGGTGGAACGTAGAAGATGGACGCGGATTCTTTGGGGAACCCATTGTATCGAACCAGGCATTTGGCCTCCTGCAACGGCTATATAACCAGCAGCGCAGAGCTCCTGTAGACATACTCGACCAACCCATAATTCCGAGCGCGGGCGATGGCGGCTGGGTCGAGGGTGAGCGGACAATGGTATTGATAGAACCACTGCTGCCAGTACAAATCAGTGTTGGGCAAAGCATCGAAATAAAAATCCAGGTAAATAATACATTCGTAATCTGGCCGCAGTACGCCGGACTCGACAATATCCCGTTTTTCATTGGCGCGCGAGACGATAGAGACGACTTCGGAATATCCGCGCGGCGCTTTGTTCCTGGCCCCAACCAGCTTGGTCAGCACAGTCTTGTCATGCAACAGGGTAGTGGTGATGCCCCAACGTCAGTAATAGTTATCATCAATGTTGTAGCCGCCGCTACCCACGGCAATGACCAGTTGTGGCTAGAGTTTGATGAAATTATACATTCAAACGGTAATCATTACGTACATGTTGTTGCCCAATGGACAACCGAAATTGGCAGCGACTACGATGTAGACCCGGCGTGGCACGTCGGCCAGTTCTATCCTGACCCCGCATTTGTCTGGTACTGGTTTCCCGGCGGAGTGGCTACCGCACAGACCAACCAGCCTGTAAGTCGCACGGACGATGGGACAACAGCTACATTTAAGACAGAGGCATGGTTCGGTGTTCCGAATGGTAATGCTGACGTAGGAACAGCGCGTGATGTTCGTGTGCTTGTGCGTCCTATCGGGCCTGTTGTCCCACCCATATTTGATGTGAGTTTCGTATATTTAATTCAAGGTACTTGGTAAGGAGGTACAAAAATGGGAAGTTTCTTAATGCCGCTACTTCAAGCGCTTGGGCGAGGCGCAGGCAACGTGGGCGACTGGATGCAAACCCCTATGGGCAGGCAGTTAATGGCTCAGACTGGAATGGCTATCGGCGGGCAAGACAACATTGCCGCGCAGGGCCTTGGCCAGATGGCGCTGGGCGACGTTGCGGCGAAGCAAAATGCCGCCGCGCTTGCCGCTAATCAATCCATGCAGGACGCCAGACTTGAGCGCATTCTTGCCGCGCTTGGCAGTCGCGGAGGCGGAGTTGCTGGCGGCGCGGATGTCGTGGGCGCAACTCCACGCATATCCAGTGATATGCTGGCCCGCGCGGCAGAGATGTGGAATCTACCTGCCCTCGACCAAAGCGTTGCGCCGCTCGCCAATCCCTTCGACCATCCAATACTCGCCGCAAGGAGGAGATAGTTATGGCAACACTTGAAGAACAATTAGCTGCCTTTAAGGAAGCAAGCCTTCTTGACTTACTTCTTGGCCGCACACCACCGCTACCAGAACCTGAAGACCCGGTTATGCGAAACCTCTACGACGCCAACTTCTTACCTGGCGGCGCACTGGCGGGCAACGCAATTAACTGGCTGAAAACTGCGAAACCAGTTGCGTCCAGTCCCGCGATACGGCAGGCCGGTGTGCTGGCCAAGGAAAAGGCTGCCAGAGTTTTAGCGCAATTGAAAAAGGCTCAGGAAGCCGCGCGTGTCCGGGCAAAAGTACAAGCGGAGCAAGCGGCAATTCGTGCGAACGTTGCACAGAGACAGGCAGCAGCGCAGCGTATCGCAGGTGGTTCGCAGACCTTCGCCGGGTCTAGCCCGGTCCAATTCCGTAATGTCCCACAAGCCACGGAGTTACAACAACAACTTGCGTCTGTGGGTCGCCAGCCGGCACATCCGTTGCTCGGACAAGGCTCTGGACAGGCTTCCACAGCACTGACGCGCGCAGGAAAACCAGAAAATATACCCTCCTCATGGTACACAGAGCCACGACCAAACTATCCTCCAATACAACCAAGTACTCCGCCATTACAGTTGGGAGTTGGCACTAGCGCGGCAGGAACGGGAGGAACTGGCTTGAACGCTGTACTCACTGCGCTGGGCGCTGGTGGCGCTATGCTGGGTGTCATGTCGCTCCTTCCTTATATTGACCAGGCGGACGACGCTACGCTTGAAGCGCTTTCTAACGAATTGGTTAATGCTGGAATAACGGAAGAATCCCTAGCTGGACTTATGGCTGGCGATGCTAAAATCGACTACAGTCAGCCTTATGGCCCGCAGTTACCGCCGACGGCACAGGGCGCGACACACGCAAGCGCCGCTGCGCCTGCTGCGCGTAACATCTTCGGCGCTGACACACCCGCGCCCATGCCACAACCCGAACGTCCCGCAGAAGACATAACCTCTCTGCTCAACGCACTCGGCCTTGAAACCGAATCAGATGTAACTACGCCCGCCGCCGAAAGTGCGCAGACCGTTCATAATTCAACCGGAGATTGGCCGGATTATGCCGGAATGGTCGCGGAACAGTTGATGGCGAATCCGTTTGAAGTGCCGGATTATGGCGCGATGATGGCACAGCACGGCGGACTGTGGACGCCCCAGCAAGTGCAGCAGGCGTATGAGAACGCCCGCAGTCAAGCGGCGATGAACGACCAGAGAGTACAACAGGTTGCGCAGTTGAGGCAGGCGGAAAGGGATTTTTCTTTAAGAGAGCGGCAGCTTGGAATGACTGAGCGCGATCTACGCATACGCGAACGTGATTTTGATCGACGTATGAAAGATGCGGATACAACGGATGAAATACGTAAATTGATAACGGAAAAGTGGGGTGTAACGCCAGAAGAATTTAACATGCTTTCGGGAACCGACCAGGAAACTTTAATGAGAATGAATTTCCCTAAGCTAAATGAAGCGGCGCGAGCGAGAGAATTGGAGAAGTTCAATCGTGATATAGAGTTGTTGAAAGAACGCGAAGCGGCAAGACCAGCAGCGGGCGGGGTAAGTTTGCTTTCTCCACAAGCTGTAAGAAATGCGGCTATACAGCAAATCACGAGTGGAGTATCGCGGTCTTGGGGTATGGGGGCTAACGCTGCGGCTACGCGGGCGGCTGTTGAAAATGAAGTTGCCGAGATTGCGCAAAATCCTAACTTTAATATGGCTATTAATTCAGCAGGGTACAGGTCGGATAGCACTTCACTACGTGATTTACAAGGCGCTGCTGACGGTCTGGACGCATTTGAAGGTTCAATATTTGGAAGTATGGAGCTTGTGCGCGAGTCTTTGAAGAACATACCAGATACCGGCATAGTTTCACTAAATACGTTTGTCCGCTGGTTGGGTCGGCAAACCGGAGATGTGGGTCAGGTGGCATTTGACGCGCTTCTGGGAAGCGTAAATAGCGATATAGCGCGTGCTATGGTAAGCGCCAAGGTATCAGGGGTTACGCTGCCTGAGGGTGCGAGAAACTACTATAATGACATACTCAACAGGAGTTATACGAAAACTCAGTTGATTGCTGCGCTGGAAAATCTGCAAGACACAATTAAAACAAGAAAAGTTTCGTATGACAGTCAGATCAAAAAGATCAATGATCGCATGGAAAAGCGCCTGACGGAAGCACTTGATGGTGGCGGCTTAGACAATACCGGCGTTGAAAAGTGGGATTTTGACGCATCCGGCAACCTGGTTCGGATCAGCGGGGCATCTTCCCCGGCAAGTACAAACATTAATCTCAGCCAGTATGATTTGGATTAGGACAAGCAATTTATGTCAGGAGTTTATTTTGATATTACGGGCGCGAGAAATGCCGGAGCCGGTGAAGAGGCTATTCTTGAACATTTGACGCGCAATCGACGCTTCGATTATCAAGGCGCAATGGCCGCCGGCGCGAGCATTGCGCAAATAAACGATTACCTGTCCAACAAAAAGCCTTCACAAACCAGTTCATATGCTCCGCAGCCGTTACCCGCCAGCCAACCGCGAAATATTGACAGCAATCAGGCAACCATGAGCGCCGCGCCGCCGCGCAATCTTTTACGGCGCGGTTGGGACTATATCAGGGAAATGGGTGAATCGCGCCCGGTTAAACCCGGCGGCGAACCTGTGAGCGCTCTGGGATTGGCGAGTAAAGCCGCGTTTGACATAAGCCCGCAGTTCGCTCGTGAGGAGATTTCCCCGCGTATTGATAATGCTCTCGGCGCAGCGTTTCCAAAAACAGCGGGAGCGCTTCAAGGTATCGCCGAAGCCGCTTCCGGCTTTCTTACTCCCGGCGGCATCGGAATGATAAAGGGTTTGGGCGCATTGGGAAAAGCCGCCGTAAGCGGAGTACGAGGAGCAAAAACCGCGCGAACAGTCGCCGAACTTGGCATTGGAACATCCGCCGCCGTCGGCGCGGTAAAGATGGTAGACGCTGGAGTTGACGCATGGATTGACGGCGATGAGCAGGAAGCCGCGAGACTGCTGACCGGCGCAGGAGTAGACGCCGCGATGACGGCGCTGATTATCGGAGGATGGAGAGCAAAATACAAGAACGCCAAAGCGCGTGTCGATGCCCGTAATCAGATGATTGAAGATGTGAGAGCCGCCGCTGCAAGGGACGTGACGCCCGCGCAATCAGTTCAGGCGCAATCGCCAGGCAACGCGCTGGTCAGACAGCAAGGCCAAAACTCCGCGCCGCAGGCAACTCCGGCCAGAATTGCCGATGCAATCCGCAAGGACAAAGATAATCCGCTATACTTACGCGCTAAAGAGTACGTCCAGCAGGACACTATGGAAAGATACGCGGATGATATAGAAATGGCAAACGAACGAGCGGCGATTCAGGAGGAGGCAAGAGGCGGAAATTATATGGGAACATTTGAGCAAACCGAAGTGCGTGAGCGCCTGAGAAGCACGATTAACAGAGCGCTTTTAGATAAGACATGGCAACAGAAGGTTGTACTCACCGAAGGTGCGGCAGCAGATCCAAGTGGCAAACTGTCTCAAACGTTTGGATTTCCAGTAACCAAGCAGGTGGCCAGTCCCGATGACTTACGCAAAATAGATAAACGACATGGGCAAGGAAAAGAAAAACGTAGAGACCAGATTGGATTAAATGAAGCTGATTATGATAGAATCTGGGAAGTTTTAAGCGATCCTGAAAGCTATAAGAAAACCACATCCAATAACAAAAAACCTTCCGTTGAGTTTAGCAAAAGCTACGCCGATGGAACGCTAGTTGTTGTGGAGGTCGAAACGGCTGAATCTGGAACAGTAAGCCTAAAGTCTGCGTGGAAAATGATACCCGGCAGGAATCATGCAGGGGCGACGCCCTACCCGATCCGTACGTCCGGAAGCACTGCCGGGGCTACACAAACCATACCTCCGTCCACGCCCGGAAGTCAAGCGGAAGTTGAAAAGTGGGAATTTGTCGATGGTGTATTACGGAGGATACGATAATGGCACGAAGAATTGAGTTCAAAGGGCAGGTGCATGAATTTCCAGCCAACGCGACAGATGAACAAATCAGAAATGCGTTAATGGCAATGTCTGACGCCGCGCCGCAACAAGCCGCGTCGTCCGTACCTGAATCGCAAAGAAGCGCTCGCGGATTCGTGGGAAATGTTCTAAAATCCGGGGGAAAATTTCTTGGCGGGATTGTTCAAGCAATAGCGAGTCCTGTGCAGACGGCTAAAGGCATAGGCCAGCTTGGAATTGGCACAGCGGGCAATCTCGCGGAATTGGTCGCGCCGGGATCAGCTTTAGCAAATGAGATTCCATACAAAGATGTGTCTACGGCCTTTGGTGAAATGTATGCTCAACGTTACGGTGGGGCTGAAAATACATTGCGAACGCTTTATGAAGACCCCGTAGGCGCTTTAGCTGATATAACCAGCGTGACGGGAGCGGGAGGTGGCGTATTGACCGCTGCGTCAAAAGGGGCGCAGGCTGCGGGACTTACAAGAACTGCCGGCGCTCTGGCAAAAGGTGGGCAGGTAGCAAAAGCAGCTTCACACAAAGCTGACCCGTTGAGACTTGCCAGAAAGGGTATAAACATACCTCTCCGCGCGGCATTATCACGCACGCAGGCGGCGGAACGGTGGTATCAAAGCGCGTTAAAACCTCAACAGGGGGATAATTTGCCGAACATTCCGAATCAAATTGCTACGGGACTGTCGTATAGAATGCCTGTTAGTCCAGGCGGCGCAGCTAAAATAAGAAAGAGCATTGACAATATGGGGGTTCTTAGGGATGCCATTATCAAAAAGGCGGTTGCCGAAGCGGGTACAAAAGGTATTTCGATAAGCGCCAAGGATGTGACGAAAAGGCTAGGGCCTACCTATGCGAAATTTAGGATGCAAGTAAACCCCTTTGATGACATTAAAGATATAACCAAAGTGCATAATGAATTTAATCAAATGGTACAGAGAGCTGGACTTGAAAACATGCCCGCCGAAATTGCTCAGGAAATATTAAAGGGAACTTACGCGCAGTTGAGGGGCAAATATGGACAACAATCAACTGCAAGAGTAGATGCGCAAAAAGCACTGGCTCGCGGTATAAAAGAGGAGCTTAATGCTGCTATTCCGGAATTATCACCTGTAAATGCAAAAATGTCGGATTTAATCAGTTTAAGAGGTCAGATTGATAAAGCTGTAAATCGAATTGCGAATACTGAAATTTTCGGCATAGGCACTCCACTTGCAACAAGTGCGGTAAAGGCAATGACTGGCAGTCAATCAATGGCCTTAGTTGCCGGGCTACTCAGGGCAACCCTGAGTAGGCCAGCAATTCAATCTCGACTTGCTATCGCAATTCACAATGCGAGATTGAAAAACCCTGCGAAGTTCCGGGACACCAGGGCATTCTCGGCACTTTCACGCGTAAATGAATACATAAATTCATTGGATGCACTTATAGCCACAGAGGGAGCGCCGGACGAGGATTTTGAATCGTCAGAGTATGGCTATTAGATTCATTGAACAAAAGCCATTAAACACCCGGCGACTTATTTCCGGCGTCATATTCCCTGATAAGTCTGGAAATATTTTCAACGATGTCGCCGTCAGAATGGGCGATGGTCGCGGCGAATATTTCGCCATGTTCCTCAGTCTTGTCAATGAGATATTCAGCGAATATCCTCAACGTTCTGTTAAAATTTCTCCGGTCGGAGAAAAGTTTCTGGTAGCGGTCGTACAGCTCTTGACTGCAATCAAGGAACAGGCGTGGTCTAAAACTGTCATATGATGTAATCATTATTTAATCTCCATAATCAACTATAACATACGCCGGTTTCATCGGAAAAAAGATGTTTTTGTTTCATTGCGTTTTCCAGTCTTTTGCTTGCCGCCGCGTAGTAATCTTTGTCAAGCTCAAATCCGATGTAATCATGTTCCATTTCGTAACAGGCAATCAGGCTTGACGTGCTACCGACGTGAGTATCAAGAATCTTGTCGCCGGGTTTCGCGTAGTTTTTGAGTAACCAGCGATAGAGCGCAACGGGTTTTTGGTTAATGTGGATTTTCGGCTCATACTTACCTCCTACGGGGTGGAGAAACCCGTTCAATCTAAACTCGAAAATCCGCATAGGTTTGTTGAAAGATGAATAAGCGATTTCGCAGTCGGCGAAGTCTAAACCGCGGCGGCATTTGTCCCAGACTATCCATCCCGGACTTGAAAAGTCGAACCTGTTACAAAAGTGATTCGCGCCCCAAATAATTTGATTGCGCGAAACTCTGAATAATTCTACAAAGTATGCCTCGTCCGGCGGATGTTTGTCAAAATCCGATTTTTTGAATTGCCTTGCTTCGACGCGTTTGGCGTTTCGCCTTGACAACGACGGGCGGTTGGCAGAGCCAATTTCACCTAAACTCGCAAGGTTTAAGCCGTAAGGAGGATCAACAATAGCCAGTTCAAAATACTTATCCGGCAACTGCGCCATGCCTTCCATGCAATCCATATTGTAAAAAGAATTATACTCAAACATCATGATTAGCCTTTATTTATTAACAACCGGAATGCCGAGTTCCTTTGCCAGTTTTATTTCTGCGGCCATGCCTTCGCTGATAATCATACTGAACACCCATACCTCGTCACACTTGCGCAGGAGGTTTAACCCATGTTCAATAGCTTTTGCGCGTTGTCTTGGATTTGTGTCAGAGAAAAACGACTGGTAAAAACAATGCGGCGCGACGGGCGTGTGACCGTCGTTGATTACGTCCCGGCAAAAGTTCTCGGCTTTTTTGATATTGCGGTCGGATTTTCCGCGAGAATACGGCGGATTCCCCCGGCAGGGACTACATACATAAATAAGTTTCATAAACGCACCTCCCAGTTCTTACAGCATTGCTTTGCATTTCATATTTCCTTCGCCTTTTCGACTTCGTTACGCGCCCATTCAAGCCAGCATTCTTCAGCATCGCCGCAGTCTTTTTCTTTAGGGTTTTGGCACTTACAATTAAAACTTGTGGCCGGACAATTCTGGTGACTATTCTTAGAGACTGTTTTTATTATCGCATCCCTTTCCGCTTTCAGTTGCCGGACTTCCGCACTTGCGACATTCAGAGCTTCATTTGCTGCGATTAGTTCGGCGTTAAATTTAATCGCAACTTTCTCATTTGATTTTTTCAACTGCCGGACTTCCGCGACAAGCTCAGGAATGTCTTCGCGAGCATGAGTTATAAAGTTCGCATTTTCATAATCTTCTATTCCGCCTATATATTTATCTTCACATATAATCTGGTGACGTCGCATATCGACATGCTTCCACTTTCCTGGCGTTGCCGCATTCGCCCGCGCTTCGATTTCGTTAAGTTCGTTTTCTGTCATTCTTTCACCTCCCTTTTAAACCATGATTTTAGCGCCAACATACATCTTTCGTTATTCTTATCACGAGTACAATTATTTGCATATATCGGGCAGTAGACGTGGCAACTATAAGACGGCAGGTTAATGAGAATGTCGATTGCATCTTCCCAAATCAAACCATCTCGCCATTTATCAAAGGTTGTCATTTTTGCTCCTTTGCTCATGGTTATTTTTCTCCTTAATAAGCACATAATAAACGTCTTTTATGAATCATAAAAAAGACGCAGTTATCCCATAAAGACCGAATAATCGGTTTTTTAATTTGCGGTAACGCAGCGGCGTTACATGGCGCTACAGCGTTACATGGCGTTTCGTTACCTCCAGTGTTCATCGGAATCACATTCTTCCGTTGCCGGTTGAAACATCCACGGCTGCGGGCGGAAGTCTTCCGTAATGCCGAGGTCTTGTTCCAGTTGCGTTATGCGTTTGTCCAGTATGTCAATGTTAAAATTAATCGCAATAACACAAGTCATTATTAATATTACTATTGACGCCATAATAATACACACGAATAAAACCTCTCGTTTACTCATCTTTCACCACCTTCACGATTTTCTCTAATCCTTCCAATATGTTATTAGCCACCGTGTAATAATCAGCATTGTACCTAAACATAGTGCTATCGACACAACATCCTGCCAGCTACGTTCCATTACTACCTCCAAAATATCTACGTTGTGTTCACCGGAATTTGCAGCGCGTATCAGCTTGCCTTCCATTGGCGGACGCTGATTTCCTTCGCGCCGGTCGCTTTGAGTAACAGCGGCTTATAATTTTCAATCAAGCATGTTTGAAAGCTTTCCGTCGGAACGGTTAACTCCAATGTTCCATCCCTGATTCCCTGACAGATAACCGGGTCAAACCATGTGCTAAAACACTGACTTCCAACGGTTTCGCGTATAGTTTTCAGCGCTTTAACCCATATTGTCGGCTGATTTTCCGGCTTTTGATAAACCTGCGTAGGCTGTTCCGGTTCAGACTTTGTAACCGAAGCGCGGGCTTGCGGGCTGATTTTCGCCATAGGCGGCGGATTACCTTCCCACCTGCGCTGATTAAGCCATGTGTTTGGTAGAGGTACGTACTGTTTGTCCTGCCATTGAAGCGATTGCCGTGCGAGACCGATCCACCGAATCATTTCGCGCACCAGCTCTTCATCGGGGTTGAGCTGTTTGAAATTTTTCAAAGCCGCATGTTTCGCTTCGTGGCGCGGATACGTTTCCCAAAATTTTTCAAAAAGATTTTCAACGCTCGCGTTCGCGTCCGATTGCAAATCGGACGAAAGCTTTTTCTGTTCTGTTCTGTTCTGTTCTGTTCTGTTCTGGGCGTTACATGGCGTTACATCCGTTACATCCGTTACATGTAACGTTACATTGGCGTTACATGATTGTGTGGTTTCCGTATTACATTGATTTGATTGTATTTGCTGTTTTTGACGTTCTCGGAATCTTTTTACTCGCTCCGCGCTGTCATCGTCACGCTCACGATCCGGCTGCCGCTTTCCCCAGTTAGTAATCCAATCATCAAAAATCATGCCTTTCTTTTTTAATGCGTTGACGATGGACTCTGTAGTGCCGTCTTCGTATCCATACAATACGTCGATGGTCTCCGTGTCGAATCCAAGTATGTGTCCCCTGTCATCACTCTGCGAAGCATGTTCCAGAAGCGCAATCCACACGGCGACAACATCTCCAATTTTTTGTCCGCTGATTTTTGCTATAATCGGCCATTTGCTATCTGAAGTAATTCCATGATGTGCCCGAAACCAATCCATTTCAAATTTCCTGGTGCCGCACTGGTGCCATAGCGGCAAGTAAAAACGGCTCACAAGGTTACGACCCGTTGCGCGAGGTCTCGCCAAGTGGCGCAATTAAACAATTTACGGGTTTTGATAAAGAATGGACAGATTAAGTTATAGACTCTTAATCAGTAGGTTGAAGGTTCGATTCCTTCGCGGCTCACCAATAAAATCAATAACTTACAGCCACATACAAAATTGGATATTTTCTCTAGCCACCGTATAGCCACCAAAATAAAAAAATGATGCCGTTCCGGGCGTTCATTTCCAGCGACGTTTTCAGTAACCGGTAAGCCTGCGGTTACTCCCGGCACATGATGAACCGTCAAGTATTCCTTGCGGGTTGGTCGTCCCCGTGAACTCCAGAAGCGATACACGGACGCCGGGTACGGTTATA
>Ga0099364_10002387_pt1 | contig 30004 bp, 24 predicted proteins | sample TergutTh196P3_FD_73070 | JGI IMG/M metagenome (GOLD analysis project Ga0099364, IMG submission 73070) | Microcerotermes parvus P3 segment gut microbial communities from Pointe-Noire, Republic of the Congo - Th196 P3 | ecosystem: Host-associated > Arthropoda: Insects > Digestive system > Gut ...
TTTTCTTGATTTTCGTTTCCTTAGGTTGCTGAATTGTATTTTTACGTTCATCCATGTTCGGGGGCTTCTTTTTCTAGCCTTACCAAATCGAGTTTTGGTACATCCTAGAGCGATAGCGAAGGATCTTACTAAGCCGAAATTGCTGTCTATTAAGATTGCCACGTCGCAACGCTGCTCGCAATGACACTTAATTGTTACCCGTAACCAGTAACCATATTCATTTACTGGTCTTGGGGTACTGGAAATAGCCAACGGAAATAGGGCGGACGCGGTTTACGCCCACCCTTTGTACATATATCCTTATGCGTTGCGCTGCGTTGCGCTCATTTATGTGAAATTTATGAATACTATTCGTTAATTCCAATGACGACGCCAGAACCAACAGTGCGACCACCTTCGCGAATGGCAAAACGTAGTCCAACCTCGATGGCAATTGGAGTGATAAGCTCAACGTCCATATCGATGTTATCGCCAGGCATACACATTTCTACGCCATCGGGTAGACTTATAATCCCGGTAACATCAGTTGTGCGAAAGTAAAACTGAGGGCGGTAGTTGTTGAAAAAGGGAGTATGTCTGCCGCCTTCATCCTTTGAAAGTACATAAACCTGACCTTTGAATTTTGTGTAAGGTTTGATACTTCCTGGTTTTGCCAATACTTGACCTCTCTCGATCTCTGTTTTGGCGATGCCGCGCAATAGAGCTCCAATATTGTCGCCGGCTTCAGCATAATCCAGAAGCTTTCTGAACATTTCAATACCAGTGACTGTTGTGTCCTTGGGCTCATCCATCAATCCAACGATTTGAACTTTATCGTTTAAATTGACTTGTCCACGGTCAACACGACCAGTGGAAACTGTGCCACGACCGGTGATTGTGAACACGTCTTCGACAGGCATCAGGAAAGGAAGGTCTGATGCACGCTCAGGAGTTGGGATATAGGAGTCAACATAATCCATGAGTTCTTTTATGCAAGCAAATTCTGGAGCATTGATATCGGTGGATTCGGATTCCAGTGCATCCCTTGCGCTACCTTTGATAATGGGTATTTCATCACCAGGGAATTCGTTGTTGGAAAGCACTTCGCGCACTTCCATTTCAACAAGCTCTATTAACTCATCATCGTCAACTTGATCTGCCTTGTTGAGAAATACAACAATTGCAGGTACGCCCACTTGCCTTGCAAGGATGATGTGTTCGCGTGTTTGCGCCATCGGTCCATCAGCAGCAGATATGACAAGTATCGCACCGTCCATTTGGGCAGCACCCGTAATCATGTTTTTAATATAGTCGGCATGACCAGGGCAATCGACATGGGCATAGTGACGGGCATCTGTTTCATACTCAACATGGGCTGTATTTATTGTAATGCCCCGTTCGCGCTCTTCAGGTGCTTTATCGATTTTGTCATAAGACTCGAATTGCGCTTTTCCCTGAAGGCTGAGATATTTTGTAATAGCAGCTGTCAGAGTTGTTTTACCATGGTCAACGTGACCGATTGTACCCACATTGACATGGGGTTTAGTTCTTTCAAACTTTTGTTTTGCCATTTCTTGATTATCCTCCTTATAGGTTAAATAAAGGATTGCTTTTTCGTTCGTTGGCGCAATATCCTATTTAATCTGAGTAAACAGCATTATACTGTATATACTATTTATTTGCAACATTTATTTTCTATCTATTTTTTACCAGAATCCACCAGTTATTTCCTCTTGTAGAGCCTTTGGAAGCTCCACATAGTGGCTGGGTTCCATGGTATAGTTTCCTCTTCCCTGGGTATTGGATCTAAGGGAAGTTGCGTAACCAAACATTGTTGATAAAGGAACTATCGAATGGATTTGTGATGCTCCACTCCTGGTCTCCATTCCTGTAATTGAGCCACGTCTGGAATTTAAGTCACCCATGACTTCACCCATATATTCTTCGGGAACCGTAACCACCACTTTCATGATAGGTTCAAGCAAAACTGGCTCAGCTTTTCGCATGGCTTCTTTAAAAGCCATACTTCCAGCTATACGAAATGCCAGCTCGGATGAATCCACATCGTGGGCAGAACCATCATATAGGGTCACCTTCACATCCACCACCTGATAGCCAGCCAAAACTCCGGCAGTCATGGCACCTCTAATGCCTTCGTCAACTGCAGGTATGAATTCCTTTGGTATGGCTCCACCGACGATTTTGTCGATGAACTCATAACCTTTCCCTGCTTCATTGGGCTCAATAATGAGTTTCACATGCCCATATTGACCTTTTCCACCGGTTTGTCTGACATTTTTCACATCAACATTGGATTCTCTGCGAATGGTTTCCTTATAAGTAACTTGTGGTTTTCCCACATTCGCTTCAACTCGAAACTCCCGAAGTAAGCGGTCAACAATTATTTCCAAATGTAGCTCACCCATACCAGCTATGATTGTTTGACCCGATTCCTCATCTGTATATGCTCTGAAAGTTGGGTCTTCTTCAGTGAGTTTTTGAAAGGCGACGCTCATTTTTTCCTGTCCGGCTTTTGTCTTTGGTTCGATTGCTACTCGAATGACAGGTTCGGGAAACTCCATGGATTCCAACACGATGGGATGGCTTTCCACGCAAAGGGTGTCACCGGTAGTCGTATCTTTCAGACCGACAGCAGCCAGTATATCACCAGCAAAGGCAACATCGACTTCTTCACGGTGGTTTGCATGCATTTGCAAAATTCGTCCCACACGTTCCCTATGTCCTTTTGTTGAGTTATATACTGTCGCTCCAGTTTTTAAAGAACCAGAATAAACTCGAAAATATGAAACTCTCCCAACATGGGGGTCGGACATTATTTTAAATGCAAGAGCTGAAAATGGCGCATCGTCTTTCGGCGGGCGGCTTTCTTCATTTCCGCTTTTTGGATGGATACCTACGATGTCTTTAACATCCAAGGGAGAAGGTAGATAGTCCACTATCGCATCCAAGAGTTTTTGCGTACCTTTGTTTTTGTAAGAAGTTCCGCAGACAACGGGTATGATATCGAGAACTAAGGTTGCTTTCCGAATTGCTCTTTTCAAAGACTCGACGGAAACATCCTGCCCTTCCAAATACTTTTCCAGGATTTCGTCGTCAAAATCAGAAACCGCTTCAATTAGCTTTTGTCGATATTCCTGGGCAATCTCTATCAAATCCGGCGGAATATCTTCCACACGCATATCAGTTCCAAGATCGTCATAGTAAATGTCTGCCTTCATTTCCACCAAATCCACTATGCCTTTGAACTCTGATTCGATTCCTATGGGGAGCTGTATGGCTACGGCATTTGCTTTTAGTCTATCATGAACCATATTGATTACATTGTGAAAATCAGCACCAACAATGTCCATCTTGTTAATATAAATAAGTCTTGGGACTTCGTAATTGTCTGCTTGGCGCCAAACAGTTTCCGACTGGGGTTCGACACCACCCTTGGCGCACAAAACCGCAACACAGCCGTCAAGGACGCGCAGAGACCTTTCCACTTCCACAGTAAAATCCACATGACCAGGTGTATCGATTATGTTGATTCGATGATCGTTCCAAAAACAAGTGGTTGCGGCAGATGTGATGGTGATGCCCCTCTCTTGCTCCTGTGTCATCCAATCCATTGTCGCAGCACCTTCGTGGACTTCACCCAGCTTGTATGTACGCCCAGTATAAAAAAGTATTCGTTCTGTGGTTGTGGTTTTTCCCGCGTCAATATGAGCCATAATGCCAATATTCCGCGTTTTTTCTAGGGGGTATAGTCTTGGCATTTTATCACTCCTTTCTGATTATGCGGGAATTGATGGGAGACAGGGTAAAACATATAATTGCTTCTTAAAAATCTCCTACCAGCGGTAGTGGGCAAAGGCTCTGTTGGAATCTGCCATTTTATGGGTATCTTCACGCCTTTTCACAGCAGCACCGACACTATTTGCCGCATCCATGATTTCACCTGCAAGACGCTCTTTCATTGTCTTTTCGTTTCGGGCTCTCGCATAACTTGTCAGCCATCGCAAACCGAGTGTTTGCCTTCTATCGGGTCTTACTTCGATGGGCACTTGATATGTGGCACCACCGACACGTCTTGCCTTAACCTCAAGGGTTGGCATAATGTTTTCCAAGCCTTCGATAAACACTTCAAGGGGGTCTTTACTTGTTTTGTCCTTAATAATATCGAAAGCACTGTATACGATTTTTTGCGCTACTCCTTTTTTCCCATCCAACATGATGCTGTTAATAAGACGGGTTACCATCACCGAATTGTAAAGCGGGTCAGGCAGGACTTCGCGTTTGGGTACATTGCCTCTTCTGGGCATAATGCTTCCCTCCTTCATAATAATGAATTCAACGGTACTCCGCTGGGGTTTTTCCAGCGGTTTATGCCGGCTATGAGGCGTAGGTACTTATATATACGCCTTCATGCAAGCATAAAGGATAAAATTAATGCTGTAAATCCATAACTACTTAATATAATTTAGGATTTTTTTGGTCTCTTCGCACCATACTTTGATCTGGATTGCATTCTATCAGCAACGCCTTGGGTGTCAAGGGTACCACGGATTATATGGTAGCGTACACCTGGAAGGTCTTTTACACGACCACCGCGAATCATGACAACCGAGTGTTCCTGGAGATTATGACCGACACCAGGAATGTAGGCAGTCACCTCATATCCGTTGGTTAGCCTGATACGAGCAATTTTACGAAGAGCTGAATTGGGTTTCTTTGGCGTGGAAGTCCTAACTGCTGTGCATACTCCGCGTTTTTGCGGTGAAGGTTGATTCGTTTCCCGATTTTTCAGTGTATTCAAACCTTTTTGCATAGCTGGCGAATTTGATTTGTCCGTTTGGGTCTTCCTGCCTTTTCTAACCAGTTGATTAAAAGTGGGCAAAATTTCTCCTCCTTTCTATATTATTTTTGTATCCTCAGACGAGAACACCGTACAGGGAGAAATAGTAACATAAACAATGCTCAAGGTCAATAAAAATATCGAATTTTTTACCTAAGCAACGATTAAAGGGCATTTCCTGTACCGATGAGAACCGAAAGGTCAATATCTTCCTCTTCTTCTTGAGCAATATCTTCGTCATATTCGCTCGCCGGCTCATCAATATCGCTTTCGAAGTTTCGATATAGAGCCAATCCGCTTCCAGCAGGAACGAGCTTGCCAATTATCACATTTTCCTTCAATCCCACAAGGCGATCGACCTTGCCTTTTATAGCTGCTTCAGTTAAAACTTTAGTGGTTTCTTGGAAAGATGCAGCAGACAGGAACGATTCCGTTGCCAGGGAAGCTTTAGTTATACCCATAAGCAGAGGTGAAGTGACAGCGGGTCGAAGATCAGTTTCACCAGCTTCGATTCTAGCGGCAATGGCAGCATTGATGTCTCGTAAATCGTTTATATCAACTGTTGTACCTGCTAGCAAATGCGTATCTCCACCATCTTCTACTTTTTCTTTTCTGATCATTTGTCGAACGATGACCTCAATGTGCTTATCATTTATATCAACACCCTGTTGCCTATAAACCTTCTGCACTTCTGAAATTAAATAGCTTTGGGTTTGGGCTTTACCTAATATTCGCATAACATCGTGGGGGTTAAAAGCACCATCGGTGAGTCTGTCTCCAGCTTCTACCTTGTCTCCAGTTTTTACTCTAATTCCCGCAGAATATGGAGCCTGATAAACCTTTGTCTCGCCATCTTTTTCATTTGTAATAGTAATTGATACAACAGCGTTCTTGCGCGTTTCTTCCACCTCGACGACACCACTGATGTCAGACATTGTGGACATTCTTTTTGGCTTGCGAGCCTCAAATAGCTCTTCGACTCTAGGAAGACCCTGGGTGATGTCGTCTCCTGCAACGCCGCCTGTGTGGAAAGTTCTCATTGTAAGCTGAGTGCCAGGTTCTCCAATGGACTGGGCAGCAATGACTCCCACAGCTTCGCCAATGGAAACCGTACCGCCAGTCGCCAGGTTAATACCATAACACTTTGCACATATACCGCTTAAGGCTTCGCAGTCCATAACTGTGCGCATTTTCACAGCATCAATGCCATGGGCTTTCAATATTTCAGCATCATCCTTACGGAGCATATCATCCCTTGTAAAGAGCACCTCACCCGTCTTAGGATCAAGGATATCATCGGAAGGATAACGACCGTGAATAACATCGGCAAAGGAGGCAACCAAGCTTCCTCCATCAACGAGTTCTGCAACAATTAAGCCATCATGGGTACCGCAATCCTCAACACGCACAATAACATCCTGGGAAACGTCAACCAAACGCCTGGTGAGATAGCCAGAGTCAGCTGTTCGCAGTGCTGTATCGGCAAGACCTTTGCGAGCTCCCCTTGATGAAATAAAGTATTCTAGGACAGTAAGCCCTTCACGGAAGTTGGCTTTGATGGGAATCTCAATTGTGCGTCCAGCAGTATCTGCAATCAAGCCGCGCATTCCTGCCAGCTGTCTTATTTGGTTCATACTACCACGAGCACCAGAGTTTGCCATCATGAACACAGGGTTATACTCACTAAGGGCATTGGTCAATGCATCCGTGACATCCTTTGTTGTTTTTTCCCACTCCTTAACCACTAGACGATAACGCTCATCATTGGTAATGAAGCCGCGACTATATTGTTGTTCAATGGTTATTATTTTTTGTTCGGTTTCCCTAATTAGGTCCCATTTGGCTTCCGGTACCGTCATATCTGATATGGATATGGTAATGGCACCTTTTGTGGAGTACTTAAATCCAAGGGTTTTTATATTATCTAAAACTTCCGCAGATTTTGTGAAACCATGTCTTGCTATGCAACGCTCGATAATTCTTTCCAGTTCCTTTTTACCAGTCCGAAAATCCACTTCATAATCGAACATTTCTTCAGGATCTGTGCGATCTTTGAATCCCAAGTCTTGGGGTAAAGGTTCATTGAAAATTATTTTTCCGACGGTGGTGTTGATGATTTTACTCTTTTCCTCTCCATCAACCATTCTCGTCACCCTAACATGAATCGGAGCATGAATCTCAATGTCACCCTCATGATATGCCATTAATACCTCATTGGGTGATAAAAAGTAGTTACCGCTTCCCTTTTCACCTTCTTTTACGATGGTGAGGTAGTAGGAACCCAATATCATATCGTGGGTGGGAACAGTAACTGGTTGTCCATCTTTTGGATGAAGAAGGTTGTTGGCAGAAAGCATGAGCACTCGAGCTTCAGCTTGTGCCTCAGCAGAGAGTGGAACATGGATTGCCATTTGATCGCCATCGAAGTCAGCATTATATGCAGTACATACTAAGGGATGCAGTTTCAATGCTCGACCTTCAACTAAAATAGGCTCAAAGGCTTGAATACCCAATCTGTGGAGAGTAGGTGCTCTGTTAAGGAGCACCGGATGCTCTTTAATCACCACTTCCAGGGCATCCCACACTTCTGTAACACCTCTATCCACCATTTTTTTAGCAGATTTAATGTTATTTGATACTCCATCCTCCACCAGTTTTTTCATGACAAAGGGCCGAAATAGCTCGATTGCCATTTCTTTTGGTACACCGCATTGATATATTTTCAAATCAGGTCCCACGACGATAACGCTACGCCCTGAATAATCAACTCGTTTTCCCAACAAGTTTTGTCTGAAGCGACCTTGTTTACCCTTTAACATATCAGATAGAGACTTCAAAGCGCGAGAATTGGCTCCCGTGACAGCTCTGCCTCGTCTACCATTATCGATTAGTGCATCAACGGCTTCTTGGAGCATCCTTTTTTCATTTCTAATGATAATATCAGGAGCGCTCAAGGAAATTAGACGTTTGAGACGATTGTTTCTGTTAATAACTCGCCTATATAAATCATTGAGGTCAGAAGTAGCAAAACGACCACCATCCAATTGTACCATTGGACGGATTTCAGGGGGTATTACCGGAAGCACTTCGATAATCATCCAAGTGGGATCATTTCCAGAAAGACGAAAGGCTTCTACAACTTCCAGTCGTTTAACCAGTTTTGCCTTTTTCTGTCCCACGGCATCTTTCGCTTCTGCTTTGAGCTGCAGGGCAAAACTTTCGATGTCGATGTCAGCCAATAGGTCTCTGATAGCTTCGGCACCCATACCTGCACGAAAATCATCTTCGTATTTTTCCCTCATTTCCCTATACTCACGTTCGGTGAGTATTTGGTTTTTTCTAAGGGGTGTATCGCCTGGGTCAATTACAATATATGTCGCAAAGTACAAAACCTTTTCAAGCACCCTAGGTGTAAGGTCTAAAAGTAGACCCATCCTGGAAGGGATGCCTTTGAAATACCAAATATGGGAAACGGGAGCAGCGAGCTCAATATGTCCCATTCGCTCTCTACGGACATTGGATTTTGTCACTTCCACACCGCAGCGGTCACAGGTTTTTCCTTTGTATCTGATTTTTTTATATTTTCCGCAATGACATTCCCAGTCTTTGGTGGGACCGAAAATCTTTTCGCAAAATAAGCCATCCCTTTCGGGTTTTAGTGTTCTATAATTTATGGTTTCAGGTTTTTTTACTTCTCCCTGAGACCAACTGCGTATCATATCAGGAGAGGCTAAACCGATTTGTAAAGCTTCAAATGGTAGGTAACTCATTTACTCATCCTCCTCAATGCTATCTCTGACGAAAACGAAAGATTCTCTGAAATCGTCCACATCATCGATAACTTCATGTTCATCGGTTTTATTTTCGTCGTCTGCATCGAGTACATATACATCGTCAGGATCAAGCTCGCCAACGGAGTATCCCCTCACTGCAAACTCCTCTTCGTTATTTTGGTAATAATCATCATCCCGATCTTCGCGCAAGCTATCGCTAATTTCATCTGGGTCTTCGCTGAGAAGCTCAATCTTACTACCATGCTCATCTAGCACTTTAACATCCAAGCATAGGGATTGGAGCTCTTTTACTAAGACTTTAAATGATTCGGGAACTCCTGGTTTGGGTATATTGTGTCCCTTAACGATGGCTTCATATGTCCTCACCCTTCCGTTCACATCGTCGGATTTAACAGTTAGTATTTCCTGCAATGTGTACGCAGCTCCATATGCTTCAAGAGCCCAGACTTCCATTTCGCCGAATCTTTGACCACCAAATTGTGCTTTGCCTCCAAGGGGTTGCTGGGTGACAAGGCTATAGGGACCAGTGGAGCGAGCATGAATCTTATCGTCCACTAGATGATGAAGTTTCATAAAGTAAACATATCCCACAGTGACTGGACTATCAAACTCCTCGCCTGTGCGACCATCAAGAAGAATGCTCTTTCCATCTTCAGTGAGTCCTGCAAATTCTAGAGTGTCCCAGATGTCTTGTTCACTTGCACCGTTAAATACAGGGGTGGCAACATTCCAGCCTAAGGTTTTTGCTGCGTAACCTAAATGAACCTCGAGAACTTGTCCGATATTCATTCTAGATGGAACTCCGAGGGGATTTAATACAATGTCTAAAGGTGTGCCATCTGGAAGATAGGGCATATCTTCCCTGGGCAAAATTCTAGAAACGACACCTTTATTTCCATGTCTTCCAGCCATTTTGTCTCCAACACTGATTTTCCTTTTATGTGCCACATAGCAACGGACAACCATATTAACACCTGGGTTTAGCTCGTCGCCATTATCTCTGGTGAAAACCTTCACATCAACGACGATGCCGCTTTCACCATGGGGCACTTTCAATGAGGTATCTCTTACTTCCCTCGCCTTTTCGCCAAATATTGCCCTTAGTAGTCTTTCTTCAGCTGTAAGGTCTGTTTCTCCCTTAGGAGTTACTTTTCCAACCAAAATCCCACCTGCATGAACTTCCGCACCGACACTGATGATGCCGCGTTCATCTAAATAACGTAAAGCATCTTCGCCAACGCCAGGGATGTCTCTGGTAATTTCTTCTGGACCTAATTTTGTGTCTCTGGCATCTATTTCATATTCTTCAATATGAATCGAAGTGAATACATCATGCATGGCAAGGCGTTCATTGATTAGTATCGCATCCTCGAAATTATAGCCTTCCCAAGTCATAAAGCCAACGAGAATATTCTTTCCAAGAGCGATTTCACCTTCGGAGGTCGATGGACCGTCTGCAATGATGTCTTTTGCTTTTACTCTATCTCCAACATTGACTATGGGTCTTTGATTAGTACAAGTTCCTTGATTACTTCGAGCAAATTTTGTTAAAGGATAATCCACAACGCCCAGCTCGTCATATTTGATGGTGATACGAGTGGAGGAAACATAGGTCACCACTCCCTCTCCTTCGGCAATGATTACGACGGTAGAATCCACTGCGCATCTATGCTCAATTCCAGTTGCCACAATGGGTGCTTCGGACATAAGGAGCGGCACCGCTTGCCTTTGCATATTCGCTCCCATCAGCGCTCGGTTTGCATCGTCATTTTCTAAAAAAGGTATCATTGCCGTTGCTATGGAAACCATCATGCTGGGTGAAATGTCGATGAAGTCTATCCTACTTCGATCAACTTCGATGATTCCCTCTCGGTTTCTGCAGGTAATGCGTTCGTTCATCAAAACGTTGTTCTCATCGAGGGGTTCTGTGGCTTGGGCGATGGTATATTGGTCTTCCATATCTGCTGTTAGATAAACAATTTCATCTGTCACCTTAAAGGTATCTTTTTCAACTTTTCTAAAGGGTGCAATTATGAAACCATATTCATTGACTTTTGCAAAGGAAGCCATATATGAAATCAAGCCGATGTTTGGACCCTCAGGAGTTTCGATGGGGCACATACGCCCATAGTGGCTATAGTGAACATCTCGAACGTCAAAACTTGCTCGTTCTCTAGACAAGCCACCAGGTCCTAGAGCAGATAGCCTACGTTTATGGGTCAATTCCGCCAGAGGATTCGTTTGGTCCATAAACTGAGATAAAGGCGATGAACCAAAGAACTCTTTGATTGCAGCGGTGACAGGCCGTATGTTAATAAGTGATTGTGGAGTAATAATATCCAAATCTTGCAAAGTCATTCTTTCGCGGATGACTCTCTCCATTCTGGAAAAGCCGACACGAAATTGATTTTGCAATAATTCGCCAACACTTCTCATGCGGCGATTGCCAAGATGATCGATGTCATCAGCTTGCCCAATTTCGTAAGCAATACAACTCAGATAGTTCACCGAAGCGAATATGTCATCTGGTATTAGGTGCTTAGGTATGAGCGAGTCCATGTTGTCGCGGATTGCATCAAGCAGCTCCTCGCCGCTATAGTTTTCCAGCAGTTCGCGCAAAACGATGAAACGGACTTTTTCTTTAATGCCCAGTTCTTCAGCTGGATCAAAGTCGACAAAGCCGTCCATCCTAACCATTCCATTGGAAAATACTTTAACTTCACGGTCTTCCACTAGAATGTAGGCATCGTTTACACCTCTCGCTTCAAGCTCCTCTGCTCTTTCACGAGTCAATCGCTCTCCAGTAAGAGCAATAACTTCACCAGTCATTGGGTCAGTAACGGGTCTTGAAAGCTCCTGCCCATTTAGCCTTGACCAGATGGCAAGTTTTTTATTGAATTTATATCGTCCAACTGTTGAAATATCATATCTGCGGGGGTCGAAAAAGAGATTCCCCAACAAGGTTTGTGCGCTATCAACAGTAGGCGGGTCTCCAGGTCGGAGCCTTTTATATAGCTCAATTAGGGATTCCTCATATGTACGGCAGGTATCTTTGTCAAGAGTCGCTATGATACGTTCGTCATTACCAAACACTTCCATGAGCTGCTCAACTGTCTCAACACCATTTTCAGCTCCTGAAACTGAAAGCTTTGAATATGTGCTTTCGTTTTGTCTACCAATGGCTCGAAGCAACCAGGTCACGGGAAGCTTTCTATTTTTGTCAACACGAACATAAAAGCCATCCGATGCATCTGTTTCATATTCCAACCACGCTCCCCTATAGGGAATTAATGTGGCGGAATAGATGGAAACAGCAGTTTTGGGGTCTGCTTTCTTTTCATAATAAATACTGGGAGAGCGGATAATTTGTGAAATAACAACACGCTCTGCTCCATTGATGACAAAGGTACCAGCGTTGGTCATCACTGGAAAATCTCCCATGAAGATTTCTTGTTCTTTGATTTCCTCGGTTTCTTTATTACGAAGTCGCACGCTCACTTTGATAGGTTTAGCATAGGTGACATCCCTCGCCTTACATTCTTCGATGGTATATTTTGGTTGATCGTTCATATTGTAATCGATGAATGTAAGCTCTAGATTTCCTGTATGATCGGTAATTGCTGCGACATCCTTGAAAACTTCCCTAAGGCCAGTTTCCAGGAACCATTCATATGAAGCTTTTTGAACTTCGAGCAAATTAGGCATTTCCTGGATTTCTTTAGTTTTCCCATAACTTTTGCGCAAAGTTTTGCCATAATATACGTCTTTAACAAGCTGGTTTACGTCTTTTGGCATTTGTGACACTCCCGATTTCATTAGTTTTATTTGACACACCAGGGTCTGTTGTCAGTTGTTGCGTCAAAATGTTGACATTCTTTCCTATCCTGTGGTAAAATCCACTAGGCAATAGTATGAGATATGTTGTATTTTTGCACACAACAATTAATGATAACATTAAACCACTCTTTTTGTCAAGTAAAATTATTGTGTATTCATAGTAGTTTTTCCGTAAAATAGTTAATAGCACCCAGAAAATTTTTTTGATTTATTCTGGGTGTTTTTTTATTTAGTAGAAACTTTACAATTTGTTTCCTTGTTTCATAGCAAATTTCAATGTATAATGCTGTGGTATCCACATTACGATATCTACATTAAGAAAGGAACTAACTAATGAAAGGCGATCAAAGGCTTCTTGATACTCTAAACTTCCTGTTGGCAGACGAACTCACTGCCATTAACCAGTACATTGTTCATGCTGAAATGTGCGAAGACTGGGGTTATGCAAAACTCCACGATGCATTTAAGAAACGTGCAATTGAAGAAATGAAACACGCAGAGCAACTCATTGGTAGGATACTATTTTTAGAAGGCATACCCATAGTAACCAACTACAATAGTATTCACATTGGCGCTGACATACCCAAGCAAGTTGAAAACGACAGAACCGCAGAGGAAGGCGCAATTAAGGCATATAATGATGCCATCGTTCTTGCAGGTGAAGTTCGTGACTACGCAACACAGGATATATTAAAGAAAATTCTAAACGATGAAGACCGCCATATGGACGAAATTGAAGAAATGATAGACCAAATCTCCCATATGACACTACCAATATTCCTGACAAACCAAGTATAAAAAAGCGTACATAAAGCACAAAGTAGCTTAGCAAAAAATATAGCAACACAGAAATCAATTTTGAAACTATTAGATTTCTGTGTTGCTTTATATTTGCATTTAATCTACTTGAAAATAAAAGTTTATCTCACCTGACCTTCACCATAAATGATGAATTTTGTACTTGTGAGCTCCTTGAGCCCCATGGGTCCCCTGGCGTGCATTTTTTGGGTAGAAATACCGATTTCCGCACCTAAGCCGAATTCTCCACCATCAGTAAAAGCAGTTGAAGCATTAACATAAACAGCAGCAGAATCAACAACATCGAGAAAACGGTTAGACATGGCATAGTCACTTGTAACGATGGCATCAGAGTGAGCTGAACCGTATTTGGCAATATGGGATACAGCCTCGTCGAAACCATCAACCACTTTAACTGCTAAAACATAATCGAGAAACTCTGCATAATAATCCTCTTCTGTAACTGGGATGACGCTATCTCCCAATATTTTCTGTGTTTCAGGACAGCCTCTAAGCTCTGTATTGTTTTGATCTAGGACACGCTTTGCCATGGGTAAAAATTTATCTGCAATCGACCTGTCCACTAACAAAGTCTCGGCAGCGTTGCAAACTGAAGGGCGACGGCATTTTGCATTGTAAATGATTTTTTCTGCCATATCCAAATCCGCTGTAGATTCCACATAAACATGGCATACGCCGATGCCTGTTTCTATAATTGGTACTTTTGCATTTGCCACAACATGGTTAATGAGTCCAGCTCCGCCTCTAGGAATAAGCACGTCAATGAAAGCTGTTCCGTTTAACAAATGGTCTACACTGTCTCGAGAAGTGTCTTGTACATGGGCAATGGAATCCTCAGGCAAACCAGCTTGTGCAATTGCTTCGCGCATAATGTCTACAAAAGCATTGTTTGAGTTGAAAGCTTCTTTTCCTCCACGAAGAATAACTGCATTAGCTGACTTTAGGCATAAAACAGCAGCATCTACGGTTACATTTGGTCTAGCCTCATATATCATCCCAATAACTCCTAATGGAACTGTTCTTTTGCCGATTATAAGCCCATTGGGTCTGGTTTCCATTTGTTCCACCTGTCCGATGGGGTCTGCAAGGCGGACAACATCAGTAACACTATGGGCGATTGAATCAATTCTATCAGAATTTAGAAGAAGCCTATCAAGTAAGGCTGGAGTCATACCGCTTTCTTGTGCCTCTTTCATATCAATGGCATTTGCATCTAAAATTTGCTGCTTTTTTTCTAAAATCGCAGCAGCGATACGAACAAGAGCATCATTTCGAATCGATGTTGAGCTTGTTCTTAGCACTGCCGCTGCTAACTTCGCTGCAGCTCCTTGAATCTCAATTGCTGTTAATGCTTTTTCTTCCATATCTCCTTACTCCTAACTTTTATTTTCCAAGAGCAAAAAGCGTACCCACCTGCCCTCGTGCTATAGCGGCATAGAGGTTTAATGGTTTTGACCCATTTGTGATAATAGTATCGATTCCGTTTTCTCCTGCAATTTGCGCCGCAAGAAGCTTCGTCACCATACCTCCGGTACCGAGATTGTCTTTTGTACCACCTGCAATTGAAAAAATATCATCGTTAATTTCCGTTACCAAAGGTATGAGTATTGCATCTGGATTTTTATGAGGGTCGCTGTCAAATAATCCGTCTATATCGGACATCAAAATCAAAAGATCAGCTTCAATCAGCGTTGCCACCGCTGCTGACAATGTATCATTGTCGCCGAATATTTTATGCTCTGATTCGATTTCTTCGATACAAACCGAGTCGTTTTCATTTACTATTGGTATAACATTCATAGACAAAAGCGCCTCAAAAGTACCACGTAGATTTTGGCTTACTGCGGGTCTTTCAATGTCATCCTTTGTCAGCAACACTTGCCCCACCGTTGCACCGTATTCGCCAAAGAGCTTGTCGTATATATGCATCAGTTCAAGCTGCCCCACAGCAGCAGCAGCTTGTTTTAGACGTATTTCCGAGGGTCTTTCTGGCAAACCCAATTTTGCAACACCAGCACCGATGGCTCCTGAAGAAACCAGGACAACCTCATGCCCTTCGTTTTTTATATCTGAGAGTACTCGTGCCAAGCCATCAATGTTTCGGAAGTTCAAGCCTTTGCCTTCATGGCATAATGTAGAAGTGCCAACTTTAAAAACTATTCTTTTTTTATCCATATCACCATCACATTTCAAGTGCAGTATAGGGCGAATGGTATATATTTCGCCATTCGCCCTATCTGAAAGTTTTTAACTAAACGCGGAGATAATAGGCAAATAGGAGTTTTATGCTATTTATCCTTTTGCTTGTTTACCAATGATACCTGCTATTTAAAAAATTGAATATGTTGCCACCAAGGTTACAAAAACTATGGAAACAGTGGATACCAGTTTTATAAGCACATTTAGCGAGGGTCCCGATGTGTCTTTAAATGGATCGCCCACAGTGTCACCGATTACAGCAGCTTTATGGTTATCAGAACCTTTTCCGCCATATGCACCAGCTTCGATATGTTTTTTTGCATTGTCCCAGGCTCCGCCAGCGTTAGATGTGAACACAGCCATAGCAAAACCACATATTGTTGTGCCAGCCAATAGCCCGACAACGCTTTCAACCCCAAGGATCAAGCCTGTCACCACTGGAGCTACAACACCCAGGAGAGCTGGAACCACCATTTCACGAAGCGCGCTTCTGGTACATAAATCGACGCAGCTTATATAATCAGGTTCGCCAGTACCTTCCAAAAGCCCGGGGATTTCCTTAAATTGTCGCCTTACTTCAACAACAATGCTTTGGGCAGAACGCTGGACAGCTGACATCGTAATAGCTAAGAAAATAAACACCAGCATAATACCAACGAAAGCTCCTGCCAAAACCGATGGATTAGTAATGCTCAGGTCAAGAACAAACCCTTTACCAGCTGTAAAAACTGCCTCTTGAGCAATGGATACATAAGAAACCAGCAAAGCAAGAGCAGTAAGCGCAGCAGAGCCGATTGCGAAACCTTTACCAGTGGCAGCTGTTGTGTTTCCTAGAGAATCAAGGGCATCTGTGCGTTCGCGAACTTCATGATCCAAGTTCGCCATTTCGGCGATGCCTCCCGCATTGTCAGCAACTGGTCCATACGCATCACAAGCTAATGTTATGCCTAAAGTGGATAGCATTCCAACTGCTGAAATGCCAATGCCATATAAACCTCGGGTAAAAAGCTCCACATAGTTTGGAGCATTTGTATGAAGCACACCGCCAGAAGCTAAAAAGCTTGCGATTATCGATACGCTTACCACTATAATCGGCGCAACTGCTGATTTCATACCCAAAGAAATACCGCCAATAATAAGAGTAGCAGGTCCAGTTTCAGATGCAGCAGCAAGCTCCCTAGTTGGTCTATATGAATCTGATGTGAAGTATTCGGTAAAATAACCAATGAGACATCCAGCACCAAGACCTATTAGTATAGATACATATATCCCCCAGTTTCCGTCCATAAGAAGGTAAGTAAGAGGAGCGCAAGCAATTGCAGATAAAACAGCAGCAGAGTAAGTTCCAGTCCGTAAGGTACCTAGTAGCTGCTTTTGTGTCGCTGTTTCGCTTGTTCTAATGAGCAAGGAACCAATAAATGATGAAAACAATCCGAGCACTGCTATACCAACTGGTAAAAACATTGCAGCCAATCCAAGCTTTTCGTTAATTGAATAGAAACCAGAATAACCAAGAGCTATTGCCGCGTGAATCGAACCGACATAGCTTTCATATAAGTCAGCACCCATTCCAGCAACATCGCCAACATTGTCGCCAACATTATCCGCTATAACCGCTGGGTTACGGGGATCGTCTTCTGGTATACCGGCTTCCACTTTACCCACAAGGTCAGCACCAACATCTGCTGCTTTTGTAAAAATACCTCCACCAACACGGGCAAACAAGGCAAAAGCAGAGGCCCCCACTCCAAACATGACCATGTTTTCAGCGATGACTCCTGCGGATTCGTTAAACACATATCTAAGTATTAAAAACCAGCCAGAGATGTCCAAAAGTCCCAGTCCCACAATTGTGAAACTCATGACTGTACCTGAAGAAAATGCAACATTTAACCCTTTGTTAAGGCTTTCGCTCGCAGCAAAAGCGGTACGAGAGTTCGCTTGTGTGGCGATTTTCATACCTATGAAAGAAGCAGCTTGGGAAAACATTCCACCAATAACAAAAGCAAAGGGGATGTATATGGTGACCAGTCCGAAATATGCTAGAACCGCTAGTAGAAAAGTCATCAACAGATAAAACTTTGCCACTGTCGAAAATTGGCGTTTGAGATAAGCATTCGCTCCTGTGCGAATAGCTTCGGCGATTTTGGCAATTTCGGGTGTGCCCTCAGAGTACTTCATGACTTTGCTTCTTTGGAACATTGCGTAGCCTAGAGCAAGTAAAGCTCCAGCTAAACCGAGAATGTATGCGTTTTCAATATTCATTTATTATTCTCACTCCTATGCAATTATTACTAAATAGCGAATAATTTTTGATTATTTTGATTTGTCCTATCAGGATTATATTTATTGATTACATTTAACCATTCACCACTCATCATTTGCAATAGGGGTTTATATCATTTGGAGGCGGCAACCGGATTCGAACCGGCGCATCAGGGTTTTGCAGACCCGTGCCTTACCGCTTGGCTATGCCGCCATAAAACTTGTCTTTGTGCAAATGTCTATATAAAATAATGAGCAGTATAAACCGTAGCTTTGATTATGTATACTGCCCTATTATTATTTCTGATTTCTATCATCCCGCATTGTTATATTAACATTCTTAATGGAGCGGGCTTTGATGCTCAAACTCGCAACCGCACCCCAAAAACAAGTTTTTGGGGACCCCGCACCTCTTATTTAACGTGCCTTCGGCACAGGTGGAGGTAGCGAGTTCGCTATGTTAGCGATTGCTATTAACCCGCATTGTTATATTAACATTCTTAATGGAGCGGGCGACGAGGCTCGAACTCGCTACCTCCACCTTGGCAAGGTGGCGCTCTACCGGATGAGCTACGCCCGCTTATATGTCGAGAGATGAACCCGCAGCCTCTCTCGTAGGATGATTTATGATAAATTTTATGTGTTTATCAATGGGTTCAAATCGCGACAGTTTTGGTGCCTCCGGTCGGAATTGAACCAACGACACATGGATTTTCAGTCCACTGCTCTACCGACTGAGCTACAGAGGCATATTCGGGTATATGATAATAACACTCTAATACCCGATGGCGACCCAGAACGGGCTCGAACCGTCGACCTCCAGCGTGACAGGCTGGCGTTCTAACCAACTGAACTACTGGGCCACAATGCCCCTGCGAAATGCCCATGGTGGGAACAACAGGACTTGAACCTGTGACCCCATGCTTGTAAGGCATGTGCTCTCCCAGCTGAGCTATGCTCCCAAACGCAGCGGCTTCGCCATTATACTAAATGGAAAATCTATTGTCAACCAGAAATGTTGGCAATTTGTCATCATATACCCGAAAAATATATGCATTTATCATTATTTTTTATATTATTTAATAAATTCCTTAGAGATAACAGAAATTACTATATAGTAATCTAAAATTATACTTTATTACTTTTGCTATATCGCTTTAATTATTTCGATTTACCAAATATTATTTAATCATCTTCATCGGCAATTGATAACTCAACCAACTCATCGGGAGAAAATGTATAGACAGCATCACAAAACTGACAAGTGACTTCAATGGGTTCGCCTTGGTTTTTCATGTCTTCGATCTCATCTTGACTCAGACTGCTCACTACAGAAATTATACGCTCACGACTGCATGAGCATCTGTATTCAACTTCCCTGCTTTCGATGATTTTTGGAAACAGCCCAGTCATTACCATATCTATTAGCAATTGCGCGTTTCCATTTCCATCTTTTAGTACATCGGTCACATAACCGGTATCTTTGACATTTTTTTCAAGAAGCTCGATAACACCCTCAGGAGCTCCAGGTAACAGTTGCACAACATAGCCTCCAGAACAAAGTACGGTACGGTCGCGTCCCACAAGTACACCAAAAGCGCAGGCGGAAGGAATCTGCTCGCTTGCTGCGAAATAAGCGGTAAAATCCTCTGCGATTTCGCCGCTAACTAGAGCGATGGCACCTGTAAAAGGCTTTCCTTCTCCATAATCTTTAATTACGGAGAGCATTCCATATTTTCCTACTACAGCTCCCACATCAAGTTTTCCAGAAGGTTTTTTTGGTAAATCTGCAGAAGGATTTTGCACATAGCCCCGCACGTTACCCTCGTCATCCGATACCACGATTATACTCCCAGCTGGTCCACCACCATTGATACGCACAGTTAAAGATGCTCCCTCTTTTTTCAAACCACTACCGATGATGGAGGCTGCAGACAAAGTCCTACCCAATGCAGCAGTGACGACAGGAGATGAGTTGTGAATACTTCTTGCTCTCTCTGCTATCCCAGTGGAAGTTATTGCTGAAATTGTCGCAAACCCATCTTGGGAAATTGCTTTAATTATTTCATCCTTCATCTTAGCCCCACCCATTGGTCATTTTTCTTCCTTCTCCTTTTTGTCTGCATCGAGCCTTCCAAATACTACCTCGTATCCACCAAGACCATATTGTAGGCTTCTATTTACTCTACTTATTGTGGCACTTGATGCACCTGTTTTGCTTAATATCGTAGAGTATATATGACCCTCACTTAACATACGAGCAACCTGATACCGCTGTTCAATTGCGCGTAGTTCAGTAACCGACAATAAATCATCAAAAAACCGGATACACTCGTCCAAAGTCTCCAGGGTAAGAATAGCTTCATACATTTCTTCAAATGGTTCTCTTTTTGTACCATGTGACTTGTCATTCAAAATATAATACCTCCATATACAAACACTATTATATCACAATTAAATAAGCATACTTGTATATAATACTTTTTTTCATATGTTTGGCGATAAATTGTATTGATATCAAAATTTTAAAGGCTTAAGGCGCAAAAAGATTAGAAACATGATGTTAATCTATTGAGCTTTTGCTAAATAAAAATAATTTGCTAGATTAACGTAAAATTCCTTTATCGAGAAAGGTTAGTGCCGTAAACATCCTATATTGCTCCATGTCAAATACCTTTTCTTTCGCCAGAGCTTCTTCAATATCGAGATCAATCATTATATCGCCGTCCATGGCAACAACCCTTGAGTTTTTACCTTCCGCCAGTAGCATAACAGCCCTATAGCCCATACTAGTCGCAATCACCCTGTCACGCATCAGAGGATCTCCTCCCCTTTGTACATGACCAAGGGCAGTAACCCGAGTTTCTATGCCAGTTGCTTGATTGATTTTTTCCGCAATTGTTTGTACTGGATCCATCGCTTCGGCAACGATTACCATAAAATGGGTCCGACCAGCAAGTCGTGCTGTTCTAATGCGTCCAATCACATCCTTGTCGAAGTCGTAACTAACCTCGGGAATAAGTGTAATCGTAGCTCCGGTTGCAATTCCAACATTGAGTGCGAGATAGCCAGTTTCGTGACCCATGACCTCCACAACGGAACAACGCTCATGGGACTGCATTGTGTCTCCGAGCTTATCAACAGCATCTATGGCAGTATTACATGCTGTGTCAAAACCGATTGTATATGTTGTACAACCAATGTCATTGTCAATGGTGCATGGAATCCCAATTACTTTAATTCCACGTTTGTACAATTCTAAGGCTCCTCTAAAGGTTCCATCGCCTCCGATGGTAATTAGTCCTTCGATTCCCATATATTTACAGGTATCGACAGCACGTTGCAAACCTTCTTCAGTTTGAAACTCTTTGGAGCGAGCTGTATATAGCATCGTTCCTCCCCTTTTAGTTATACCAGAAACATCGCTTTCGTCAAGGACTGTGAAATCACCATTTATGAGTCCCGCATAACCGTGGCGTATTCCAACGCATTGTATGCCCATACATTGAGCAGTTCTCACAGCTCCACGAATTGCAGCGTTCATTCCCGGTGCATCACCACCCGAGGTTAATATCCCAATTCTATTTACTCCCAATTCCGTCTTTTCCATAAGTCACCTCCTAGGCTACTAATATTATTTAATATCATCTGAAAACAATCATTTCGGAGTCATAAACATCCATCCTGGTGAATGACGAATAATCTGGTGCAATATCATCATATTCTCCATTTATCGCTTTTATGATATTTTCAGTATTGATTGTTGGATTTTGCGCCGATACTTTAGCTTTGAATAGTACATTATCATTTTCATTTTTGTAAATATTAACATCCTTAATAAAAGGAGCAATGTCAAAATCTGAAAATCCGCGCTTAGTCTTTTTTTCGACAACTATTGACTTTTCATTAAATCTTTCCAGAAGTCTTTCCACTAAAGATGGCGAAATGCCATTGTCATATAGCATTTCGCCTTCTATGTCAATCCAAGCTATTTTTGAAAATTTTGACAAAGGTTTATATGATTCCAATATTGTAATCCCATCAGGAAGCACCAAAGTTAAACTCTCAGTAAAACTTGTTGGTAATGAGGTTTCATCTGCAATTCCAAAATCCATTAGTTCGCAAATGCTACCACAGCCTATTGAAAGTGGTAGCGCCACTGACATAAAGGGGTGTGGATTATACCCTTGGGAATATGAAAGCGAAACGCCCAAACGTATAAGAGCTCGAGACATTGTTGCCATTAAGTCTAGATGAGATATATATTTAGCTTTACCTGTTTTGCTATATCTGAGCCTAAGCTTTCCTTCCAAACTGCTACTCCTCATATAATAATTCGAACCCACCGCTTACGCTAGCGTTTGGGAGCTGAGAACATCCTGTCCTCGTTATTTCAAGCCGAGAATCCTTGCTGCATTGCTTCCAAGTATACTTTCAACTTCATCATTTTCCAGTGGAAGCGAGCGCAGATATTCCACTTCGTCTCTTCCATTGCTCCAGGGAGAATCAGAACCAAATAGGATTTTATCAGCACCATGCTTCTCTACTATTCTCAAAAATAACTCATCATCAAAGAAGCCAAAACCCATGGATGTATCAAGATAAACATCGCTGCCTGCAAGATGCTCCTCCACAGCATCCCATTGGTCATGCCCTCCCAAATGAGCAACGATAATCGTTCCACCAGCCATGGCTTTGGATATCTTTGCAAACATTTGTGGTGTGCTTCTATAGGGTGGTGGATATGCAGGGTCATAACCGCCATGATGGAGCAGAATCAATCCTTTTTCCAATGCATATTCATAAATTTTCAGCATATGCGTATCATCTGCTATAAATTCTTGGTACTCAGCATGGAATTTCAAGCCCTTCAATCCCAAACTGACGACATAATCTATATCTCTTTTATAATCGTCCGTATGGGGGTAAATGCCACCAAAGCTGATAATTTTATCGGAATTTATAGAAACAGCCCATTCGTTGATACTTTTTGTTTGCGAAAGCCTAGTGACAACTGGCTGTACAACGGAAATGTCAAAATTCCAGTCTTCCATATTTTTCAAAAGACCAGAGAGTGTTCCATTATGTACAGGTTCGTATGGTAATGCAACATCAGTGAGTTTTTCCATGGCTCTAGGTGCTAATTCATCGGGAAATGCATGGGTATGTATATCGATAATCATATGGGAAAGCCATTCCTTTCAAGCTAGCAATCAGAACACTTTATTCTCCCCGTGTATGCATACAATTATACTTGGGTTTTAGGTTTATGCAGTACAGCTCGGTTTATGACAATTGGATAAAACTGATTAAGCCACCCAATCTAGTCATTCTAAGCCGTTTCTTTTTTATCATTACCTCTGAGTTGCTTTAACCTTTAGCAGTTTTTCTTACGCTAACAAGAGCTTGCCTGATAATATCTCCAGCAGTCTTTTCATCGACTAAAAAAACGATTGCAGCGATAATAATTACAACCTTTATATCAATCGCTTCTTTTATCATTGCACTTTCATCGGTTACGGAAATCATTTTGGTGTTTGTAGTGGTGGTTGTCGCCTTAATATGTCCAATAATACCGCCTAATTCTGTGATTTTTGCTCCAGCTGTTTCTAAAGCTTCGGCGACAATTTCAGTAAAATGCGGATCTTGGGTCACAACAGTCAGCGAGCCGGATATTACAGTGGCTTCATCATGCATCATGCGTTTTATATATATAGAACCAGTTGCGCTTTTTAGTTGATTCAGACGAGATGCGTGATTATTTTGGCTGTGGTTGTGGTCATGATTATGTTCAGACATCAGCTTCTCCTTAAATGAGTCCAGCGACAGTGCGCCATATGCTGTTATCCACTTCTCCAAGGGCAGATATGGACAAAACATTGGTGTTTGGTTCGATTTCAAGAACATCGCTCTCCACCGTTGCTACCACATCCTCCTCCACCAAGTCAATCTTATTAACTAGAACGGTATTAGAGCCTTTGATTTGTTCACTGAGCATACCAGCTAAAGGTATACGAAGCCTCATCCACCTAGACGCATCAAGTAGCACACATATTACAGATTCATAACCGAGAGCTTCTTCAAGGTTTTTTTGCATGGAGGTTGGAAAAGCAACCCCAGTCGTTTCGATGATAATCCACTCAGGGTCCATTTCATCTTTGATAGTCGCAATGGAAGACATTAGTTCGCCAGATACAGTACAGCAAGCGCAACCATCAAAGAGATTATTCACTTTGTAGCCACTCCCCCGCAAGAATTGGTCGTCAATCCCCACTTCACCGATTTCGTTTTCTATTATAGCCACTTTATAATTTCGGTTTTGGTCAGAAATATCAGTCAAATAGCGGGCAAATTGCAACAATGCCGTCGTTTTCCCTGCACCCAGGAAACCACCTAGTATTACAACATTCATATTATTACATCCTTTTTATTATCATATGTATTAAAGCTTTATCACAATATTATATTCCATAAAAGCATTTTGTCAATCGCTTGGAAAAATAATATACATAATGTTAAAAAAGCGCGGGTCCAAACATAATATGTTTGAACCCGCAAATCGTGTTTACTAAGGTTTTATCTGGAAATCCAGACATCGTCAAGACCGTTTTCATCGAGCATTTTGTTCAGCTCGCCAGAATGGGCGGCTAGCTCGCGGATGTAATGCAGGTACATACCAACGCGGGTTTTGCCAAAGCGGGCTTGCTCTTCCGGTAGTGCTGCGGTAAGCTCTTCATCGGTAAGCTCTGCCAATACGGCTTTTGCTCTTTCAACAGCTCCGTCGAAATATGCCAAAAAGTCTGCTTTGTTTGGTAGGTCTTCTGCTTTGGCTTCTGAATAATTACCAAAGGGAAGGTTCGCTGCGAAATCAGGATTTCTGTTGCCACCACCGAGCATGCCATCGATGAAGATTGCCAGGTGATAACATAGGCGGCAAGGTACATAAAAATCGTGTCCATGGGGTACTAACCATTTATCCTCTGGAAATACCTCAATGATGCCTCTAATGGTGAGAAAACTCTTGTCAAATTTGTCTTGTACGTCAAATGCTACAACATTGCTCATAGTATACTCCTTTTCTATTCGCTCCAGCCTCACAAAAAGCAAAAGCGAGAATTTCGTTAATAATATCATCGAAATAACATTTAATCAAGTATTTATACTCAGTTTTCCACATTGATTTTGTATAGGCGTTGAGTCGGCGACATTCCAGTAGACTTGCGGATTGTATGATATTAAGTACTCTTGACGCTTATCGCTAAGCCACTTGTTCGGTTCGAATGTATTAATCTAACGCTTGCTTTAATTGCTCTATATTCTTATAGCTTGCAATTGGCACACCTTTGCTTAGCAATAATTTGACGAAAGAAGCTTCGGCTTTGCTTGCTTTTGATGAAAGCTCTTTCAGATTTGTTGAATCAAATGAATCAAAAAACCTCAATTCTTCGATAAAAACGTCAAAATCCTCTTTTTGTACACAATCCAATGTATGTTGAAGTGAGGTTGCTTCCATGAAAGCCTTAACAGCGTCACCCTCAGCGCAAGAAATACGAATTTTATTCCAAGTAGAGGATATTTCTTCATATAACCCAGAAATATTATATGCAGGCGGCGATAATTCCCTCTCTAAATCACTCAGTAGTCGCTCGGTAGACTTTAATAATTTGACATAATTCGCTTTTGTTTCGGGTTTCCGAACAACATCTTCCAATGTTGAAATAAAATCTTCCGGCAATTTATTGAGCATAGACAATTCTTCTATAATTCGTTTCATGCCAAATCGTAAATATGTATGATTTAACAAGCATATGGTATCGTATAACTCCATCAAAATTCCACCAGCAGCAGTTAAATTAAATTCAAGGCATAATTCGCCATAGTATTGTGTTGCTGTGTTTAGATGTCTTCGAGCTTTTTCTAACAAATCCTTTGACAATGGTCCATTTGCTATAGACAGTGCTTTGTTTTTAAGAGATTCATACCTTTGTTTGTCATCATCCGTAGCATAAAAAACTAGTTGCGAATCCGCGAGAATGGAAACTTTCATATCATCGAAATTTGCGAATTGCTCTAAGCGTTTCCAATCAGCACCCCAAACATCATAACCAATTCCATCAAGGATAAAAGTTCTTGCCAGTTTCCATCCTTTGTCAGTTTTTGGTATATAAATCATATCTAAATCTGACTTTTCGTGAAATGTTCCGTTTACACAAGAACCATAAATAATCATGATGCTTATCTCATCGGCGTATTTAGCCTTGATAGTTTCAAGAAGTGTATCTAGCAATTCTTTGTGTTTCATTAACATAATTTCAACCTCCGATTACATAATAATCTACTTTTTGGTAGTTATCGGATTATTTCAAAGCATTGTCAATAAACTCGCACCGCAACATTGGGAATGTCAAATAACGCCCAGCGGCTTGGCGAAGTGGCGGACGGGGTGCGCCATGACCTGAACTACCACAAATAGACAAAGGGAGCAGAAGACTCGAGGTTTCCACTCCGACCGCCATTTCGTTAAGCCGCCTGTTATACGAAGTGAAAATCTGCTCCACTGTGACCGCCACGGACGGCGGGCGCACGCTTGCTTATTCATATGAATGGGTATCCAGTTTCCGCTGCGCATCCTTAATCTTCAAAATGTAGGTTGTCAAACACAACTATTATTCTTACTTTTTTCTGCCTGCGAAAACATAATACGGTGACACACACAGATACTCACCTTTTGTGTAGGTCTCTTCCATGTCATCAATCAGCTCCTCATACTCTTCTTCTGTTAGAAATCCCTTTGGTTCAATGAAGTGATGCATATCATGTATATAATGCCACCCTCCAGCTGATTCAGTAAACTCGGTTTCTATGCTGTTGTGTATTGAGATGCTGCCGCTGAACAATCCGGTTTTATTGAAATACCCCCACACTCTGCGACCAATCCACCCATCACAAGCGTCCATCCAACTCGCCTGTAGAAAATTTGCGTATCCGTAAATTGCCTTGTTAATAAGGTCTTTGTTCTTCCCGTTGAACACAATGCTTTCCCAATCGCGATGTACACATACGATTATTCCATCTTTTCTCAAAACACGATGCAAATCCAATATATGTGCATCTATATCTGTAATACACTCCAAGGTATTACAGTGAAAAATCAAGTCAAATGAGTCATTAGGAAAATTCATGGTTTCGGATGCATTCATTAGAAGTAGTGATACACCAAGCTCCCTCAGTGTTTCTTCATCTTCAAAATCATTACTACGTTTATCTATGCCAATCAACTCGCCCTTAATATCATATTTCTCCTTAATCCATGTCAGGGCATATGCGCTTTGGCATCCTACATCCAAAACGGAGGAATTTGGAGCAATATCTATATTATCAAAAAAGGCTTCCAGTAACTTAGCATCAAGCATTTTCATAACCTCTCAGTCTGTAAATTTTTACTATCTTTGTATGTCTGTGGGTGGTACACAGAAACTTTGCTCAAGCTATTGGTTTCCACAGTCTTTGCCCCGCATGGATGCGGGGCAATTATTTCAATCATTCCAGATTTTCATTTCGTATAACGCCCGGCGGCTTGGCGAACGTGGCGGATTGGGTGCGCCATGACCAGCACAATTCACTAGCTGTTAAGGGCGCAGAAAACTCCTTGTTTCCAATCCGACCGCCATTTCGCTAAGCCGCTTGTTAAATGCCGTTTGCCCGGACTGTTTTAGTTATTCACAATGATGTACCAAGGAACAGGCATTATTATCCCTCTACCACGAATGCCCATTGAACGCCAAACTTATCAAGGAATTGCACACCGAGCTCTGTATATGATGCTTTGCTCATTTGATCAATCGTTATACTATCGTGTTTTAGCACTTCATAACTCTCAAGCAATTCCTTAGTGGACTTAAATGTTATTACAGCGGCGATTGCACAGTCAGTAGTTCGGCTTTTATTTCCAAATCGGTTGTTTAACATTACTCGTTGACCGTGTATGAGCATTTCTGCATGGACAATCCCACCGGCGTCTGCACGGATAACCGTATCCAGCTTTGCATTGAATGCCTTTTCGTAGACTGGCAATGCTTCTTCGCAATCACCACAAAAATGCAAGTGAGGCACAAACATATTATATCTCCCCATTTCTATCCTGAGCAACTGCGATTTTATTACCATCAGGGTCTAAGAATTGGAACGAATACGCACCCCACGGTCTTCTTTCAGGCGGTGAGATTATTTCTATATCGGGAATTTCTCTCAATAATCGCTCGTATAGCACATCTATATTCTCATCAAAGCATTGCAACCATATATTCTGTTCGCTTAAAGCCTTTACTCCACCTGGATCATAGACTGCAATATTACTGAAAGAATAATGGCTACCTTCGACAAACGGCTCTTCTTGAAAGACAGTTTTATAAAAATCCGCAAGATGCCGTGCATTGTCCGTTGTTATACATATTCCACCAAACCTCATTCTGATACCACCTCATATTCTAACATTCACATTTTGTTATTATTACAATGCATATCGAATCATTGTCAATCTAGTTTCCGCAGCACTAGGGCATATGGCATATAACGCCCGGCGGCTTGGTGAAGTGGCGGATTGGGTGCGCCGCAGCCCGAACTTCCGCAAGCGGTCAGGGGCGCAGCGGCACGGCGGCTTTCCACTCCGACCGCCATTTCGCCAAACCGCTTGTTATGTGAAGTTTCCACGGACGGAATCAGGCTATCTCCACACTGTGTTATTTTGTGCGTATAGGAATATATGCATAATTTCTATGTGGCGGGGTACTATACTCGGCATGACATGAATATTCCACCTCAACATTTATATCCGGATTTTGTTCATACCCGTTTTCATTTGCTGCACTTTGCATAACATTATATTCCGCGTAATATTCATATGCTGCGGGATTATCTTTTCCAAGTAACGCAGCAGCTTTTTTGTTATTGAGCAAGCGGAGCCATAACCCACTTGGCTGTGTGAACAAATCGTATTTTTCGTCTTGCTCATCTGAATATGTTTCTTGTGCAAACATAATAGCACTTGGTTTATCGTTGATACCGTGATTTATTGAAACAGAGGCACTCCAATCTGGATTTATAAGGTTTTGCTTTGGAATATCAATAAGCGATTGATAACGTTTTATCAATGTCATATCATCGTCTGCGAACGCAGTGTCCGTATTATTTTCTGCGTAGGCGATACAGCCTACCCATATAACATCAGGACGTTCAACAACTTCAAAATCTACACCTTTGTATGTTATAGTTTCTATCAATTTTTCAACAGGGTGATTAAGCTTTGTCATATAATTTCTCCTTTTCAACTATAAATAATATTGATCTGCTTTATGGTAATTCTAGGATTCGTTCAAGGCATTGTCAATAACCTCGCACCGCAGTAGTGGGAATGTCACATAACTAGCATATACACGCCATAAGATGCAATATAGTGCGTTCGCTTTTGCTTCGATATCATTGATATGCCGTAACTATCTTGTGATTTCTATTGGTTTTGCGCAATCGTGTTCGCGTTGCTTCTATTGATTTTGCGCTATACATTCTATCTCGTTTATGCCATTAGAGACTGTCTAGTGGGCTTTTTACATTTTTGATATTCTTTTGCGCTACTCTTGTGCAGCCAAGCGTCGTTTTGACATAGCGCACTCACGCACAGTACAATAACGCAAATCTCATTATCCAGAATCATCATGTTTTCGCCCATTGGGGGGGATACCACTTTTGAAACCATGACGTAAAAATTCCCATAAGCAAGGGCACGGAAGCCGCCGCGATTATCCCCGCAGCATCTCCGAGTCGTGCGTTAATCGCCATGAACACCCAAATGGCAATCCATGGAAAAAGCAAGACAGACATATTGGTTTTTCGGTGCGTCTTTTTATCCGATTGTTGATTCTCTGATGCATATGCCGCATCATTGCCCCCGAACAATTCATCCCATTTTAGCATAAGGCTAAAGTCGCCGCTGACGCTGTATTGTTTTTGAAACAAAGCCTCCTCCCCACTGATTTCGCCGCGAGATATGGAACGCCAGACCGAATATGGTGTCTCGATTTTCGTCGTGTACGCACCAAACCCGTCTGTAACGACTTTAGCGCCTTGCGCAGTCAACAGGATTTGATAGGATTTATCTATATCGGTGTAGTGGAATTCCAAAATACGCTCCGCTCCATCTGGCACATACAAAGCGGCCATCTGCCTTGTGAAATTCACGCTGCCGTCATCCTGTCTG
>Ga0099364_10002388_pt1 | contig 29993 bp, 20 predicted proteins | sample TergutTh196P3_FD_73070 | JGI IMG/M metagenome (GOLD analysis project Ga0099364, IMG submission 73070) | Microcerotermes parvus P3 segment gut microbial communities from Pointe-Noire, Republic of the Congo - Th196 P3 | ecosystem: Host-associated > Arthropoda: Insects > Digestive system > Gut ...
TCGCTTGGATTATTAAAAATTACGGTATTATTTATATTTTTTATAGATAGATAGTTAGAATAGGAATTCAGCATATGGATTGTAAAATACTTGTCGTAGATGATGAAAAGGAAATCGCCGACTTGGTAGAGGTATATCTGAAAAATGAAAACCTCACGGTATATAAATTTTACTCAGCAAAGGATGCTCTGTCCTGCATCGATTCAACGGAGCTTGACCTCGCTGTGCTCGATATAATGCTGCCGGACACGGACGGGCTTTCGATATGCCAAAAAATCAGGGAAAACCACACATATCCAATAATAATGCTGACTGCTAAAGATACCGAAACAGATAAAATCACAGGACTGACGCTCGGTGCGGACGATTATATAACAAAACCGTTCCGTCCGCTGGAATTAGTGGCGCGGGTCAAGGCTCAGCTCCGGCGTTACAAAAAATACAGCGGGCACAGCGCCAAAAACGACAATGGAATTATTGTTCATGCCGGGCTTGTCATCGATATAAACGCGCGGGAAGTTTTATTGAATGATAAACCGCTGTCCCTCACTCCCACGGAGTTTTCAATTCTGCGGATACTCTGCGAAAACAAAGGGAATGTGGTGAGTTCGGAGCGGTTATTCCACGAAATTTGGGGGGATGAGTATTATTCAAAAAACAATAATACCATAACCGTTCATATCAGGCATCTGCGTGAGAAATTGGGTGATACAATGGATAATCCAAGATATATAAAAACTGTGTGGGGAGTGGGCTATAAAATTGAAAAATAAGAAACCGAGTTATTCTGCATTAAAGTGGAAAATATATTTAAAAACAGCATTGATAGCCTTTGCCGCGCTTGTTGCCGTAGCGCTTTTAATAAATTTAGCGGATAACCGCGCGGCGAACCTGCTTATTTCATTTTTTCAAAGAGTATTCTCAATGGATTACGATTCCGCGTACCGCTTATATTATCAAGTGATCCGAAACAACCTCGATCTTTTTATATATGCCGCATTCTTCGGTATATTCTTTTTGATTTTATCGCGTTTCCTGCTCTCGCAGTTCGCAAAATATTTTAACGAGATCAGCGGCGGGCTGGACGCGCTTGTGGGAGAAAAAGATGAGGTAATAAAATTATCTCCCGAAATGGCGTCAATGGAGCAAAAGCTGATAACTGTAAAGCAAACGCTTGAAAAACGCGAACAAGAGGTAAAAACAGCCGAACAGCGTAAAAATGATATGGTCATGTATCTTGCTCACGACATAAAAACGCCGCTTACTTCTGTTATCGGTTATTTGAGTTTGCTTGATGAGGCGCCCGATATGCCCTTGGAGCAGAAAGCAAAATATATAAATATTACGCTTGAAAAAGCAAACCGGCTTGAACGCTTAACAGATGAATTTTTTGAAATTGCGCGTTATAATTTTCAGGCTGATACATTATCCAAAACGCAAATAAACCTTTATTATATGTTAGCGCAGCTGACGGATGAGTTTTATCCGCTGCTGTCCTCAAAAGGCAAAGAAACCGTCCTTGACGTGCCGGAAGATTTAACTATATACGGCAACCCCGACAAGCTTGCGCGCGTTTTTAATAATATCCTGAAAAACGCCGTCGCATACGGCGCGGACAACAGCGTTATAAATATAACAGCAAGGATTTCGGGCAAGATAGTTTCGATTGTTTTTAAAAACGAAGGCAGCGTACCCCAAGACAGACTTGCGGCTGTTTTCGATAAGTTTTATCGTCTTGATTCTGCGCGTTCATCCGACACAGGCGGCGCAGGGCTCGGGCTTGCGATTGCGAAAGAAATTGTTGTTTCGCATGGCGGTAAAATTTACGCGGACAGCGACGGCGCTTATACCGCATTCACGGTAGAACTTCCTGCTGCTTCGGTTTAATATTAGCAGAACATCAAGGTGTTCTTCACTTTTTCTTAGGAATTAAACAATAAAATATTATAAAACGACTCGTTCCTTTTTGGTATAATTAATGTCAGCAGGAACGGGATTTTTTATTAAATATTTAAATACGGAGGAATTGAAGAAATGCAGCAAAGAGCAATATTAAAAAATAATGGTCAAACTCAAAATCAAAGAAGGAAAAAGCGCCGTTCTAACGGTATTATACTATTTGTGTTTATATGTATTTGCGCGTGTCTCATAGGATTATATATAATCATAAATAATAAAGAAGAAGATGTGCATTATATACCTGCTCTAAGCGTCAATAACCGGCAGACAAACAACCTGTCAGACTCTTCAATGATATTGACTTACGAACAAGCTGCGTCAATAAGCAGCGGCTGTTTACTGCTTTTGAACAACAAACACAGCGTACCGGACAATATACCGGGCGAACTGGGTAAAGTTACAGATTATGTGTGGACGTTAAACAACGAACTTTTATTAAATGCAGATGTTCTTGCTGCGCTGAAAATAATGTTTGAATCTGCCATTGATGCAGGGCATGAATTGTTTCGCGTAACCGAAGCCTACCGTACGCAGGAACAGCAGCAATTGTTGTATGATTTGATAGAAGATAAATCTCTCGCTGCCCTGCCGGGTCACAGCGAACATCAAATTGGGTTCGCTGTTGATATTTCATATCACGGCGGCAATATAACAAATTCACCGCAAGGCGAATGGCTTGCGGACAACTCATACAAATTTGGGTTTATAATGCGCTACCCGCAGCATAAAACACACATAACGGGAATACCTTTTGAACCATGGCATTATCGTTTTGTCGGACAGCCGCACGCTTATTTTATGTATGAAAACGATTTGGTTTTAGAAGAATATATAGAATATCTGCAAAAACACAGGGAAATAACGATAACGCTTAACGGAACCGAACACAGGGTATATTATTTGTCAAGCGCTGATGAATTTGTTGAAATACCCCAAAATCAATTGTATTCAGCATCGCCGGATAATACGGGCGGTATGATTGTTACCGTTATTTGTATTCAATAAAATAAAATATTGGTAAAAAAACTTTTTTTACTAAAGGTTCGCTAAAGGTTAAGCGGTTATAATAATACTCGTAAGGCGGACAAACGGCGGCGAGGTACCGCGCTGTCAAGGCTGCCGATTTTAAAATATTTATTTACAAAAAGGAGTATTTACCATGAAAAACAACAAATTAAAATCAATTTTCCAAAGCAAAAAAACCAAAATCATAATCATCGCCGTATGCGCGGCACTGCTTGTTTCTGCCGGCACTATAACGGCTCTCGCCGCTGCCGGCGAAAGTTTCCCCGCATTTCCGTTCTTAAATTCAAGCGGGAAAATCGGCAGTTTATCGGTCCGCGGCGATGAAAACGGTATGTCGTTCTCCACCGACGGCGGCGAAACCTGGACAGACACATTACCCGAAAACGTGAGCTACACCGAAGAAATATGCGAAAACGGGGAATCCTTCAAAGTCACCGTTAGCGTTGACGCCGATGAATGGGACGCCGCATTTTTTAAAGATTATCACGCAGATATGCCGACATCTACTTTAGGAAAAGACGGATTTGAATACCTGCACATGATGCGCGTTGAAAATGACACGGTTTATCACTCGCTCGACGACGGCGAAACCTGGATTGAGGGGTTTCCCGAAAGTATGATCCGCGAGGGTGCGGAAGAAATAGATTTCTTTTTTGAAGACGAATCAGGATTTGTCAGTTTCCGGCATACGGTTACAATTGACGAATGAAATCAAAAAATGAGTACATGGAGGACGTTTCAACGTCCTCCACCAGCTTCCCTCACTCGTTTGGTTTTATTAATTCCCGGCAAGCAATTCTAATTTCTCGCACCGTGCCGTGACAGCTTTCGCAAGCGCATTGCGGCGGTCGGTATCTACGGCTTCGGACTCCGGAAGTATATCAAGTATTTCTTCGCCTATGTTTTTCAACGCGTCCGCGTTATACCAAGACCAGTCATCGACCAGTTTAATCTGTTCATCGTGCGATTTTCTGAACGGTTTGGAATCCGTCGCTCTCCCGACAAACCGCGTGTTGTACCATAGCGACGTGCCGCTGTCGAAAATCGGGGCGAAACCGAGCCATTCGAGCGTTTCGGCGTTTCTCACAAACCCGAAGTTATTATAATGCCTGTCCTCGTTCGAAATGATATAATCAAGCGCGAGCATTTTGTTTAACGCCGCCTGTACGCCGGATATACCGTGTGTTTCACAGCACCGCAGTAAATGCGTATAATCCGAATCGCGATTATCTTTCTTAAGAGTTTCCCTAACGCGCCACGCCGGAACCAGCTCTGTTTCCGGAGTGATAAAATTTTCACACAAACTGTACGGCTTGTCATTGTCGAACGTGACTTTGTAGTCTACATGAGAGATATTCAGCCGCCGCATAACGGCGCAGGCAATTACTTCGTTGAACGGCTCCTGCTGATAATCACCGCTGCCGCCTTTCATCAGAATACGCTTTCCATCCGCGATAATCCATTTTTTGCGAAGCCAGCCGTCGCTTGTGTTATCCGGCGACATCAGACTTATACGGTTTAAATCTGCGGGTTCATGCCCGAATAAAATCGCGCCCATATCTTTTGAAAAATCATTCCCGAAAAAGTTTATATCACTCCAGTTAAGCCCCGAATCTTTAGGGCAAATCCAATATTGGTCAGAAAGGCTTAACCCATAGCATTTATCAAGCAGCAGCGCGGTGTTATACATGCCGAGAGTTTCAAGCGCTTCCTTGATTCCGTCGCGGCTCGCAGGGATTGAACGCCCCGTCCACCAGTCGTTGAGGGCTTTACGGTCGATTCTATTTCTTAGTATATTAACACCGACAGGCAGATGCCTTTCATCGTGAATTTTCGGCAGTTTTGCGATAAATCCGGTTTCATCAATAAGCAAATCAACAACCGGAATATTTTTGTGCATCAACGTACATTCCATAACGCGCAGCTTCCTTTCAAAATTTTATATAATTATATTTTAACACAAATTTATTAATATTTCAAGAATAAAATCTTGATTTATCACAGTATTTGGTGTATAATAATAAATATTTATTTTTTTAATGTCAAAGGCGGGAATTTATGCGTATTTTATTTGCGGAAGATGAAAAATATATCGCCGAAGCGGTTGAGTTGGTGCTGAAAAAAAACAATTTCAGCGTCGATTTGGCTTTTGACGGCGAATACGGGCTGGACTGCGCTCTGTCCGGTATATACGATATTATTATTCTTGATATTATGCTTCCGAAAATGGACGGCTTGCAGGTTTTAAAAGAAATCCGGGCGCAGGGCGTAAAAACCCCTGTGCTGCTGCTGACGGCGCGGGGTGAGGTTGAAGATAAAGTGCGCGGGCTGGACTTGGGCGCGGACGATTACCTTGCAAAACCCTTCCATAAAGATGAACTGTTGGCGAGGCTGCGCGCACTTTTCCGCCGCCAGTCGGAACTTGTCCCGGACGGAATTTTACAATACGGCGAACTCACTCTTAATCCCGGCGCTCTCTCTGCCGCGTCCTCCGGCGGTATACCGGTCAAGCTGTCGCTGAAAGAAGCGCAGATACTTGAGATTTTAATCCGTAATCCGGGAATTGTTATCTCTAAAGAAACCATCATAGAAAAAGTATGGGGCTATGAATCCGACGCCGACGGCAGCCATGTCGAAACGCATATGTCGCTTCTGCGGAAAAAACTCGCGGGACTGACCCAAAATATCACTATAAAAACCATACGCGGCGCGGGGTATACATTATGTTTATAAAACTGAAAAGAAAAATACTGCTGCTCAATATGGCGCTTGTTTCCATAGTCATGCTGGCGGCGTTTGCCGCCGTTTATACCGTCACATGGCGGAATATTCAACTGGAAAACCGGCGTGTTTTAGACGCGCAGATACCAACATCCATGTCATTTATGTTTTCTGCCGCGGACAATCCGCCGGAATCCGGCTTTTATTTGGAAGATTTTTCGGTTGATTCGGAAGAAACATATACTATTGAAAATAATTTCGCAGGCTCGGGTTTTATGTCGGTGAGGCAGGTGTCTCTTGATTATTCTTTGTCATTTTCGGTTGAAATAGACGGCGGTGGAAACATTGTTACTATCAACTCAATTATAGATATACCGCGTGAATCCTATGAAACGGCGGTTAAGAAAGTTTTAGCGCAAAACAGGGACAGCGGCATAATAACTCTTGACAAAAAAACCTGGATGTACCAAATCGGGCCTTACAGGGATATTACGCAGTTTTTTTCAGCGCCGGATATTGATATTGAAATAACGGATTTTACGCAAAAAAACCGGCAGATTTCTTTTTTAGATGTTACGGAATCGAATCTGACTTTGAGGAATCTGCTGATAACGTTGTGTGTGATCGGTATTTTTGTGCTTTTTGTTTTTTATTTTATCAGCTTGTATTTTTCGGGGCGCGCCGTAAAACCGCTTATTGAAGCGTGGGAAAAACAGAAGCATTTCATCGCCGACGCTTCGCACGAGCTGAAAACGCCGCTGACTGTTATAGCCGCCAACTGCGACGCGCTGCTGGAAAACGGAGAAGAAACAGTAGAGAGCCAGCGCAAATGGATTGATTATATCAAAGCCGGAACAGACAGAATGACCCGGCTCGCCGGCCAGCTGCTGACACTCGCGAAAATGGACAATACCCCCGACACGGCTGTACCGCTTGAAGACACCAATATAAGTAAACTTGCGCTTGATGCGGTATATGCCGCGGAATCAATAGCTGCAAACCGCGGCTTAAAAATAGTTCACAGTATTGAGTCCGGCGTCGTTTTAAAAAGCGACGGCGAAAAATTTACCGCAGTTGTTATGATACTGCTTGAAAACGCGGTTAAATACGCTGACAGCCAAATTGAAGCAACCCTTAAAAAAGAAAAACGCCATGTAAAATTTACCGTAAAAAACGACGGCAAAGGTATCGCCCCGGAGGAACTGCCAAAAGTGTTCGATCGTTTTTACAGGGGTGACAAATCAAGGGAAAGCAGCAGCGGAGGCTGCGGGCTCGGGCTCTCTATCGCCAAATCAATTACATACAGCCTTGGCGGGGAAATAAGCGCTTACAGCGAATGGGGCGGATATACTGTTTTTAACGTAACGCTCCCCGCGTTAAGTTGAAATTTTTACAAAAACAGTCTTGATTTTTTACGGGATTTGTTGTATAATGGGGTAAAATTAATTTTAAAAACCGGAGGATAAATTATGGATATACCGAAAATTGGTCTGGGTACGTTCGGCTCGGACAAATTTACACCCAAACAGGTTGCAGATGCTGTAAAAGGCGCGATCGAATGCGGGTACAGGCTTTTTGACTGCGCGTCGGTTTACGGCAATGAAGACTTAATCGGTAAGGTATTTGAAGAAGTGACTGTAAACGGGACAGTGAAACGGGAGGAGCTTGTAATCGTGTCAAAACTCTGGAACGATATGCACGGCAAAGGTGATGTGCTGTTATCCTGCGCGAAAAGCCTGAGAGATTTAAGAACCGATTATCTTGATATATATTTCGTGCACTGGCCTTTCCCGAATTATCACGCGCCGGGCTGCGACATAGATGCGAGAAACCCGGACTCGCGTCCGTTCTTTGCGGATGAGTTTATGGCTTGCTGGCAGCAAATGGAGCGTTTGGTTGATATGGGGCTTGTAAAAAGTATCGGTATGTCAAACATGACCGTTCCGAAACTTGAAGCGGTATTAAAATTGTGCAGGATAAAACCCGCGTTTATCGAGCTTGAGCTGCACCCGGCATTCCAGCAGCCGCAGCTTTTTGATTATTGTATTGACAAAGGTATTCAACCTATAGGATACTGCCCTATCGGTTCGCCGAACCGCCCCGAACGCGACAGAACGCCGGACGACACAGCTGCGACCGAAATGCCGGAGATTGTTGAAACAGCAAAAGCCCACGGGCTGCATCCCGCTGTAATATGCTTGAAATGGTCTGTGCAGACCGGAGCGGTTCCAATTCCTTTTTCTGTTAATAATTATAAAAATAATATTGATTTAACGTTTAATACAAAGCCGTTGTCCGATGCGGAGCTTTTAAAAATAAAACAGGCTGACAGAAACTGCCGGTTGGTAAAAGGTCACGTATTTTTATGGGAAGGCGCGAAAGACTGGCGGGATTTATGGGACGAAGACGGCGTTATTTCAAGCTGGTGAAACATAATTAAAAAGTTTTTATATGTCAATATGATTATTATATTTCATGGGCAGCCCTGACTTATATATATGCGAAATATCAGAAAGGCATAGGCATTTCGGCGCCGTATAACCGTCTTTATAATTCTTGAACTCAAGGATTGTCACCCCGGAATGCGATATATCAAAACTCGACAAGAAAATATTCGGCGGAATATCAAGCAGGTAAGAAAGCCATATTGTACCGAACCCTTGATGGCAGAACGCCGCGACCCGGTCGTCGTTCGCCTGTGTTATTTTATACGCGCCTTTTTCGCGTATGTAACCCAAGCGCCCGGTAAATTCGTCCGAACATTCGGATATACGCTTATAGCCTTCTTTGGCGTTGGTGATATTGAAATACTGCGAGTCATACCATTTGCCGCCCGGCTCAAGTTCTTCGTCATATTTTAGTTTATTATTCTGCCTCTGAAAAGTCCAGCCATGCCTGCCGGGTTCAAGTTCGCACGAAAAATCTTTCCACGCCAAATCCTCACTCATCCAGTTTTCAATCGTATAAGAAATACCGAGCGTTTCGCATACAGGCTGCGCGGTCATCTGAGCGCGCATATTCGGCGACGAGTATACCTTATCAAGCCCGTTCACCGCGAGTCTGCGTGCGAGAGCTTTTGCCTGCCTGTGGCCGAGTTCTGTCAGGGAATCGGGGTTATAAATCGGGTCAGCGTGCCTTATTATATATAATATCATTTTTTCACTCTCCGTATTTTTGAATGTATTCGCGTGTTTTTTTATTTGCATTATAACATATAATTATGAATAATTCACAAATAAAACCTTGATTTTTCATGGGATTTGTTGTATAATAGTTATATGGTTTAATAAAAATCCCCTGCGCCGGCATGTTTATATTAGGCGCAAACCTAAAATACGATAACAGGAGAAATAGGATGCCTAAAAAGAAAAATGAAATTATCGAAAAAAGCGAAGTATTACTTGATGATTCGCAAATATACGATTACGTGGCGTGTATAATCGAAACCCGAAAAAGGAACGCCGGAATATATGCAAATCTCGAAGTCACGCTGATGTATTGGGAAGTCGGGCATTACATTAATTCTATTATCCTTAACGGCAGCCGCGCCGCTTACGGAAAACGAATTGTGGCGGAATTGGCGTCAAAATTGATAGCAAAATATGGCAAAACATTTGATGTTCATAATTTGCGACGCATGATGCGTTTTGCTGAAAAATTCGATGATTTTCAAATTGTGACGGAGCTGGCGTCACAATTAACATGGTCGCATTTTATTGAAATATTGCCGCAAAAATCCAACGAAGCACGATTGTTTTACGCACAGGATTCCGCAAAACGCAACTTGAGTACTAAAGAATTACGCCGTCAAATTTCCCGCAAAGCATACGAACGCCGTGAAATTGCGAACACACAGATTTCCGACGCTTCAACCGTGCCGTTTAATGTTTTCAAAGACCCGTATCTGCTTGATGTGCTTGGCTTGAAAGATAATTTTGACGAAGCCGATTTGGAAAAAGCTATATTGATTGAGCTGGAAAAATTTATTTTGGAATTTGGACATGGCTTTACGTTCGTTGACCGTCAAGTGCGAATGACTATGGACGGCGATGATTTCAAACTTGATTTATTGTTTTTCCATAGGACGTTAAGGCGGCTTGTAGCGGTGGAATTAAAGATAGGACGTTTCAAGCCACAGTACATGGGACAAATGCGGTTCTATTTGAAATGGCTTGATAAATTTGAGCGGCAGGAACATGAAAATCCGCCGATTGGAATTATCCTTTGCACCAGCGCAAGCCGTGAACAAATCGAACTATTGGAACTTGATAAAGAAGGAATAGCTGTAGCCCAATACTGGACGGTATTACCGCCGAAAGCGGAATTCGAACGCAAAATCAAAGAAATTTTAGAACAGGCGAAAGAACGTTTGAACCGCCGTAAACTGTTACCCAACGGGGATATAAAACGGGAAATTGATTTCTACTATGAAGCTAAAGACGATGACGATGAATAAAGCTGTTCCAAACTATAAAATTGTACATGCCCCCTGCGCGTTCCCGGGAATACGCAGGGGGCTTTTTTATTGCAGCCTGAGCAAATTATGCGGAATGGTAAAATTTGCTAAAACCTTGATTTTTTATGGCATTTGCTGTATAATGATGATATGAATTAAAATTTTTTTATAAAATCCCAATAAAAACGCTTTCTTAATTGTTTAATATATGAGAGCTTTCAAAAATCCAAAAACCCAAAGAGGTGATTTTTAATATGAACAATTTATCCGGTCTGATAAAAAATATCGCAAGCGGAGATAACGATGCTATGGCAGAGTTATATAGCATTATGAGCAAAGAGATATATGTTTTTCTGCTGATGTTTTGCAAAGATAAATATACGGCGGAAGACATTATGCAGGAAACTTTTATTGAAATTTACGAAAATGCCAGAAGTTATAAGGTTTTCAATAATCCGAGAGCATGGATTTTGACTATCGCTAAAAATAAAGCCATAAACGTTATAAGAAAAAATTCCCGCACAACAAGTCTTGATAATCCGGAAACCGAAACGTTGAGGATTGAAAATACAGAAAATATAATACTTGATAAAATGCAGATGGATGAACTTTTCTCCGTTTTATCTGAAGAAGATAAAAAAATCGTTGTACTCCATGCGGTTTACGGATTTAAACACCGTGAAATTGCCGAAATGGTAAATCTGCCGCTCGGTACGGTGACATGGCGGTATAAGCAAAGCATAGCCAAAATGAAGCAAAAAGACAAAGAAAGCGAGGACAGCGGCAAAGTTTTTATTAAACCAAATAAACAAAAAGAGGTGTTAATCAATGAAAAATAATATAGAACAAAAAATAATCAATAGATTTTCTGAAATTACAATATCGGAAACCCCAAGCGTTGATATTTTTGAAAGAATCAAAAATAATATTAATAAATCCGAAAATGTTAAAAACAATAAAAAGATTAATAAATTCATGTTGAAACCGATACTTGCTGCGGCTGTATTTATAGTATTGACAGTTACCGTCGCGGCGGCGGCTCCGCTGATATTAAAAATGCTCGGCAGCGATATAGGCTTTTTTGACTCTAATAATCAGACGCGCTACTCCGCAGACCACGAAATAATTAAACAGTACAGCAGCGAAGTCGGTATTACCGCAGAGGGCGGCGGTTTCAAATTTACTGTAGACAATATCGCGTATGACGGAGTTTTTTTGAGCGTTTTTTACACGGTAACAAAAGACACGAATATTTATGAAGAAACAAAAGAGCAAATAAAAAATTGGAGCGGTGCAATGCGGGGCAATGATAACTTTATTATACGAGCGGCTCTGTGGAACAACGAAATCCACATGAAAATTCCCGGATATATCGACGAACCGAATTATGAAACGCACCCTGTAGAGATGCACGACACGCTAAGATACCCGATAATTGACGGATATTTTGCGTCTGACTATGAACTTAAAGGTATGTACCGTTATACAATACCGGAAGATTTGCCCGATATTTTTGATGTTGAAATAAGTTATCAAAACTACCCATATTCTTATGACGGTTATCTTAACAGACTGCGTATACCTTTAACGATTGATATAAGCGAAAGCAGAATCGAAAAGTTAGTGGTCACACCGAATATATCCGCTGTAACTGTGCAAAGAAGTATAAATTATGCAGAAGGACTGCGGCATGATATAACCATAGACAGAGTAAGCATATCCCCTCTCGGCAATGTGCTGGTTTTCACGGAAAAAGGCGGAGATGATGAATTAAACAATGAATTATTCAATAATTATTTTATTATTGATAACAAAGGCAATTTCTACGGAAAAGCAGAACGTTATTATAATTTCCGGGAAAATTGGGAAAAAGACACGTCTGTCATGGTTGAATTTTACGGCGATGTTCCGTCTGATGCAGAGTATTTGAAGTTAATCCCCTATAACGCTTCGACAATCCCGGAAATTACAGGTTCCTATACCGGAGAGCCGGAGGATTATATCGAACCCGACCCAAGAGAGTATTATCTCAACTCAAAAGCAGACATCAGCGATTTACCGTACAGTTTCGAGCAAAACGAATACGGAAATGTAATTATCGAAAGCTGCGTTGTTACAGAGCAGGATATTACTGTGATTTATAAATACAACGGCATGGTGATACCGCCGTTTATCGTAATCACAGACGGTGATAAGTCAATATCCCCCGCAGGGCAGTTGTCTGTTATTGAAGAAGCGGTATATAACCGCATTACGGATTCATACACTCAGGTATGGCTGATAAACAAACCGGTTGCCAACATGCAGGATACTGTAAAAGGTCTTAAAGTAGTGCAGCAGGATATTGAACTTTTGAAAGAACAAGCGGTTATTATATCCTTAAAGTAAATAAACCCGCAATCGCAAGCCCCCTGCGCGTTCCCGTTCCCGGGAATGCGCAGGGGGCTTTTTTGTTGCGGCCTGAGCAAATTCCGCGGAATGGTAAAACTTGCTAAAATATCGCGCTGACATCTATGCCTTTTTCCTCAAGTTCTTTTTTCCAATCCGAACATTCTTATTCCTGTCCGGTTTTCAATCACTTTCAATTGCCCGGCGTCGTCTTCGCAGAAATGGTATTCCGATTTGCTCACATAGCCGCTTGTCAGCCCCAAGGATTCATAACACCGGAATAATCCGGGCTCTACCGGCATATACCCGTCTCCCGTCCCTTCATATGCTGTCAGCTCATAAACAACGGGCAGTTTGCCGTCTTTAAAATGATTTACGAGCTTGACAATTCCAACTTTGGGAGCGAAATAATAATCTTTTTTGCCGAAGCAGTGGTCATAATTCGATTCCGCCCTTGCCGGAACGATATCCAGCGCCGCTTTTAAGCAGCCCTCAAATTTTCCGGCAGGGGTTTCAATAGTGCCCGCTTCGGTTACGGTTACCTGCGTTGCGGGTTCAAGCCAAGAATCGCATTTTATATTCATGTCAAACCCGGGTTTCCAGTCGTCAGACCATAAACAGCCGGCGGCGCCGTCTAAAAACTCAAGTATATCGCTGCCGAGAAGCGAATAGCACCTTTCGTCGCCGTGATTGATTTTCTTCCACTCAAAGCTGTAAGTTCCGTCATATTCCGAACAGAGTATTTTGTTATCTTCAACGGTTATATCGCGCGGGGAGAAAAAATTCCAATGCCCGGAAAATTCGCCGTTTTTTTTATAATCAACATCGCCCTCAAAAATCCGCTTCATGCAGTCAACGGCGGCGGTTGTGTATATTTTACGGTAAGGGGTATCGGACAATGTTTTAAGGCGTTCTATTATAGAACTAACATCTTTTAACTTATTTCCGTCGTGATATTCCTGCGCTAACTGCACCGCGTTGTCTTCCCAGTCAAGCTCCGAAAATGTTTTCCGCGGGCTTCTGATACCTGTTTTGCTTTCAAGGATTTTGCGCACGCCGTTATCATCATCGCAAAATATCAGCTCAACTTTACCGATATAGCCGCCCGTGAGGTTTTGCGCTTCATAACAGCGGTACAACCCCGCTTCAATGGGCATATAGCCGCTGCCCGCGCCTGTGTAAGCCGTAAGGTCGTAAACCGCGATGATTTTACCCTGTTTGAAATAGTGGACGCTGCGCACAATACCTATCCCGGGGGCGAAATAATATTCTTTTTCTCCTGTAAAATAATCCGAGGTGTAACGGTTGTCATGCGTTATATCAAGGCACAGCTTTAAACAGTTGGCAAAACGCCCTGCGGCGGTTTCGATTACTCCGCCGTCCTCTACGGTTACTTTGGTGACGGTTTTGTTATGAGCGGTGCCTTCCATAGTCATTTTTGCGCCGGTTTTCCAGTCATCGCACCAAAAACAGCCCACCGCGCTTTTGAAAATATCAAGCATAAATGTTCCTAAAATCGGATATGCCGCGTCGCTGTTGTCTAAATTCTTCCACTCGAAAGAATATGTCCCCCAACCGCCCGAACACACAATCTTATTGTTTTGGCGGTAAGGCTTAAATGTGGAAAAAAAGTTCCAATGCCCGGAAAAATCTCCCTCCGGCGTATAATTGTCGTCGCCCTTGAAAATACGCTCCATTACTTCAGCCGCGATTTTGGTATGCAGTTTTTGATAGGGAGTGCTTGCCAAAGCAGCAGCGCGGCTCATACTGCCCGAAACATCCGCCAGTTTATCTTCATTTTGATTCCAATATCCATAACGCGCTTCAAGGATATTATCGTCCCAGCTGTTTTGGTCGTAAGACAATCTGTGCCGGAAATAAGCGGCGGACACAACGGTTTCGTTTTCGCTTACGCTTGCGACTTCATAGCGGTTGTGCAAAATAAAATGCTCGGGGCTTCGGCCGTCGTCATATTCCCACACATTGCCCTTGTACAGCGGTATTAACCCTTCCCCGCCGACTATGTTGTGCGATTTTAATTTGAGCCGCATTTTATAGCCTTTAGCCAAAATATCAATTAAGGTCAGTCCCACGCCGGGTTTGTAGTATGCGGAAACGTCTGTGTTTGCTCCTTTTGTAATCCAAAGCTCGCAGCCGTCGTCGGTTTGGCTGTTGTAAGTTAAAGTTAAAGAACCGTCGTGGCTGGTGATGGATTCGCCGATTTTTAAGCTGCTGTCGAAAAGGATACCGTCGCACAAGGCGGCGTGGTAAAAAGGACTTGCATCTTCGTCGGACGGATTGATTGTGCCGCCTTTGATAATAAGCCTGCCTTCACGCATGACCAGCGGAATACCGATGTTGACGTATTTTGTCAGCTTCCAGTCATAAGCGTAATTTTTGAACAGCTCGCGCATACTCATAAAAGCGGCGGCTTCCGCTCCGGCGAGGCTGTGTTCGGGTGATATGTCAAGGGCTTTTTGATAGGCTTCAAAACTTTTATCATATTCTTTGTCAAAAAAATAACTGTTTCCCAGCTTGTTATGCATACGGATTAAGGACTCGGTCATATCCGCTTCTTCCTTTTCCATTTGCGGAATTAACTTGTCAATGCAGTCTCTTAACGTATTGCCGTAAAGTTTTTCACATTCTGTTTCCCACATACGCCCAAGTACGGCTGTGTTTTTGCCTTTTTTGGCCGCTTCCGTTATTTCCTCAACGCTCGGTTTCTGCCATAACGGCAGACGGATATAACCCTGCTCCAGCCATTCTGCCAAGCAATAGTGCATTTCCTCTGTCTCCGGCATTTTGTTGATTTTTGAGAGTATGGCTTTATAGTCGGTTTCAAAACCATCGTTTGAGCGGTTATAACGCTCCTGCACCCGGGCTATTTCAACCAATAACCCGGCGCTTGTTTTTTTTGATTGTTCTGTCATTTGAATCATTCCCTTTCTGATTTTTCCGCGCCCTTCGTGAAGCCGCCATTTTACGGTTCCGGCGGATAGTTTCAACTGTTGGGCAATATTTTCGATGGATACGTTTTCAAAATAGTGAAGTTTTATCACAATCCTGAGTTTTTCGGATAAATTTTCGATCGCTTCATGCAGAACCTCGTGCGTGCCGGGGAAAAATATCTTTTCCGGATTATATGCGTCATCTGCCGCCGTATGTTGTATATACTCTAAACTTATGGTATTCTTTTGTTTTTTCAGATAGTCTTTTGCTTGATTTGAGGCGATGTGATATACCCATGGACCGAATTTCCCCGGTTCTTTCAGGCTGTAAAGTTTCTGCCACGCGGTTAAAAACGCGTCCTGGACAATATCTTCCGCCAAATGAATATTTTTTAACATAGCATACGCCGCCGAAAAAGCGATGCGCTGATAACGCTGCACAAGCTGATTAAAAGCCTCGTCCTCGCCGTAAAGAGTGCGCTCAATCAGGCTCTCGTCCGTGTCGCCGGAATTATAACCGTCATACATTTTTGACCCCCTTTCGTCTCCGGTGATTTTTATCCTTTGCTGTAATAGACGAAAAAGAACAGTAAAAGGTTGGGCTGTTAAAAAAATTTTTTATTTTATAAATATTAACAATTTTTTTGTTAATATATGATATAATGATATTTGTGCTGAAAGGAAAAACCAGAGCGGAGGTTGATAACAAAATATGATAATATATCATGGCGGTTACTGTGAAATAAAAACGCCTCGCATAATTAAAAGCAGGTTCAAAAAAGATTTTGGCGAGGGTTTTTATTGTACGGAAATAAAAGAACAAGCCAAAAGATGGTGCTTAAAATTTGATGAACCTACAATTACTTCTTATGAATACAAAGAAGACAAAAAGCTGAGTATTTTAAAATTCGAAACTATGACGGAGGAATGGCTTGATTTTATTGTATCGTGCCGAAAAGGAACAGAACATGATTATGACGTCGTTATTGGCGCTATGGCAAACGACCAGATATATAACTTTATAAATTCTTTTGTAAGGAATATTATATCGCGCGAAGCATTTTGGGCTTTGGCAAAATTTAAATATCCGACGCATCAAATAACGTTCTGTACAGAAAAATCACTATCGTGTATAAAATATATTAACAGCGAAAGGATAAAATAAATATGGAAACAATCGCAAGAGAAAGCAAAGAATCAAACGATATATTTTTCGTATGCAGTTTTATAGAGTATCTGGCCAGAGCGACCAAAAACAAACGCATATATATAGTAAATACTCTCGGATATGAAGCTGTAAAAAAACTTTATGATTTAGCGGATGTTTATCACTGCGATAATATTGACGAGCTGACAGATGATTTTATACGAAAATACGGCATACAGCAAGGAAATTTTGACAATGTGTCCGCCTGCGGATATTCTGTGCCGGATTTTTGGGATATTGGCAGGGTCTATAATAATTTAATCATGGATATAATTCAAAAAAAGCCGCATAAAAACACCATAATCGACACTTTATTTGAAGTGTATAACTCATGGATAACAGCATATATCGATGATTACAACAGCGATATGTATTATTCTAACCCCGATTATATATATCAGTCATACAAAGAGGGTGCATTAATAAAAGAGTAACCAAGCGGGGCGAGAGATGCCCCGCTTGTACGAAAATATGTCATTTAAGCGGGATAATAACCGTTTGATCTTCCATAAGCTCTATATCAATCGGGAATATGCTTATGCCTTTTATTATATCCCGCAGGTTTTCTATCGGATTGGGGAATGTGTACACATAGGTATATGTTTCTGTGTGGCGGTCATATATCCATTTTGTGGATGTATATCCCCTTTTGCCCAAAAGCGGCGCTTCCCCGTCTTTAACCGTCAGTATCGGATATGCGCTGCGCTCGCTTATAATACCGTCATACCTGTAAGTGAATATAAACTCGTTGTCGGTTACGGTATAGCTCTCTATTATAATACTTCCGTATTCGCTCTGTTTAAGCGATGCGGGCAGGCTGTTTAAATCGGCTTCCTGCATCTCCGGCACATTCGAAACATCAAAATCCCTTATTTTATACGGGACAAGTTTTAAATATTCAATATCATCGGGTACATTCCCGAAAAACTCCACCACTGTAGTCGTATCTTCTTCCCATTCTCTGCGGGTTGCCACATCCCCATAACGCCTGTAAAAATTGCCTTTGTCATCAAGAATAAAATATCTGCCGAACAATTCCCTGTTTACATAGCTTTCCGAGCCTTTGTCCGTTATAACAAATATATTGCCAAGCGGCGATATGCTTACCCTGTCTATAACAATATTGTGCTCAACAAAATCCGGGTATAGCTCAACCGGTTTAATCTCAATATCAGCATAATCTATATCTTCATCCTCGTCAAAATCCCCCGCTAATATTCTTCGCGCGTATTCGTCGTCATACCCGCCGGAAATTTCATATTCTTCAGGAAACCGCGTAGTTCTGGGCTGAACAATTTTCGCGGACAAACCCGGGTTTACCGTAAGTTTTTCCAGCTTGCTCTCTCTCATGTCAAGTGTGAGGCTGACGGTTATCGGCACAGGCATATCAAACGTTCCGTCGTCGTTCATTCCGGGCCAAAACTCAGGTCTGCCGTTGTAGTACAGGTATTTAACATTGACATCAAACACATCGGGCAGGTCGTCGGTTATAATAAACCGCTTAACCGCTTTAAGCTCGTAATCCGACGCAAAATACCCGTCGCTTGCCGCATAAATATATGTATCATGCAGCAGCGTATGCCCCGGTATTTCAAGCTCTACCGGATGGGTTACTATCGCGTTCTGCACATAATACGCAGTTTTCTCCCCCCATTTTTCCATATCCGCTTTTACTTCTTCATAAAGATTTACATCACTGTTTTTTATCGTGTAAAACACGCTCATAAAAGTCCCGTCAAAAGCGATATTGTCAACGGTAAAACCGAACCCGTCTTTTTTTTCGGTCACGCCGACTTTACTGCTGTACTGTTTGATAAGCTCATAATCCGCGGAATACCGCAGCTGCATATCGGACTCAAAAAAAGCTATATCGCTGCCCATCATTCTTAAAATAAGCGGAGCGGCCGCCGCAGCGGTCATCGCAAGCAACACCAGCGCAGCCGCCGCAAGCAGCGGTTTTAACAAAAATTTGCGCGTTATTTTATTATTATTTTCCGCCGGATTTATTTTGTTTATACTTTCATGGATTTTTTCAAGCAAATCTTCACCCGGACTTATTGATGCTGTGACTGCGGACAATTCGTCGCGCAGCTGCTGTTTTATATTTTTATTTTTCATGTAAAATCACCTCGTTTTGTTTGTTTTGTTTTAAAAAAAGCTCGTTATTTTCCTTGTGCTTTTTCTTCATTTTGTCTATGCTCTGTTTGTACCGCCATTTTATTGTACCTACAGGCATACCCATAAGCTCTGCCGTTTCCCGGTGCTTAAAGCCGTAAACCGCGTGCAGTATAACGATTTTTCTGTCTGTTTCCGATAACACGGAAAGCAGCATATCAACTTGGATTTTGTCGAGTATAAGGTTTTCAAAATTTTCAGAACCGTATAAATTGCCGGTTTCCGGAGCGTCAATATTCACCGTTCGGGATTCTTTTTTGATTATATTCAGCGCTTTATTTTTAGCTATTGTAAAAATCCATGCTCTCGGATTACCTGAAACCCTGTAACTTCCGGCATTTTCATAAACCGAAATAAAGGTTTCCTGCATTATGTCTTCCGCTGTGTGTTTATCTTTACAAAACATTAACAGAAAAACATATATCTCTTTGTGCATCAGATTATACAATTCCGTCAGCGCGTCCTTATCCCCGGTTGATATACTCTTAAGCATACCGGACAAATCATTCATAACATCACCCTCTTTTGTTTTTTTTGAAAGCTCTCATATATTAAACAATCAAGAAAACGTTTTGGTTGGAAGTTTTTAATTATTATACAATAAAAATTTTTAATTTTCAACAGGCTTTTTTTATTATACCCGCGAACCGAATAAAATTTACAAAAACAGCCTTGATTTTTCACGGGATTTACCGTATTATAAATATTTGGATCAATTAATTTTAATAAGGGGGCAAGATTATGATGTTTACAAAAAAACAGGCGGATGAATATATTTTAAACAATAAAGATAAGGTTAACCGGGAGTTTAAGCCGAAGTTCCATTTTTCGTCCGAGATCGGCTGGATCAACGACCCTAACGGATTTTGCCGGTTTAACGGGAAATACCACTTATTTTATCAGTTTCATCCGTATGACTCCAAATGGGGTCCTATGCACTGGGGGCACGCGGTTTCGGAAGATTTAATACGCTGGGAGCATCTGCCCGCTGCTTTAGCGCCCGACAGCGATTTTGACAAAGACGGCTGTTTTTCCGGTTCTGCGCTGGTTTATTCCGATAAATTGTATTTGTTTTACACAGGAGTGCACGATGGCAAACAAGAGCAGTGCATAGCCTGCAGCACAGACGGCATAAATTTTGAAAAATATGCGGGAAACCCTGTAATCGGCGAAAAAAATCCCGCCCCCGGCGTGAATATAAACGATTTCCGCGACCCTAAAATCATAAAAAGAAACGAGAATTTTTACTGTATAATCGGGGCAAACAACAAAGCTGTTGTGTATAAATCGGATGATATTTTTGTCTGGGAGTACGCGGGCGATTTACTGGACAAAAAACTCGGCGTGATGTGGGAATGTCCGGATTATTTCGAAGCGGACGGCGAGACTGTTTTTATCTCGTCAATCTGCGGTAAAAATCAGGAGAACAACGATGAAAACAAATTTGTGTTTTACGCAAACCCGACATATTTTGTTCTTGAAAATAACAGTCTTGAAAATCTGCCCGTGAAATATAAATATTTTGACGAGCTTGAAAACGGATTTGACTTTTATGCTCCGCAGATGCTGCATAATCCTGAAGATAAAAATATAATAATAGCGTGGCAGTATACATTCGGCGAAAAAATCATAACGGATTCGGATAATTTAAATCACGGCTGGGCAAACTGCATGACTTTACCGCGAGAAATCAGCATAATAAACGGCAAATTATGCCAAAAGCCTGTCAGGGCTGCCGAAAGTTACAGGCAAAACAAGACTGCGGCGGTAAATATTAAGTCGGATTATTATAATTTGGAGCTCAGCGATTGCTGCGAAATTTTAATGTCGCTGGATATGGCGGAAGCAAATAATTTAAAGTTGATTCTGCCCGCCGGCGTTCTTGAGTTTGACAAAAGTCAGGGGTATATAATTTTTGACCGGACAGACTGCGGTTATGATTTGCGCTCTGATGAACAAAAAGAAAAAGGCGGACGCGAAATAAGAAAGATTAAGTTTTGTTTTACGGATATTATAAATCTGCGCATTTTTATCGACGTTTCGTCAGCCGAAATATTTATAAACGAGGGAGAAACAACCATATCTTCAAGATTTTATCTTAAAGATAAAAATTATAAAGCGGAGATTTGCGCGGACGATGCGATTAATATAAATGAAATAATAAAATATGATATTATCGTCCCTACAGTATCATAACCCAGTTACCGTTAGTATTTCCCGACCAGTCAGCTTTTAATTGTCACGCTTAAATATTTAACGCGCCTGCCAGTCTGTCAAGCGCGGTTTTGAGCGTGTCAAACGGGCAGGCTATGTTTATTCTGATAAAACCCCTGCCCTCCTCGCCGAAAACGCTCCCTTTACTCACCCAAAGCCCCGCTTTTTCAGCCATCAGCTTATCCAGCTCTGATTCGGAAAATCCGTAAGCGTTTAAATCAAGCCACATCAGATATGTTCCCTCAAGCTCCGCGAGTTTTATCTCCGGCAAATTGACGGCGATAAAATTTTTCGCGTAATTATAACTGTTTTCAAGATAAATAACAAGCGCATCAACCCATTCGCCGCCGGATTCATACGCCGCCTGACATGACACAAGCCCCATTGTATTGTGCTGGCTGTAACCGGTTTTTATGATTTCACGCTTGAATTTACGCCGCAGATTATTGTCAGCGATAAAATTATTGGATAATTGCAGCCCCGCGAGGTTAAAAGTTTTGCTCGGCGCGGTGAAGATGATTGAATTATTTAAAAAATCCCGGTTGATTGAGCCGAATATTATATGCTTATAACTTTTATACACAAAGTCACAATGAATCTCATCGGACAGCACAAGCACGTTATGCTCCAAACAAATCTCCCCCATTTTCACAAGCTCATCAAACATCCAAACCCTGCCCGCAGGGTTATGCGGACTGCATAAAATAAACAGCTTCACGTTATTTTCGATTATCTTACTCTCAAAATCATCAAAATCAATAAAGTATCTGCCGTTTTCATATACCAGCGAATTTGTCACGCATTTTCTGCCGTTTGCTTCGATTGATTCTTTGAACGGATAATATACCGGCGTTTGAATCATCACGCTGCCGCCCGGCTCTGTAAAAGCGTTGATCGCCGCGCAGATCGCATACACTATACCCGGAGTTTTTACAAGCCATTCGGGCCTGGTCTCAAAATCAAATCTGTCCGCAAACCAACTTTTAACCGCTTGAAAATACGCGCCGTCTTTTTTTGTTTCGGAATAACCATAAACCGCGTGTTCAGCCGATTTTATGAGAGCTTCCGTCACACACGGCGCTGTTTTAAAATCCATGTCGGCTACCCACAGCTTAATAAGCCCTTCGGGTTTGCCGTATTCCGCCGCAAAATCATATTTCAGCGAGTTTGTGTTATTCCTTTCGATTATTTCGTCAAAATTATATTTCATATATATCCCCCCGATTTTTATTCCAAAACGCTTTTTACTTATTATATCACAATAATTGTGAACAATTCAATTCATATAATTCATACAGGAAAAATATTATTTAGTTATTGACAAATGGAAATTTATCGTGTATAATATATAAATCATATAGAATAAGTATAAAAACGAAAGGCGGAAATAAATCATGGCGAAAATATATGAAAAGCTCAGCGAGCTTATCGGTAAAACCCCGTTGCTTAAGTTGAATAATTACGCGGAAAAAAATGGACTGAAAGCACAGATTATAGCGAAACTCGAATATTTTAATCCGGCAGGCAGCGTAAAGGACAGAATCGCGCTGGCAATGATCGAAGATGCGGAGCAAAGAGGCGTACTGACAAAAGATTCCGTTATAATCGAGCCGACAAGCGGCAACACGGGCATCGGGCTTGCTTCTGTCGCCGCTTCAAGGGGATACAGGATTGTTTTAACTATGCCGGAAACCATGAGTATCGAACGTAGGTCGCTGCTCAGCGCATACGGTGCGGAAATTGTGCTCACCGAAGGCGCGAAAGGCATGAAGGGCGCGATCGCGAAAGCACAGGAACTCGCGGAACAAACGCCGGGCGCGTTTATACCGGGGCAGTTTGATAATCCCGCGAATCCCGCGGTACACAAAGCCACGACGGGTCCGGAGATTTGGGAGGATACCGATGGAAAAACAGATATTTTCGTTTCGGGAATCGGAACCGGCGGCACAATAAGCGGCGCGGGCGAGTATTTAAAATCGCAGAACCCAAACATTAAAATTGTCGCCGTCGAACCGGAAGATTCGCCGATGCTCTCAAAAGGCGCGGCGGGACCGCATAAAATACAGGGTATAGGCGCGGGATTCGTGCCGGAAATATTAAACACAGCAATATATGACGAGATTATCACGGTTTCAAACGACGACGCTTTTGAAACGGGAAGAAGCATCGCCAAAACAGAGGGCTTGCTCGTGGGCATATCATCGGGCGCAGCGCTTCACGCCGCAGCGCAAATCGCGGGCAGAGCCGAAAACGCGGGTAAAATAATCGTTGTGATTCTGCCCGATACCGGCGAGCGATATTTGTCAACGCCTTTGTTTGCCTGAAATATAACAACAAAAAAGGGGGGGGTGCGCTCAAGCCGCGCGCCCCCCGTAAATACGGTGTTTTTATATTATGGCATTTAACAAATTATAGATATTCCTCACATTGACCAGCCAATTGACGACATCCGCCGCGGCGAATGTTATACCGTCGATTTCAACGGTTTCTTCGCCGTCCCAAACATCGCCCGCTTCGGCAAAATCTTCAAGCCTCGGTACAAACGCCGTAAGAGCGTTCGCCCAAAGGTTAGCGGTTATATTTGTGCCTCTGGGTTTAGCGAGTACGGCATTAATATCACCGAGCAGCGCCGATACTTGTTCAAGCGCAGCTTTAAGCGCAAGCGCTTCGTCTGTATAGACCGGCTGTCTTTCAAGTTTTGCGATCAGAGCTGATTTTACGGCTTCATTTTCAACAACGGCTATAAAGTTATACGCCATATCCGCTTCAAGCGGCAATTCAGACTCAAGAGCCTTATCGACCGCCGCTTCCGCAGCCTGTTCTGTTATCGCTCTGTATTCGCCGGAACCCATCAAATATAAATTGCCGAGCGAATGGAAAGCTTTATGGTTCACGCCTATACCATATTCTAAAGTGCTGGTTCTTGCGCCGCCGTCAGAGTTATTAACAAGTACAGACAAACCGATATTCAAAAAATCCGGAACAAATCCTTGGCCATGCATGGTATTCCATGGAATTTTAACCGAATATACCGTTAAGTTTGTTTCATTGCTGCGCAAAACATCGGATTCAACCCCGGCAAAATCAGCATTGGTTGAACCGGAAGCGGCGCGCCATCTGTTTTGCATTGAAATACCCGCGTTATTCACGGCGAAACCTATTTCGTTCGCCTGTGTCCAACCGCCTTCGGCTTCATTTTTGTTTCTGTACATATCCATGTTCAAACCGATTTGTATACCGTCGCCGTTCCAGATATCAGCCGGTAAATTCTGAGCCATGTGGTGCAGTTCATCCGTAACTTCAAGATAAAGATACAAATTATCTTCATCCCATTTTACGCTGCCCGCCATGCTGAGGTCATCAATTCCGCCCCAAGGTCTGCCCTCTCCGGTATAATGCGTATCGTCTGTAACAAGTCCCGGGGTTTCCCCTTCAAGGGTTTTTTTGTCCGCGCCGCTTTCCAAATATTCGGCATAAATTGAATTGAGGAAGACTTCAAAACCGAACGCTCTGTTGTTATGCCCTCCGCCCGTAACCGTCACTTCAAACACAAGCCTGTCCGCTCCGTAGCTTGGCAAATCCAACACAAGAGGCGTATCAAAATCAAGCCCTGCAAATCTTACCGGAGTGAACCCGGCGGCATAATGCGAAGGAGCCGTAAGCTTTATTGTTCCGCTTAGCGTCTGCGCCCGCAGCCTGTTTGTGAGTACCAGCTGTTTGTTTTCATTGATATCAAGTTCAACCGGTATTACCTCTCCGATATCCGAGCCGTAAACAGAATTAAGGAATAGATTATCTATGGTGTTCCACGGCTGCCTGCGATTCCGGTAATAGTTATTGCTCAGCTCAACGGTGCTTCCCGCCGCTGCCGCTGCGGGTTTGATTTCAGCATGTCTTGTAGAGCTGCTATCCTGGAAGTTTGAGCTGTAAATATGCGCGGCGCCGTTTCCTTCCCACATTACAGCCGCAGTAGCCCCGGGAGAGCAGAAATTGCCCTGCTGTATGCGCACTGTGCCGCCGTAAACCGCGATTGAGTCGTTCGGACTGCCCCAGAACGAGCTGTTATACATCACAAGCTGTCCGTCGGGGTGTATATTTGCCGCATTGTCGTTGTCGGGATGTCCCATCATTACATAACTTCTGTATCTGTGCGCTTCCATAGCGACCAATTTTGTGTTAATCGTTATTATTTTAGTATCAGCATCAGCATTTTCCACAAACATTCCGTGTGTTCCGCCGTCTGTACCGTGACCTATGGCAACCAGCGATTTCGGGTTGCTGCCGCTGACGGCGTCTTTTAAGAAATGCAGCCCGTATTTTGCGCCGAACACGAAATTGTTAAATATGGTTTGATTTGTAACATCGCCGAATTTAAGCGAACTGTAGTTATTAAACTGGTATTCGCACATATCGATGCGCTGATATATACCGTCCATCCAACGGTATCTTAAACCGTAGTGCGGATTGCCCTGCCAGTTTCTGATAAATCCGCCGTCCGCGCCGCCGCCGACCCAAATGCCCGCGCGCGCAAGCTGACCGCTGAAATATTCGACATAATGCCTGCTTGTATCAAAAGAGGCCAGATCAATGCCTTTATCGCCGTAAGGTATATTGATATTTATTATATAAACGTCCGGTCCCTGCCCCTGTATCAAAAACGGAGCATCAAGCGCTTCCCAGACATATTCGCCTCTGTTGCCCGGCTGGTTCGCCCCGTCTCTGTAAGAGGGTCCGAATACCACGCCTATATTATGCTGTACTACGCTAAGACCCCTTAAGCCTGATTTTTCTTCAAGCTGTATAAGCGAACGTCCCGTGCCGCCGGTTAAAACGTTTCTCATTTGGTTTTGAGTGTATGAGACACGCTGGTTGTTTGCGCGGTTTACTATATACACTTCGTTGGTTTCCGCATCATATCTTGCAAAAGGCGCGCTGCTTCCGGTTCGCGCAGGCTGACCGGTTTCATCAAGAACACGGCTGTTTGCTCCGACGGGGCGGTCGCCGTAAATACGCTCGTCTCCTGCCCACGTGGTAAATATTGCGGTCCCGCCGCCTTGGGTATGGTGCTGTACATCGAACGAACCTCTCAGCTCAACGCCTGTCGGTACAACTACCGGTTTATCCATGAAATATTCGCCTGCCGGAAGATATACTATGCCGCCGCCCATATTTTTCATAAAATCAAGCGCTTCCTGCAGCCGGTCGGCAATACAGCTCCGCGCAAGATTCCACGCATTGTTCTGATTACGGGTCATGCGCGGCAAGTCGGCCCTGAGTACATAACCCTGCGCCGCTCTGGGTTGTTCGACCGTATCGGTCTTTGTTCCTCTGGGGATCGGTTCGAATTCATACTGCGCGCCGGAATCGATTTGTATATTTATTTGATTGTTTCCGATGCCCGGTGTTTTTGTGCTGTCGTTTTTATAATCGAACGCGCGGCTCCATACATCGCCCGAACCATAGCCCGAATTAACGGCTTTAAGCGTATGAGCGTCCTGCCCGAGGCGCACATGGTTATTTTGCGAATCAAACTCGCTCTGCCCGATAATAATATTGCCTCTGCCCTGTACATCTACCGCGTATCCGCCGGCCGCCGGAACGGCTTTTACCGTGTTTCTTATATTTACCCCGTCTGTAACGGACGAAACAATTTCTGCCGTGAATTTCCCGTAATCGTTGAATGTGCAGCTTTCAAAAGATATAACGCCGCGTCCGGTATAACGGGAGTTTCCTTCGCTTGTATCGATAATTGAGCCGTAAAAATCCACGCCGTTAAACTGAAGGATATTATGGAAATCTTTATCCACGTAAAGCGCTAAATCGCCTCCGATAACCGAATCGGAAAACATCGCCGCATAACCGTTAACGCCGTCGATAAACAAACCTATTTCGGTATTTTTTACTTCAATTCCGAAGAATTGCGCATTTGGCGTATCGTCGTAACCCGGTTCCCTGCCTATCCATATGCCCGTCTGATAACCTTCGATATGCAGATGAGATACAAATTCCCAGTCGGAACGGTGCATTTTAAAGCCTGTCGGACTCAATATAACCGGGGTATTATCGGCATTTCTGCCAATTTCCTGATTATTTCTCGTCCATTCCAGTATTTTTTCATACGGGGGCGCGCCGGGTAAACCGGAATCTGCCCAGTATGACGGATTTATTCTGATATTCTCTATACGCCCTATATCCGTGCATATATGCACCTGTATTCCCGTTGCAAGCGCGGTTATATAGCTGTTGTTAAAATAGTGCAGTTCGCTTGGTCTTGAATATATGCCGTAATAAGAGTTTATAAGCGTTATATTTTCAACCGTCGCGCTGTTTCCGCCCTGTTGGTATAATGTCCACGGGTATGGGGTTGGGTTTTCTATCGTCTGCTCAGGATACCAGATTGTCATATTGGTTACGCCGGTGCTTTGATTCATGGATATAAACATATCGGATGTGCTGATATAAGTGTCGCGCACAGCGTTGCCCGCCTGCGGGTCAACGACCTGACCTTTGGTGTATCCGTCGGAGTTTGCGGAGCCGCGCCCCGCGTAGACCTCAAGAATCGTTCCGCCGGCTGTGCCGCCCTCAGTCCACAGAGCCGGGTCATGCCAATCGCCGCGGAGCTGCACTCCGTCTTTTAAATCCAAAACAATTTCATAAGGCACGCTTATGCTCTGACCGCCGGCTGTGAGCGATACGCTCCTTGACCTGCCGGCAGTGGTATAAAACGCATAATTTCCGGACGGAATCCAAACCACGCCTCCCATAGCGGCCTCCGCCGCGTCTATCGCCCTTTGGAAAGCCGGCCTGTTGCAAAAATTATCAAGCCCCTGCGCCAGCGCTTCCTCAACCGTCAGCGCGCCGAAATCCGTGACGATAAAATCCGATACAACATAATCTTTTGTCGGGAAATCGGTTTTTATGGTTTCCCTTACATTCGCCGTTATATCACTCAGCGGAGGCACCGTTAAATTAAATACAACAGTGTCGCTTACAGCCGTTCCGAAAACATTTCTGGTTATCGCGGCGGTAAGCGTTACGCTTGCAGGCGCTGAAGCATGACGCGTTACAACGCCGGCCGCGCCGTTTATTGTTATTGCGCCGGTATTGCTTGACTGCCATGCAATATCCGTATAATTCGCGCCGGTAACCGGGAGATTCAAATCGGTAATAACCAAATTTTGAGTGATGTTCGAACGCCTTATAACATCCCATGTAAGAGCGGCTTTTGCGTTTGCTACCGCTGTTTCGTCCATAACATCAGCGCCGGTTCCGCGTACGCGCAGATTAAATATTTTTTCTGTTTCTGCGCTGCCTTTGCTTATTTTAGCCGTAAGGGTAACGTTCGCGCTGTTATCGGGACGAATTACCGTTCCGTCAACCGCGATTATCCCCGGCGCGGACGATGTCCAGTCAATAATCGTTTGACTTGCGCCGCTCGTCGGCAGGTTTAAATTCGTCTGAACCAGCAGCGGGTCTTCGTTATTCAGTTTTACAGCGTCCCAGCTCAGCGCGCCGGCCGCAAATTCTACAGCCTGTTCATCGGAAGGGAGTATCTCGGTTATGCGTATGCTCTGAATAACCGGGCGGTTCCCGTCCCTTTGGCTTATTCTCATATGCGCCCCTTGGTTTTGTGCGCCAACAGTAAAATTAACGCCGTCCAGTTTTACGGAGTTGGTAACCCAATTATTCCCGGCGCCCGCAGCCGGGATATTTCCTTCCCTGTACGCTTCAAATCCGGAGAACCCGCCGGGGAATATGGTATTATAATTAAAATGAACGCCTGCGGTTGAGCTCGGTCTCCACCAGGTTATTTCGATTTCCGCCGAATTAACTCCGGCAAACGCCGGGTCGTCTACAAATACATAAAGAAAATCTTCCGTCTGTAAACCGTTTCTGCCGCCGTTGCTGCGCCAATTTACGGCGCTGCCGCCGTCGCCGGCAAGGCTTACGCCTATGCCTGTTCCTTTAAGTCCGGGCGTATCATAACCCAGCGCATCACCGCCGTCGCCTTTGCCTGTGCCTATGTGCGCTGTTTCGGCAAATGAAGACGGGTCGTTAAAATCTATGAATACTTCGGCAAACGCTCTGCCGGGTATTACGGTTAATATAAACTGTTTATCCCTGTATGCGCTTCCTGCGGATATTCTTGCCGTAAGCGTCACATTAACCGGAGCTTCGCCCTCTGCCCGCGGAGTCACAACGCCCGCATTGCTTATAACGGACGTATCGCTTGAAGTCCATGCAATAGCCGTTCCGTTCGTACCCTCGCCGGGCAGACGCAGGTTTCTGAATACTTCTTCCGGCGCGGAGTTCAGCCCGGCGAAATTATCCCACGTTAAATTTTCATACGCGGCGTCAACCGCATCTTCATACCCGAGCGGAGCAAACCACAGCGAGATCCCGCCGTAATTTACATTGCCGCCCTGAACCCGCACATATATGTCTTTTAAACCGCCTTCATGAGCCGAAATAGGGAAATCGAGCAGATAATCGGTATAACTTCCCCAACCCTGCGCCGTCATATTTCTTTGCCCGGTCAATACCCTTGAAGTGTGGGCTTGCGAACCGGAACCTGTGCCGGAGTTGTTCCAGGTATTGCTGATACTTGTGAACGGTGTGCCGGGTTCGGCAGCGATAATACTGATAGTCCTGTTTCCTGCGGTATTTCTGGCTAAATTAATGCTGACCTGTTCAATACCGCCCTGTATATCGACATTCGGATACCGTATCATAAAATCGTTGCTTAAAAAACCTACCTGACCTCCGCTTTCTATATGAGAGGTGTTGTTGTCAACAGAGCTGCGCCAGGTACGATTGTTTTCACCGCTTCCGGTTCCCCCGCTCCCGCCTGCGAAGTTAGGGTTTAACCCCTCGCTCTGCCGCGGTCCGGGTATAC
>Ga0099364_10002389_pt1 | contig 29992 bp, 27 predicted proteins | sample TergutTh196P3_FD_73070 | JGI IMG/M metagenome (GOLD analysis project Ga0099364, IMG submission 73070) | Microcerotermes parvus P3 segment gut microbial communities from Pointe-Noire, Republic of the Congo - Th196 P3 | ecosystem: Host-associated > Arthropoda: Insects > Digestive system > Gut ...
CTGCTTAACCGCTCCATCCGACGGCTTTAGTCTGGCAAGGTGTATACAATCCTCTTGCACTGGTGTATACCATCTTACTCTTGACAACATTTTGAACCCTGTGATTTTTTTATTTTGAACTCCGTGATTTTTTATTTTGAACTTTTTCTATTTTTAAATTTAGCCCATTTTATATTTAGCCCACGCGCAAAAAATCACGGGCGGGAATCGTAAAGCCGTCAACGATGGCAGGGGCGTCGTTGTAGTTGACATACACCGAGACCTCGCCGCTGTATTCCGTCAGAGCGACGCCTGCCGCGGGCATACTGTGCAGCACAATCCTTTGGCCCCGCAAATCCCCCAACGCTTCGTTGGCCCGGGTGTAAGCGTCCACGGCAAAGCTCATTTGAGGCTCGAAATAGTAGAGGTCGCCCTCCTTGCCCAGGTCGGTGCAGTACCAGGTGAAGCTGGGGCTCGCGCCATATTCCACCGTACGCAGGAAGGCGTCGTCCGGTTCCTCCGCCAAATTGAGCGCCGCGCCGGAGTAGTCCACGCTCCCGTGGAGGATCATCTGCAAAAAGGGCACGGCGGCGTATTGCTCGGATACGGGCAGCTGGGTCTTCAATGGCAGATTCACCACCACGTCCGCGCTGCGGATCACGTGGAAATAAGCGCCGTCCAGCATAATGCGCCACTGCGCCGCCAGAGAGGGCAGGGTTTGGGCCATGCTTCTGGCCGCCTCCTCGCGGTTGAAGCCCGCGCCGGCGTAATCGGCGTAAAGCAAGCGGCCCATGTCTCCGATAGACACTCCCGCCACGCCGTGCCCACGCAGGCCCTCCAGCAGGCTGCGCGCGGCAACGCCCGCGTTCCCGGCGCCGCGCAGCGGCAGCTCGCCGGCGGCGGAAACGATTCCCGGATATCGGCCCCCGGCGCCCTGCAGCGGGTCGCGCAGCAGCGGCTGGCCGCGCATATCAATGGCCTGGCGGTTTGCCTGCCGCCGGGCAGACAGAAGGTTCACGTCCAGGAAGAGATCCATGGTCTTTGAATCGCAGTATTCCTGCAGTGCCGAAAGCCCTGCCGCGCCGCCCAGCTTTGGCAGGGGCTTCAGGTAATCCGGCCCCGACTGGCGCAAGCCGCCGCCAAAAACGCCCAGGCAGCGAATATTCAGGCTGTCAACCCCCTTGCCCTTGAGGCGGGTCAGCAGGTCGAGGGTCTGGTCGAGGGTGGAAAGCGGCGTCAGCCCCCGTTTCCCCTCCGGAACGGCCCCGAGCACCGTGAGATGCAGCGGCAGCGCGGGGTTGGGGCTCACCGTCTTGGTGGAGGACAATATGCCGCTGTTGATGAGTTCCTCGCGGCAGGCCCTGGCCATATTGGCGTAATTGGCGTTGTCGCCGAACAAAAAGCGGTAACAGATACGGATTTTTCCGGCGTCCTTTTCAGCGGCGTCGGCAAAACCGGCGTCAGCGCGCAGCGCTTTGCTCCGGTCGCCGCCCAGGGTATTGGGCGTGACGCAAAACCGCGGGCCAACGGCACTTTGGCGCACCTCGCCGGCTATGAATGGCCGGGCCGTGATGCTTGCCAGAGAAGCGCCCTGCTCCACCACGGCCAGAAAAGCGGTCTTGCCCCGCTTCACCCCATAAGCCGCCACGTGCGCCGCCAAGGGCTCCCCGTCCTCGCCGCGGAAAAACGCTTCGTCCTCCTCCGCCGGATAGACGCGGGCGGGATCCTGCCCATAGACCTCAAACCGGATCGGCTTTTTCGCCCGCTCGTCCCCTTCATCCATGCGGGCGGGGTACAGCAGCGCGCCGCAGCCGTCGGGCAAAAAGAGATAGTCGTCGACGCCGGGCATGCGAAGCGCCCCAAAGCGCTCCATGAGCCCCAGGGATTCGATGAAGGCGTCGGGGTTGCCGGACAGGTTCCGCCAGTCGGCCTCAATATAAAAATTGCCGTCCCGCAGCAGATAATCCACGGTGACCAGAAAGGCCACATCGCTCTTGGCAAGCTCCTTCTTGTTCGCGGCCGCCGCCGTAGGGAACATGGCGTATTCCACGCGCAGGCCATAGGCCGCGTCGCCATTGGCGAGCACCTGGGCCTCTGCGCGGCCAAAGGCCACGGAATGATCCTGGGAATTCAGGGTCATCCGCCCGCCGTTGGCCACCACGCTGAGCTCCACGGCACAGGCCCCCGTATTGGACTGCGGTGTGTTGGCCGAGGCCCCAATGGTATACCAGGCCGTGCCGGAGGAGGTCTCGCGCACAATGACGGTCTGGCTGGCCTCGTCCAGATGCAGCTCCAGCAGGCCGGCGACAGCCACCGGCTCGCTGTCCTTCGTCAGCGCCTCCGCCGCGTAAGGCCCCTTGCCCGGCGCCTCGGCCTCCACGGCCGCGCCCCGGCGGATCTCCCGCACCGCTGCGGGCCCCGCGGCGCCGCAGCCGGAAAGCGGCAGCAGCAAGCCGAGAATCCACGCCAGACAACGACAAAAACGCCCTCGCGAGAGCGGCTGATCGAACAAATATTTCATTTGACTTTCTTCCTAATAGCAAGGCTTCTGCAGGGGCGGGCGACGCCGCCCCCACAAGATGATATGGCTAAAATATAACGAAATCCGCTAAACATTTACCAGTGGCTGAATGCCGTCATCCTCCCAGAAGACCAGCAGCACGCCGTTTTCCAGGGAGATTTCCGCTTCGCCGCCGACGATCTCGTTGCTCACGCCCACAGGCTTATCCTGGGTCAGCTCAGCCTCCACCAAAGGGTATTTCAGCCCCCGCAGGGTGACGCCCTTTGCCTGGCCGCCGAAGGAAAACACCGAGACCTTGCCGCTGCCCCTGAGCTTCAGCGAGCCGTTCTCCGTGAGAGCGGCGGTGGAAAAACCGTCCTGCCTCATCACGGCAAAAGCGCCCAGGGAGGCCGCCTTCACCAGCAGCTGCATATTCGCAAAGGTGTGGTCGGGCCGTCCGCCCGCAGCGCCGATCAACTCGAAGCGGCGGTATCCCCGGTCAAGCCCCTCCCGCAAAGCCAGCGCGAGATCCGTGTCGTCTTTTTCGGCGGGCACCTTTTTGCAGGTCACGCCGCTGGGCGCGGGCTGCAGCATGGAATCGAAGTCGCCCACCACAAAGTCGGGGAGCAGCCCCCACTTGCGCACCGTGTCACAGCCGCCGTCCGCGGCAATGACGTAATCCCCCTCTTCGAGGACGACGGGCGCCGCGTCGGGCGCCGCACCGATCAAATAACATGTATGCAAACGTCCACATCCTTTCGATGCCAACATTATAGGCCGATAGTATAGTTACCCGACAAAGACCTGAAGTGATTCCGGATAGGTCTATATCTTATCACATCTACCTTCAATTGTCAATCCCGCAAAGGTCAAATTCTGGGGTTTTTTGACGGTTTGGGGAAATGCACAAATATGGAAGAATTTTCTGTGCATTTTCTATAAAGTAAAAAAGAACTTGCTTTTTTTCGCGTGAAAAGTTATACTAGAACGAGAAGCCTGTCAATAGCTCTAAAAATCATGAGATACCGGAGTGTGCTATGCGGTCAGTCAAAAAGTCAACGAAGAGAGTGTTCAGCCATATTTTGCGCTTTTTTTTGCAGCGTCTGATTTTTCCTGTGCTTTATTTTATTGGACGTGTACAAAAAATCAATCCAAAACTGGCGGTGTTCGCCACCGATTTTTTCGAAAGCCCCACCGACAATATGCTTCCGCTGATAGAGCGCGCCCGCGCCGGGGGCTTTGATACGCGTTTTCACGGCAAGCTGCCGCGCCACCGCTGCTTTATTGTGCGCAAATGGCGGCAGTATAAGCGCTGGCTCAGCTTCTTTTTTCTGATCGCGCGGGCACGGGTCATTTATCTTGATGAAGTGTTTTTTCCGGCGAACACCATCCGGCTGCGAAAAGGCACAAGCCTGGTGCAGCTGTGGCACGGCTGCGGCGCGTTTAAGAAATGGGGCTACTCCACCGCCGCCCTGGATTGGGGCGCGAGCACGCGCGAGCTGCGCTGGCTGCCGATGCACCAATCCTACACCCATGTGTGCGTGTCCGCCCCCGCCGTGATCCCTTATTACGCGGATGCCTTTCACTGCCGGGAGGAGATCATTCATCCCTGGGGCGCGCCGCGCACGGATTTCTTTTTCCGGCCCGGCATCGCGGCGCAATGCAGGCGGGAGGTTCTGGCGCGCTTCCCCGAAATCGGCGGCCGGTCTATCGTGCTCTATGCCCCCACCTTCCGGGGGAACAGCACCATTTCCGCCCGGCACCACGACGACTGCCTGGACTACGCGCTGCTGACGGAGCGCCTGGGCGCGGACTGCGCGCTGCTTTTAAAGCCGCATCCACGGGTACGCGAGCCGATTCCCGCGCCGGCGCCGGCGGCAACCCCCTTCGTGTTTGACGCGCGGGACCTGCCCATCGAAACGCTGCTTTGCGCGGCGGATCTGGTGATTTCGGATTACTCCTCGCTGATTTTCGAATACGCGCTGCTGGGGCGGCCCATGCTCTTTTATGCTTACGACCTGGAGGAGTATGAGGGCCAGCGCAGCTTTTACGAGCCCTACTTATCTTTCGTGCCGGGCGAGCTTGTCTGGAGCAGCGAGGAGCTCGCGGCGGGCGTGCGCCGGAACTTATTCGAGGGCGGCTTTGACAAAGCGCGGGTGGAGGCCTTCCGGGAGCGTTACATGAGCGCCTGCGACGGAAACAGCACAGAGCGGATTTTTAGATATACGACGCTGTAGAACCAGGCGCTGGAAATTGCGAATTTTGAATTGAAAGGGATATATCATGCACCTGTCATTTGTCATCCCCTGCTACAACGAATCCGAAAATGTCGAAGCCATGCACGACGCCGTCGCGGCTGTCATGGAAGGCTGCGGTTTTTCCTATGAGATGGTGTTCGTGGACGACGGCAGCCGGGACGATACCTTTGCCCGGCTGAAGGCCCTGCACGCGCGCTCGCGGCAATATGTCCGGGTGCTGCGCTTTTCCCGCAATTTTGGCAAGGAGTCCGCGATCTACGCCGGGCTAAGCCACGCAAAAGGGGAGCTCGTCACGCTTATCGACGCGGATTTGCAGCAGCCGCCCGCCCTGGCGCTGGAAATGGCGCGCTTCCTGGATGAAAACGAGGATTATGACTGCGTGGCCGCCTTTCAGGAGCGGCGGCTGGAAAGCCGGAGGCTTTCCTTTTTAAAGAAAAGCTTCTATAAACTGATCAACCGCATGACGGAGATTGAATTTGTGCAGGGAGCCAGCGACTTCCGCACCATGCGCCGCCGCATGGTGGATGCCATTCTCTCCATGGGCGAAACGAACCGCTTTTCGAAGGGAATCTTCAGTTGGGTGGGCTTTTGCACCCATTACATCCCCTACCGCGCGGAGGACCGCCACGCCGGCGCAAGCAAGTGGAACACCTGGAAGCTCTTCAAATACGCCCTGGACGGCATTGTCTCCTTCACCACCATGCCCCTGCGGCTGACGGCCTTCGCGGGCCTGGGCACGGCCTTCGTCTCCTTGCTCTACACCATCGTCGTGGTGATTAAAAAGCTGTTTTTCGGCATCGACGTGCCGGGCTACGCCACACTGGCGGTGCTGATCCTGCTGCTGGGCGGGCTGCAGCTGTTTGCCATGGGCATCCTGGGGGAATACCTCGCGAAAACCTACGGGGAAAGCAAGTGCAGGCCGATCTATTTGACCAGAACGGTGCTGGAGCCCCGGGAACCGGACCAGAAAACCAACTGATTTTTCCAAAAAAATACGCGCCGGAGGATCTGTTCCATCCGGCGCGTTTTGTTATTTTATGCGTAGGGGTTCAAGATTTGTTGTTTATGCGTAGGGGTTCAAAATTTTGTTATTTATGCCGTAGGGGTTCAAATTTTTGAACCCCTACGATTCATCTTTGTCCTCATGCTTTGGCTCAATGCGGCCATAGCGCCCGGCGGTGGAGGCGTCGGAGCGCGGCGGACGGTTGGGCGCGGAGGAGGGCGGATTGCTGCCCCTGTTGCCGCCGCCGCGGCCACGGTAGTCCTGGCCAGGGCCGCCCGGGCCACGATCGCGGTTGTAACGGTCACCGCCGCCATCACGGTCACGGTCACGGTTATAGCCGCCCTCCCGGTCGCGTTGAAAGCCGCCGCCGCCGTCACGGCTGCCATATCTGTTGCCGCCGCCATAGCGCTCGTCGCGCTGATAGCCGCCGCCAGAGTTTCCATATCCCCTGCCGCCGCCCCGGGGGCCCGGGCCACGGTCATGCTGCCCGCCGCGCTGATAGCCGCCGCGGTTGCCGCCCTTGCGGTAAGCCTCATCCGGAGCGACCACCACCCGGCGCTCGCTGCCCTCGCCCACCGAAAACGAGCTCACGCCCTCCATATTCTGGATAGCGGTGTGGACAATCCGCCGGTCATAGGGGGTCATGGGCGCCAGGGTAACGTTGTGGCCGTATTTCTTTGCCTTGCCCGCCGAACGCTGGGCCAGATCCAGCAGCGACTGTTCCCGCTGCTCGCGGTAATCGCCCACGTTTACGCTCACCCGGTAATATTCCTTCGCGCCGCGGCTGACGACCAGGCGCACCAGGTACTGCAGCGCGTCCAGGGTTTCGCCCCGGCGGCCGATGATGTAGCCGTCGTCCTCGCCGCAGTCGATGGCAAAGCGCACGCCCTCGTCCTCCTCCATGGTGAGCACGGTGGCGGTCACGCCCATGCCGCTGAGCACGCCGCGGATATAGGTCTCCGCCTGGGTAAAGTCGCTTTCCTCGTAGTAAGCGCGGGCCTTGGCGGGCGCGCCGCCGAAAATGCCCAGAGCCTTTTTGGTGGGGGTTTCCAGAATTTCAATAGAGATGTCGGCATACTCAGGGGCGTTCAGCTCCTGCTTCGCCGCTTCGATGGCCGCTTCGATGGTCGACGCGGTGGCGATGGCTTCTTTCATCATGACGCATACTCCGTTTCTATATCAGAAATTCCCGCGTGACGCAGGAATTCCGTTTTGGCAAGCTACATATGCTCCAATATTTTTTTTCGATTGGCTTCCCGGCTGCGGCGATGCACGGTTTCCTCAACCAAAATGCGCGCGAGCATTTTGCTCGGCTTGTGGGTAACGCCCAAAATAACCATCTGAAAAAAGGACACCAGGCCGGAAACGATCCAATAAAAGCCCGCGCCGGCGGGAAAGCTGAAGGCGATCATCACCGAAAACAGCGGCATGCCGAAGGTCATGCAGCCCATGGCGGGGTTCTTGGCCTGCTCGGGATTCATCTTGCGGGAGCGGACAAAGCTGTAAAGCGCGCTGAGCATCGACGCCACACCCGCGAGAATGGGAATGAGAATATACATGCCGCCGCCCTCGCTGGGCGTTTTCCCCAGCTCCAGGCCAAAAATATGGAACTTCGACGCGAAGGCCTGCATCTCCTCAAAGAGCTTGGGGGTCAGCACGCTGTCGCCGCCGATGAGGCTTTCGAACTTGCTCAGATGCTCCACAATGCGCAGCTGTATGTAGGAGCTGTTCTGCGCGGTTTTGCCGAGAATCTCCTCCCCCAAAACCTCGGGGGCCTTGTCGATGAGAAATTCCAGCACGGTCTTCGGGATCTGAAGGGTGTATTGCAGGGGGCGGTAAATCGCCGAAATCAGACCGATGAACAGCGGAAACTGCAGCATCATGGGGCCGGAGCAGCCCGCGCTCATGGGGTTATAGCCCTCCCGCTGATAAAACGCCTGGGTTTCCTGCTGCAGGCGCTGCTTGTCGCCCTTGTAGCGTGCGTTTATTTTGCGCATTTTCAGCTGCATCCGCTGGTTCTGCGCCATGCCCTTTTGCTGCGAAATGGAGATCGGCAGCATCGCGACGCGGGAGAGAATTGTGAACACTATGATCGCGGCGGCGTAGTTGCCCACGAGCATAAAGCACCAACGCATCACCGGGCCGAAGAAAAAACCCAGCGCGTCATACATGATATTCCAAAAAGCTTGCATAATAAATGCTCCGATCTTGGGAGTTAACGGTTGTCCCTGCGCGGCGGAACGGGATCGTACCCGCCTTGGAAGAATGGATTGCAGCGCAGCACGCGGCAGCAGGCCAGCAGGCTCCCTTTGAGGGCGCCATGCACCTGCAGGGCCTCGACGGCATAGTGGGAGCAGCTGGGGTAATAGCGGCACATGGGCGGGAACAGCGGAGATATCCGGCGCTGGTAAAAGCGCAGAAAAGCCAGGAGGATTTGTTTCATTTCCCCTCTCCCGGCGCGATCGCTCCCGCTTTCCGCAAATGCCCCCGCATGATTTCCCGCAGCTGCGTGCTCTTGATATCCTTTGTTCTGGCGCGGGCGACGAAAACGAGATCCCAGTTCCCGCGGATAGGCTCGTCCAGGGTTCGCAAGGCCTCGGAGATCACCCGGCGGCAGCGGTTGCGCTGCACGGCGTTGCCCAGCTTTTTGCTGGCGGTGATTCCGAAGCGGCACACGCCCGCGCGGTTTCGCAGGGTATAGGTCACCAGCGCGGGATGCGCAAAGGACTTGCCGCGCGCATAGGCGCGGCGAAAGTCCCCGTTTCGTGTCAGCGTTTCCATAAACAATTAATAGGTCAGGCGTTTGCGGCCCTTGGCGCGGCGGCGGGCAAGCACCTTGCGGCCATTGCGGTCCGCCATACGCTTGCGGAAGCCGTGCTCTTTTTTCCGGTGCAGCTTCTTGGGCTGGAAGGTACGTTTCATATCGTGAGAATCCTTTCGTTACAGTAAGAGACTGAGCCAAACACGCGAAGCGGCAGGCCCCGGCGCAGCCGGTTACCTCTTCGAGAACTGCGGCGCGCGGCGGGCAGCCTTGAGGCCGTACTTCTTGCGCTCCTTCATCCTCGGGTCGCGGGTCAAAAAGCCCGCCTTTTTCAGCGCCGGGCGCAGCTCCGGGTCATAGAGCAGGAGCGCGCGGGCAAGACCGTGGCGGACCGCGCCCGCCTGGCCGGAAACACCGCCGCCATTGACGCGGCAGACGATATCAACCTTTTCGCCCAGCCCGGTGAGGGCGAGGGGCTGGCGGACGATGAGCTTGAGGGTATCCAGACCGAAGTAGTCGTCGATGTCGCGGTCATTAATGGTGATGCTTCCGTCGCCGTGGTACACGCGCACACGCGCGACGGACTTCTTTCTGCGGCCGGTTCCATAAAAGAACGGTACGGTATCGTACATCTAATTCTTCCCCTTTCGTTAAAGCGCCCAAGCTTCGGGCTTCTGCGCGGCCTGATTGTGCTCGCTCCCGGCGTAAACGCGCAGCCGGGTCAGGGACTTGCGCCCCAGGGTGGTGCTGGGCACCATGCCCTTGACCGCCATTTGCATGGCCAGCTCGGGGCGCTTCGCCATCAGAACGTCGTAGCCGGTGGTCTTGAGGTGGCCGATATAGCCGGTATGGCGCTGCCATTTTTTCTGCTGCAGCTTTTTGCCCGTGAGCACCGCCCGGGCGGCGTTGATGATGATCACGAAATCGCCGCAATCGGCATGGGGGGCGAAGATAGGCTTGTGCTTGCCGCGCAGCAACGTAGCCGCCTGCGCCGCGACACGGCCCATAGGCTGGCCCGCCGCGTCAAGCACATACCATTTGCGGGCGACCTCGTCCGCTTTTGGCATAAAGGTGGACATTTCGATTACCTCCGAATGCTATTTTCGTACCTTAGAATCATACCACAGCGAAAATAAAAAGTCAAGCGCTTTTTTTGATTTTTGGATTCTTTCGGCTTTTCACTCTTGCATGCTCTTTTATTCTCTCTTTTTCCGCGCTTTTGCTCCAGAATGAAATTCCATTTTGAAAGCCAAAGGCCACCCGCGAAGCCGCCGCGGATGGCCTTTGGACTGTGATCGTTCTTCGGTTTTCGCTTATTGGCGAAGACTGTCTTTTATCTTTTTGGTATAATAGTCATGCAGCGCGTTGAAATCGTTGCTTTGCAGCAACGGCACAGCTTCGAATATCCGTTCATCCGGCCAGCTCCACCATGCCATCTCCAGCAGCTTTTCCGTTATCGCATGAGAAAACCGCGCTTTGATCGGCTTCGCGGGCACGCCGCCCGCTATCGTATAGGGCGGCACGTCCTTTGTTACCAGCGCGCCCGCCGCGATCACCGCGCCGTCCCCGATGGTCACGCCCGATAATATCCTGGCGTCTCTGGCAATCCACACATCGTTGCCGACGACAATGTCGCCTTTGCCGAAGGGGTGCCCGCTGATGCCGGCGTGTTCTGTTAAGAAAACGTTAAATGGGAAGGTCGAATGCCAGTCCGTGTGATGCTCGCAGTTGCCCAAAAAGACGACTCCGGGGGCAATTGAGCAAAATTTTCCAATCGTAACCCTTGGTGTGTCGTCTGAGGGCAAAAGGCTGATCTCCGGCAAGCCGTAAGTGAAATCGCCTATGCTGATCAATGGGTTGCCGCCGTATTTTTCTGAATTCCCCGCACGCAAGGCAGCGCGCAATTCGTCCAGATTCGCCGCGCTCAAGGCTGGTTTTGGCGCCGGGTCCTGTTCCGTTTTTGAGAAAAGCCGGCGTCTGATCCTCCGTCCAAGCGCAATCATTTTACGCATGCCCATCATTGCCGTTACTCCCCGCTGATCGCCTCGATATACTGCCTGGCGAACTCCCCGTGGGTGGAAAGCAGGCTTACGTCGCCGTAGCACTTCATTCCCGTGCCGGAGGGCAGCAGCTTGCCGATGATCACGTTTTCCTTCAGCCCGATGAGCGGGTCGCTCTTGCCCTTGATGGCGGCGTCGGTCAGCACGCGGGTGGTTTCCTGGAAGGAGGCCGCCGACAGGAAGGACTCCGTGGCCAGGGAGGCCTTCGTGATGCCCATGAGCACCGGCGCGCAGTCCATCAGGCTGCCGTCCTCGCCGCGCTCGGCCTTGATCGCCGCGTTGGCCCTGTGCCATTCGCGCTTTTCGATCACCGTGCCGGGCAGGTAGTTCGTGTCGCCGGATTCCGTGACCTTCACCTTGCGCATCATTTGGCGGATGATGACCTCAATGTGCTTGTCGCTGATGTCCACGCCCTGCATCCGGTAGGTGCGCTGCACCTCCTGGATCAGGTAGTTATGCACCTCGTGCACGCCCAGAACGGCGAGAATGTCATGGGGATTGCGCGCGCCCTCGGTGAGGTTGTCGCCCTTGCGCACCCGCTGGCCCTCCGTCACCTTGATGATCTGGTCGTAGGGGATGGGGTAGGCGCGCTCGTCGGGATTTTCGGAGTCCTCGCTGGTGACGATGACGTTTTTGGATTTCTTAATCTCCCGGAAGGAGATCAAGCCGTCGATCTCGCTGATGATGGCCAGGAGCTTCGGCTTGCGCGCTTCGAACAATTCCTCCACGCGGGGCAGGCCCTGGGTGATATCGCTCTGGTCCTTCGCGCCGCCGGTATGGAAGGTACGCATAGTCAGCTGGGTGCCCGGCTCACCGATGGACTGTGCGGCGATGATTCCCACCGCCTCGCCCACGGTTACGGGCTCGCCCGTGGCCAGATTGGAGCCGTAGCACTTGATACACACGCCCCGGTCCGCGTCGCAGGTGAGCAGCGAACGAATCTTAACGCTCGCCTTCGCGCCATTGACCGCGTGGCCGCGCAGATATTCGGCCACCGCCAGAGCGCGCTCCTCGTTCATAATGTCCAGCCGGCTCTGGATGAGCTCGCCTGATTTTTCGTCCCGGAGGTCGGCCAGCAGGTAGCGGCCCGTAAGGCGCTCCTCCAGGGAGACGATCTTGCGCCCGTCGGCGATCACGTCGTAGACCTCGGCGCCGTCCTTGCAGTGGCAGTCGTGCTCATGGATGATCACGTCCTGCGACACGTCCACCAGGCGGCGGGTGAGGTAACCGGAGTCGGCGGTGCGCAGCGCGGTATCCGCCAGGCCTTTTCGCGCGCCGCGGGAGGAGATGAAGTATTCGAGAATATTCAGGCCCTCGCGGTAATTCGCGCGGATTGGAATCTCAATGGTTTTTCCGGCGGTGTTGGCGATCAGGCCGCGCATGCCGGCCAGCTGGCGCAGCTGGCTGTCGTTGCCGCGGGCGCCGGAGCGAAGCATCATATTGATGGGATTGTATTCGTCAAAGTTCTCCTTCAGGGCGTCGGCCACCTTGCGGGTGCATCCGTCCCAGGTGGCAATGACGCGGTCGGAGCGCTCGCCGTTGGAGATAAGACCGCGGTTGTACTGCCTGTTGATGCCCTGGATGCGCTCCTCCGCCTGGGCCAGCAGGTGGGCCTTTTGCGGCGGAATGGTGGCGTCGCTCACGGCCACGGTGATGCCCGACCGGGTGGAGAAGCGGTAGCCCTGGCTCTTGATTTTATCCAGAACCTCGGAGGCCTCCGAGGTGCCGTAGACCCGGATACAGCGGTCGATAATCTTGCCCAGCATATTCTTGTTGACGAGGAAATCCACCTCAAGCTTCATGAGGTTTTCGGGATCCCCGCGGTCGACAAAGCCCAGGTTTTGCGGAATCGGCTCGTTGAAAATCACACGGCCCAGGGAGGTTTCGATGAGCCGGGCAATGGTCCTGCCCTCCTCCGTTTTGCGGGTCATGCGGATTTTCACCTTCGCGTGAAGATCCAGGTCGCCCTCGTCATAGGCCATCTCGGCCTCGCTCACGCTGGAAAAGACCTTGCCCTCGCCCTTCGCGCCGGGCCGGATATAGGTCAGGTAATAGGAGCCCAGCACCATGTCCTGGGTAGGCACGGTGACGGGGCGGCCGTCGGAGGGCTTGAGCAGGTTGTTCGCCGCGAGCATGAGCATGCGGGCCTCGGCCTGGGCCTCGGCGGAAAGCGGCACATGCACGGCCATCTGGTCGCCGTCGAAGTCGGCGTTGAACGCGGTACATACCAGCGGATGGAGCTTGATCGCGCGGCCCTCCACCAGCACCGGCTCAAAGGCCTGGATACCCAGCCTGTGCAGCGTCGGCGCGCGGTTGAGCATCACGGGGTGATCCTCAATGACGACCTCCAGCGCGTCCCAGACATCCGGATGGGAGCGCTCCACCATCTTGCGGGCACTCTTCACATTGCCGGCCTTTTCGGTCTCTACCAGACGCTTCATGACAAAGGGCTTGAAGAGCTCCAGCGCCATTTCCTTGGGCAGGCCGCACTGGTAGATTTTCAGCTCCGGCCCCACGACAATCACGGAGCGCCCGGAGTAGTCCACGCGCTTGCCCAGCAGGTTCTGTCGAAAACGCCCCTGCTTGCCCTTGAGCATATCCGAAAGCGACTTGAAGGCGCGGTTATTCGCCCCGGTCACCGGGCGGCCGCGGCGGCCGTTGTCGATCAGAGCGTCCACAGCCTCCTGGAGCATGCGCTTCTCGTTGCGCACGATGATCTCCGGCGCGCCCAGCTCCAGCAGCTTTTGCAGGCGGTTGTTCCGGTTGATCACCCGGCGGTAAAGGTCGTTTAAATCCGAGGTGGCGAAGCGCCCGCCGTCCAGCTGCACCATCGGGCGGATCTCCGGCGGAATCACCGGCACCACGTCCAGTATCATCCATTCCGGACGGTTATGGGAGTTTTTAAAGGCCTCGACAACCTCCAGCCTCTTGAGCAGCTTGGCGCGCTTCTGGCCGGAGGCGTTTTCAAATTCGGCGCGCAATTCCACGGAAAGCTGGTCAAGGTCGATGCCCGCCAGCAGGGTTCTGATCGCCTCCGCGCCCATACCCGCCGAAAAATCGCTCTCGTAGCGCATGCGGTATTCGGCATAGCTCTTTTCGTCCAGGGTCTGGCCCTTGATCAGAGGCGTATCCCCCGGATCGGTGACAATATACATGGCGAAATAGAGCACCTTTTCCAGGTTGCGGGGGGAGATATCCAGAATCAGCCCCATGCGGGAGGGGATGCCTTTGAAATACCAGATATGCGACACGGGCGCGGCCAGCTCAATGTGGCCCATGCGCTCCCGGCGCACCTTCGCCTTGGTGACCTTCACGCCGCAGCGCTCGCAGATTTTATCTTTGTAGCGCATACGCTTATATTTGCCGCAGTGGCATTCCCAGTCCTTCGTCGGCCCAAAGATGCGCTCGCAGAACAAGCCGTCCCGCTCGGGCTTCAGCGTCCGGTAGTTGATGGTCTCCGGCTTCTTCACTTCCCCAAAGGACCACGCGCGTATTTGCCCGGGGGATGCCAGGCCGATACGGATATATTCAAAGGTGGTGTGTTGTTCCATATAGCAGCTCCATTACTAGATTTTCAGATGATAGATTCTTAGATTCTTAGATTCTAAAAGATGCGCTTCAGGCCGTAACTGTCTAATGTCTAATATCTAATGTCTAACGTCTATCATCTACTCCTCCGGTACGTAGTCGTCGCTGTAATCGTCCAGATATTCGCCTTCTCCCGCGTCCTCCGGGGCGGCGAATTCCTCCTCAAGGCTGTCGTCGTCCGAAAGCCCGCCCTCGCCGTCGAAATCGTCGTCCGCCGGGTCGTCGTCGGGCTCGTCCTCGCTCATATCAATGGGCGGCACCGCGCGGCGCTCCTCGGGCACACTGAAGCCCGGCTCGTCCTCGAAGGTCTGCTTCAGGTCGATCTCCTCGCCCTCGGCGTCCAGAATACGCACATCCAGCGCCAGGGACTGGAGCTCCTTGATCAAGACCTTAAAGGATTCCGGAATGCTGGGCTGGGGCACGTTTTTGCCCTTGACGATGGCCTCGTAGGTCTTCACGCGGCCCACGACGTCGTCGGATTTCACGGTAAGGATTTCCTGCAGGGTATAGGCGGCGCCGTAGGCCTCCAATGCCCAGACCTCCATCTCGCCGAAGCGCTGGCCGCCAAACTGCGCCTTGCCGCCCAGCGGCTGCTGGGTGACCAGGGAGTACGGGCCGGTGGATCTGGCGTGGATCTTGTCGTCCACCAGGTGCAGCAGCTTGAGGAAGTACATTACGCCAACGGTGACGCGGTTGTCGAAGCGGCGGCCTGTACGGCCGTCAAAGAGCCAGCTCTTGCCGTCCTCGGCCAGACCCGCCTCCCGCAGGGCGTCGCGGATATCGCTCTCCTGCGCGCCGTCGAAGACCGGGGTCATGAGCATGTATTTCTCGCCCTGCTGGTAACCCAGCTGCCGGGCCGCGAAGCCCAGGTGGACCTCCAAAACCTGCCCGATGTTCATGCGCGAGGGCACGCCCAGGGGGTTGAGCACGATGTCCAGGGGGGTGCCGTCCTCCAGAAAGGGCATATCCTCCTGGGGGAGAATACGGGATACCACGCCCTTGTTGCCGTGGCGGCCCGCCATTTTGTCGCCCACTGAGAGCTTGCGCTTTTGGGCGATGTAGCAGCGCACCACCATGTTCACACCGGGGGAGAGCTCGTCGGAATTCTCCCGGGTGAAGACCTCCACGTTGACGACAATGCCGTATTCGCCGTGGGGCAGGCGCAGGGAGGTGTCGCGCACCTCCTTCACCTTTTCGCCGAAGATGGCCCGCAGGAGCCGCTCCTCGGCGGTGAGCTCGGTTTCGCCCTTGGGGGTGACCTTACCCACGAGGATATCGCCGGATTTGACCTCGGCGCCCACGCGGATAATGCCGTGCTCGTCCAGATCCTTCATGGCGTCGTCGCCCACATTGGGGATGTCGCGGGTGATCTCCTCCGGGCCCAGCTTGGTGTCCCGGGCCTCCAGCTCAAACTGCTCGATGTGAATGGAGGTATAGATGTCGTCCTGCACGATCTTCTCGTTGACCAGCACGGCGTCTTCGTAGTTGTAGCCCTCCCAGGTCATGAAGCCGATGAGGGCGTTTTTGCCCAGGGAGATCTCCCCCTGGTCGGTGGCGGGGCCGTCCGCGATGACCTGCCCCTCCTCCACCCGCTCGCCCACGGAGACGATGGGCCTCTGGTTAATGCAGGTGCCGTGGTTGGAGCGCATGAACTTGATGAGCTCGTAGCTTCTTTTCGCGCCCTTGTCGTTCCTGACGGCGATCTGGTCCGCGTTCACACCGCACACGGTGCCGGCCTCCTTCGCCAGCACCACCACGCCGGAGTCGATGGCCGCCTTGAACTCCATGCCGGTGCCCACCAGGGGGGCGTCTGTTTTGAGCAGCGGCACGGCCTGCCGTTGCATGTTTGAGCCCATGAGGGCGCGGTTGGCGTCGTCGTTTTCCAAAAAGGGAATCATCGCCGTGGCCACGGACACCACCATCTTGGGGGATACGTCCATATACTGCGCGCGGGCGGCGTCCACCTCAAGGTATTCGTCCCGCCAGCGGGCATTGACCCGGGGGTTGATGAAGCGGTTCTGGCCGTCCAGGGCCTCGTTGGCCTGGGCCACCACGTATTCGTCCTCCTCGTCCGCGGCCATGTAACGCACGCGGTCGAGCACCACGCCGTTTTCCACCCGGCGGAAGGGGGCCTCCACAAAGCCGTATTTGTTGATGCGCGCGAAGGTCGCAAGATAGGAGATCAGGCCCACGTTCTGGCCTTCCGGCGTTTCGATGGGGCACATGCGGCCATAATGGCTGTAGTGCACGTCGCGCACCTCAAAGCCCGCGCGGTCGCGGGAAAGGCCGCCGGGGCCCAGGGCCGAAAGGCGGCGCTTATGGGTGAGCTCCGCCAGGGGATTCGTCTGGTCCATGAACTGGCTCAGGGGGGAGGAGCCGAAGAACTCCTTGATCGCCATGGAAACCGGGCGGATATTAATCAATGTCGCGGGGGAAATCTTGTCCACATCATCCTGGGCCTGGAGCGTCATTTTCTCCCGCACCAGCTTTTCCATGCGGGCGATGCCGATGCGGAACTGGTTTTGCAGCAGCTCCCCCACGCAGCGGATGCGGCGGTTGCCCAGATGGTCGATGTCGTCGGCCTTGCCGACGCCCAGGGCCAGGCAATTGACATAATTCACAGAGGCGAAGATATCGTCCAGGGTCACGTTTTTGGGAATGAGTTCGTCCGAACGCTTTTTCAGCTCCGCCAGAAGCTCTTCGTCGGAAAGCTCCTGGTCCAGAATCTCGAAAAACACTTTCGCGTATACCTTTTCGCCCATGCCGATGGCGTCCAGCTGCTCCTGGCTGAATTGGGGCAGGTAGTCATACATGCGCTCCGGGCTGTCGGTGTCCTCGTCCCGGCGGCCCTTGGGGTCGATCATGCCGTTGGAGCATACGGTGAGGGTGTGCTCCTCCGGCAGCCGCACCACGGCCCGGGTCACGCCGGCCTGCTCCAGCTGATAGGCCTTCTGAAAGGTGATCAGCTCGCCTGGCTCCGCGAGAATCTCGCCGGTGCGGGGATCCGCCACGGGCTCCGCCAGCCGGCAGCCCGCCAGCCGGGCGCTGATGGCCAGCTTCTTATTATATTTATATCTGCCCACCCGGGAGATATCATATCGATGGGGGTCGAAGAAGAGATTTTGCAAATGCTCCTGCGCGGTTTCGAGCGTTACGGGCTCGCCGGGACGCAGCTTGCGGAAGACCTCCATGCAGGCCTCGGCGGAGTTGGCGATCTCATCTTTTTCCAGCGTCGCCTCCATGCGTTTGTCCTCGCCGAAAAACGCGCGGATCTCGTCGTCCGTCTCCAGCCCCAGCGCGCGCAGGAAGGTGGTGACGAACAGCTTGCGGTTTTTATCGATGCGGACATAGAACAGGTCGTTGACGTCGGTTTCATACTCCAGCCAGGCGCCCCGGTTGGGGTTGATGGTGCCGGAATAGAGCTCCAGGCCGGTTTTGTCGAAGCTCCGGCCAAAATAGACGCCCGGCGAGCGCACCAGCTGGGAGACGATCACGCGCTCCGCGCCGTTGACGACGAAGGTGCCGCTTTCCGTCATGAGCGGAAAATCGCCCATATATATTTCGCTTTCCTTGAGCACGCCGGTCTCGCGGTTGAGCAGCCGGGCCTTCACACGCATGGGCGCGGCGTAGGTCGCGTCACGCTCCTTGCATTCCCGCACGGTATACTTGGGCTTGTCGTCCAGGCGGTAATCCACAAAGGTGAGCACCCAATTTTTGCTGTAGTCCGTGATTTCGGCGATATCGCTGAAGACCTCGCGAAGGCCGACCTCCAGGAACCAGCGGAAGGAATCCTTTTGCACCTCAATCAGATTGGGCATATCCATTACTTCGCGGATTTTGCCGTAGCTCATGCGGGTCTGCTTGCCACGACGGACAGGTGTGACAATCGGCATGGAACCATCCTCCCTTACCATTTCCCCAAAATTGTTTGCATTAACGCGGCATTTAACGACGTCCTTATTCATAGAGCGGCCGGAACATCCCCATTTTTCGCGGTTTTACCTGTTTTTATTTTTTCCAAAAATTTTGCTTGCTTTTTTCCGCGGAACGTGCTAAACTAAGCAAAAGCAGGTGTTCCGCCGACAAGTACGCGCACAACGCCATTGTAATCATTGCATTATTTTATAATTATAATCCTTGACAAGCAATTTGTCAAGGATTTTTTGACTGTTTTAGCCGCTTCGCGCGATGTGACTGGATCAACAATCTTTTCAGACCGTATTTCGTTCAAATTGACAAATATTGCTTAGCGGAAACGCTCCATCAGCCCCTCCCAAAGCTCCACGATCCGGAACCTGATTTCGTATTTCGGGTTACTTTCCACCAAGCGCAGCTGGCCATTCGTGAGCACCGCGTCCATGGATACCCGCTTCCTGGGTGCGGCGGCGGGCAGGCACAGCGGCGGAAACATCACGCACCACCAGTTGAGGCCCTTTCCATCCCCCAGAACCACCCGCAGCGCTTGGTAGCGCCCGGCGGGCAGGGTGATGCCCTCATACGTGCGGGTGTTGAAGTACTCTGTTCCGGCCTCGATACGCACCGGATAATCCAGGCCCCGCTCCCGCAAAACGCGGCGGGCACAGGCCACGAGGGCATCCAGCCGCGGCGCGAGGGCCTTTTCGGCCTCCCCTGCCGTGACGGAGCCGTCGAAAAGACCGGCCCCCTCCAGCAGCAGCGCATCCCGGACGGCAAGCTTGGCGGCCTGGTCGGCTTCGCCGTCGGAGTTGGCGATCACGTGCAGGCGCAGCACCTCTTTCCGGATTCCCGCGCATCTCGCCTGAAAGCTGAACAGGCTGGCCATGAAGACGCAGACTATGACCAACGCGGCACGGCGCAGAAGCCGCCGCCTCTGTTCCCGGTGCTGAGCCGGGCTATGTAAATTGCGGTACATATATGCCATCCCTTCCGGTTGAACTATTTGAGCTCAACCGGAGTATGGGCCGGGGAAGGATAGCTTATTCAGAAAAAACTGTGATGATTCAAAAAAGCGTGTTTCCGGCCTATTTGCGCACATATTTTTGCTGATTGCGAATATGCTCCAGCGCGTTAATCCGCCGCTTGCCCTCGGCGCCGTGCGCGTACTGCAAAAAGAGGCGGCCCAGCAAGGATCTATAAATGTATGAGATCCGGTTCCATTCGTATCCTTTGAACAAATCGGAAAGGCGGAAGATTTCGCCTTCGCGCAAGCTGTCAAGCTCCTGGACAGCGGCTTCAAGCATACCGGCGACGGCTTCGCGCTCCTGCTGGCTGAGATTTTCGGCGGTTAGCGGCATGGGAGGGCCTCCTTTTTATGTATATATAAAGTATGGGTTAACGTTAGATCTATGGTTAGAGCTAGCGTTAGCGTTACGCTTAACTCTAAGGCTAGCCTCAAAGTTTAAACTCACCTATTACTTTATACCACAGAGCAAATTATTTGTCAAGTATTATCAAATCTCGTCTCAAATATTCGCAAAAAAAAACAGGAGCAAGCCGCAAAGCCCGCCCCTGTATTACATAAATCACAATCTAAAATCTAACGTCTAAAGTCTAAAATCTAATCTAGCGCCTCGGCGGCCTTCTGTCGCCGTCGCGTCCTCCCCTGCCGGGGCCGCCGCGGGGCGGGCCGGAACGGCGCGGGGCGTCGGAAACGGTATTCTCCGGCACAAGGCCCTCCACCTCAATCAAGGCGTCGCGGCGGGAAAGGTTCAGGCGGCCCTGATCGTCGATCTCGCGCACCTTGACGATCACCTCGTCGCCCACAGCCACAACGTCCGACACCCGCTCGGTGCGCTTGACATCCAGATGGCTCACGTGCACAAGGCCCTCCTTGCCGGGAGCGATTTCCACGAAGGCGCCGAAGTCCATCAACCGGGTAACGACACCCTTGTAGATCGAACCGATCTCGGGATCGTTGGCGATGGTCTCGACAATGAACAGCGCGCGCTTTGCGTCCTCAATATCAACGGCGCAGATGAAGATCTTGCCGTCCTCCTCCACGTCGATCTTGCAGTTGCACTCGGCGCAGATCTTCTGGATGACCTTGCCCTGCTTGCCGATGACCTCGCTGATCTTTTCCACCGCGATGGTGGTGGTGAGCATCTTGGGCGCCCACTTCGAGAGCTCCTCCCGGGGCGCGGCGATGCAGGGCAGCATGATGTCGTCGAGGATATACAGCCTGGCCTTCCGGGTTTTTTCCAGGGCCTCCTGGATGATGGCGGGGGTAAGGCCGTCGATCTTGAGGTCCATTTGAATCGCGGTGATGCCCGCGTGGGTGCCCGCTACTTTAAAGTCCATGTCGCCGAAGAAATCCTCCAGGCCCTGGATGTCCACCATGGTCATGAAGCGCTCGCCCTCGGTGATCAATCCGCAGGAGATGCCGGCCACCGGCGCCTTGATGGGCACGCCCGCCGCCATGAGCGACAGCGTGGAGCCGCAGATCGCGCCCTGAGAGGTGGAGCCGTTGGAGGAAATGACCTCGCTCACCAGGCGGATGGCGTAGGGGAACTCCTCCACCGCGGGAATCACGGGGAGCAGCGCGCGCTCCGCCAGCGCGCCGTGGCCGATCTCGCGGCGGCCCGGCCCGCGGGAGGGTCGGGTCTCGCTCACGGAATAGCTGGGGAAGTTGTAGTGGTGCATATAGCGCTTGCTGGTCTCGTCGTCAATGCCGTCGAGGAGCTGGTCCATGCTCATGGGGCCCAGGGTGGTGGTGGTGAGCACCTGGGTCTGGCCCCGGGTAAACATGCCGGAGCCATGGGTGCGGTCAAGCAGGTCCACCTCCGCGCTCAGCGGGCGGATATCGTCGATGCCGCGGCCGTCCACGCGCTTGCCGTCGTCCAGCAGCCAGCGCCGCACGACGTACTTCTGCGTCTTGTAGAGGCAATCCTCAATCTTCTCCAGGAGCTCGGGATATTTTTCGTCGAACTGCGCGTGTACTTTTTCATACACGGGCTTCAGGCGCTCGTCGCGGACGCGCTTGTCGTCGGTATCCAGCGCGGCGCGCACATCCTCTATGGCGAAGGCCTTGATGGCCTCGTACATCTCCTCCGGCGGGTCGTTGGAGGGGAAGTCGATCTTTTGCTTGCCGATTTCTTTCGCGATGTTTTCGATGAAAGCCACGAGCTTTTTATTCTCTTCATGGCCAAACAGGATGCCCTCGAACATCTCCGTCTCGGTCACCTCGCTGGCGCCGGCCTCAATCATGGCCACCAGCTCGCCGGTGGAGGCTACCACCGTGCTCATGCGGCTCTTCTCCCGCTGCGCGGCGGTGGGGTTGATCACATACGCGCCGTCCACGAGGCCCACGCACACGCCCGCCACGGGCCCGCGCCAGGGAATCTCGGAGATGGAAAGGGCGATCGAAACACCCAGCATGGCCACCATATCCGGCGGGCAGTCCTGATCCACGCTCATCACGGTGGCGACCACGCCCACGTCATTGCGCATATCCTTGGGGAACAGCGGGCGGATGGGGCGGTCGATCACGCGCCCGGCCAGAATGGCCTTTTCGCTGGGCCGGGCCTCCCGCCGCTGGAAGGAGCCGGGGATCTTGCCCACGGAATAGAGCTTTTCCTCAAAATCCACCGAAAGCGGAAAGAAATCAATGCCGTCCCGGGGTTTCGCGCTCATGGTCGCGGTGCAAAGCACGTTGGTCTCGCCGTAGCGCACCAGGCAGGAGCCCCCCGCCAGCTGCGCCATCTTGCCGGTTTCCACCACGAAGGGGCGCCCGCCGATGGTGGTCTCGAACTTCCTGAAGTCCTTAAAAAACATAATCTTCTCCTCTTTTTTATTTTCATTAAACAAAGGAGAAGGATTTAGCAATAAATAACATGTCCGCGCGCGCGGGCACATAATTTACCGCTAAAACGAATCTCCTCTGTTCAGTGAACAAAATTAAATCCGCCATTAGTGTTTGCCAACAAGAGGACAGCCATTCGATGCTTCATAAAACAGCGAATGGCTGCCGGTGTTTGCTGCTACTTGCGGATACCAAGCCGCGCGATCAACGCGCGATAGCGCGCGATGTCAACCTTCTGCAGGTAGCCCAGCAGATTGCGGCGGTGACCGACCATCTTCAACAGCCCGCGGCGGGAGTGATGGTCCTTCTTGTGCACCTTGAGGTGCTCGGTGAGGTCGTTGATGCGCTTGGTCAACAGCGCGACCTGCACCTCGGGTGAGCCGGTATCGCCCTCATGCAGGGCATATTCGGCCATAACAGCGTTCTTTTCTTCCTGGGTCATGTTCAGTTCACCTTTCAGTCGTTATAATAACGAAGATATTGCGCCGGTTTCTCAGCGGCGGGCGGTGATTCCAACTGCCGGGGAACGGCGATCCTATATAGAATAACACATTTCGGCGGGCTTGTAAAGAGGTTTTGGGATTATTTGTTTGATTTCTTTTTCGGCATTGTAAAATTTGGAAATATTTGTTGAAATCTGATCTTCGCTGTGCTATACTGTATTCGCGCGTTGCGCCGCTTTGCTTGAGAAGCGTTAGTCCCTCCGGACGTCATTCTGACCAAGGAGGTGAGGCCAGCGATGGAAACAACATTTTTGGCGATGGGCTTCGTGTTCATATGTGCCATGATGCTCCTTAGCGTTGCCAAGAAAAGAGACTAACCGCCCTCATCAGGCCGAAGCGGAGCGTATCCTGAATGAAATGCCAAGTATGCGTACCAGCCGGGAGCATATCGCTATCATGGTTGCTTTACCCGGCGAAGCGCAGCGCCAGGCCTGCGAACACGCGATTGCCGAGTTGGAGTGGTTGCTTGCACACGCGAAAAACCATCTTTCGCGGCTCGTGCAGGAGTAGTCCAAAGCGCGGCCCATCACGAGGCCCCCTTTCGGTTTTGCTTGATTTTATGTGTGAAATACTATATAATCAGGGTAGAAGATATAGTATCTGGAGGAATTATGATAGACGATTATGCCGCCCATGCTGCAGTATGGGATTGGGATGGCTTTGACAACACCCCAGAATATGAACGATGGTTGCATTGCGCCCGCCCCTATGGGAACAAGGTTTTGTTGCCAATGTGCGCGTTGGGGCAGTTGGGTGCTTTCATGGCTCAAAAAGGTTGCCTTGTTACAGGATTTGATATAACGCAGGAAATGATCACAGAGGGGCTATTCCGATTTGGCGCGATTGAAAATCTTGATCTGCAAATCGCCGATGTCCGTAGTTTTTCATTGCTCACAAAAGACTTCGATTTCTGCTTGATAAAGGACAACGACTTGCATTTACTCGCAGATTTGGAAGCGGTGCAGCAGGCATTGAGGACAATTGCCCTGCACATGCGCTCTGGCGGCGGGCTGATGCTTGCGCTCACGCTGCCCGGCAAAAAATCTTACAAAACCCCTCTAGAAACATATCACCCGCGCGTACCAAAAGAAAGCGGGCCGAAGGTGTGGAAGACGGGCCAATGTCGTTATGAAGCATCGTCGAAACGCTTTTATATCAAGCAAACTGTGCATGTAGATGATACTCAATTTCCATATGAAATCACTTTACAATACTACTCTCGCCGTGAATTGTTGCGCACATTGCGCGACTGCGGCTGGACTGTACAAAGTGAAACTCAAGAAAACGGCTGGATTTTAGAATGTGTGAAAAACTAAGCAACTAAGATTTTTTGTGCCGCTCGGCCACGGCAATACGCTCGCCCCGGTACATCCCCCAGCTTCGCCAGGGGACGGTTTCGTAGGTTTTGGTGATTTTCATGGGGGCCTCCTGTAAAAAAAGTTGATTTAGTTTGTAGAATATGGTATAATTCATTTATATCAAATGAAGGAGCACACGAATGCAGGGAGTTGATTTTGTTACCGTAGACCCTGACGACAGGAGACAGTTGCGAGAATTGCGAAAGATATGGCTCCCATATTGGCGTGAAACTACAACAAGGGACGGCTCAAAGCCGGAAAAACGAAGGAAGATTTACCGACGCTTAAAAAATCGGGTAGCGCACGCGCACAAGACGCAAAAAACAGGCTTCAACGCTCTATATTCTGAAGGACGCATGGTCGGCTTTGCGTTTTTCGGTCTTTCCGGCGGCATTCGATCAATCGGCATTCCACCTGATTACGGGATGGTTATGGAATTTTGCATTGCCCTATCTTTCAGGCGAAAGGGGTTCGCGACTGAAATGAACCGGCAAATGGAGAAGCTATTCCTTGATTGGGGGATTACGAATACCTTTCTCACGCCCGACCCGGTGACAGGTGATCCATTCTGGCGTTCGGTGGGGTATCATGACAGCCAGCTAAAAGACCCGGATACTCACCGGCTTATATACGTAAAGGAGATTCACGAGTAAAGCTATACTTGAGCGAGCGGCCCGGGCTTGCACCCGCATCTGCCGCCTGGCTGGGCGGCTGTTCTGCAATTGAACTACACTCGCACATGCAAGCGGCCCGGATTTGCGCCACCTGCTTGGCGTTGTGCTTGCGGGCGTTGCGGGCGTAGGGCACCAGCTTCGCCAAGGGGACGGTTTCGTAGGTTTTGGTGATTTTCATGGGGTGTAATCTCCTTTAGAAATTTATCTTGACAAATCAGAAAATCCATGTTATGTTTAAAAGGGAAGAAAGGAATAAATTTAAGGAGGTTATTTAGTGACAATCGAAAACTACCATTACCGAAACAGTCCTCTCTTCCTACGCAATCAGTTCCTCGGCGACAACCACTGGAAAATGCCAAATGTCCCAAAATGCACACTGACGGCAGAAGAACTAGGTGAACTCAGACTTATAGGCTACGACCGTGCGAAGAACGGAAATGACGAGCATTTCCAACGCATGGTTCATTTTTTTCTCTACGATTATAAGTTTGAGGACATATGGACAGCCCCGGAAAAGCGCGTCGAAGCACTCGAAAAGTATCGCGCCGTGCTTACCCCTGATTTCAGCATGTACTTGGAAATGCACCCAGTAATGCAATTGTACAACACCTTCCGCAATCGCTGGGTCGGCGCGTACCTCGCGGATCAGGGCATCAAAGTGGTGCCAACTGTGAATTGGGGCGATGAATCAACATTCGGCTTTTGTTTTGATGGCATTGCCAAGGGTTCCGCTGTCGCGGTATCAACCTACATGGCTTCGGAACACAACAACCGCAAGGATCAGAAAGATTGGTTCTTAGCAGGCTACAACGAAATGCTACGCCGCATTGAGCCGTCCGTCATCATCTGTTACTACACGCCTTTTCCTGAAATGCAAGGCAACATCGTTCATGTGGATTATGAACTCAGTTCATGGAAACACGACGAAGACGATATTGGCAAGGCAGCGGCAGAGCCGACAGAAGGCATAAGGATCGTAAAACGTACTGGCCATGTGATATTTGACGATTTCGTTATCAGCAAAGGCGGGGGCAGTGCTGTTGGCGGAGAGTGGCAACCCTCCAAAGCCGATGATGGCAGATTGGTCGGCGAACCTGGAGACATCATCAATTCAAACGCAAGAGGCGGATATGAACGCGATACAGTGATCGGCGAAAACGGGCGAGGTGTTGTAGAAAGACATTATAGTGACCATAGCACACCAAACGCCCATTCCCCAATTCATGACCACATCATTGGCTGGGAACGCGGGATTCCTGATTTTGGAAAACCAGTCAACTATTTTGACACGGATGTGCCGTATCTCGGCTATATCTTTGATCTGTTTAAAACAGGGACAAATTCAGTCGCTAGCGTAATAACGAAGGAGGCAAGCACAATGCGCTATGTACATCGCGAATATCAATTTGATGCAGAGGAATATCGCTTTAAGACCATCAGCGAATTCAAATGGAGCATCATCTGTGGCAGAGAAATAGGCTTCGTATACGGCGATAAAACTTATGGGATAATCCGCTCAGGAGATGGACTGGAGGACGGCCCATTTGAATTATATGAGGCTAATAACGAAGCCTGCCTGCAACCGTTCGACACTTTAAATAAGCTTTTGGACGCCGAAATTGACGGCATCCGTCTGCGGAATATTATTACGCAGGTTGAAGTTTTATGGCGGAATATTTAGCACAATACTTGAGCGAGCGGCCCGGGCTTGCACCCGCATCTGCCGCCGGGATGGTGGCTGTTCTGCTTAAACTACGTCCGCATAAGTAGCGCGGCCCGGCGTGAACCGGGCCGCGTTGTTATTTTGTTGCCGCTCACGGAAACGTGGGTTTCTTTGGCTGTAAAAAAGGGGACCCCCTCTCCAGGGGAGGGAGAGGGGGAGGGGGAGGAGAAGTCCATAAACGGACAAGAAGAAAGCTGATTTGTTGGGCGAAACCACGCCGCTTGTTACGCGTAGTAGTAATCGCCGGCGCCTTCCTTGCGGAAGAAGCGGTAGCCGCAGTAGCCGCAGCCCATGAGCAGAACCACGACGCAAACGGCGATGCCGATGCTGATACCGCTGCTCGTTTCCGGCATCAGGCTGGTGTTGTTGGAGCTCGTGGTGCTGAAGAAGGGATTGGTGGTGGACGAGGTTTCCCCGCCGCCCGTGGTTGTTCCGGTGGAAGCCGTGGTGCTGGAGCCCGGCGCGCTGTAATCGGGGTGACCGGGCATGTTGGGGATCTGGTTGACGATGAGGTCCCATTTGTCAATGAGGTTGCCCAGGGCATCCCGGAGCTGATGGTAGAAGGTCTGGTCGTTCTTTTCGTAGCGCGCGGCCACGTCGTCGGGGGTGCCCCAGGTCTGGTCAAAGCCCGTCCAGATGGCGTCCAGGTAATCCAGGGCGCCGTCGGCCTTCACACAGAGATAGATGTTGGAATAATTCAAAAATTCGGCGTAGTATTTGCCGTCTTTCGGATAACACTTCGCGTTCGTGCCTTTAGAAGGATCGTTAGAGGCGTTGTAGACGAATTGCGGGGGGTTCATGGAGCCGCCCTCGGCGTCGACGATCTCAAAGAGCTTTTGGTAGCCGCTCACGGGCTTATAATGCGCCGCGGGGGCGGCGGTCGATTCCGTGGAAGCGCTCGTGCTGCTGCTGGATTGTGTCGAAGAGCTGGGCGCCGTCGTATCCGTCGCCGTTAAGCTTGAGAATTCGTCAATGCTTGTGCTGGGCGCCGTGGTATCCGAGCTTTCCTCGCTGGAGGATTCGCTCGTCGAGGAGGATTCCTCTTCCCCATCCGGCTCAGCCAGGGTCGGCGTCGTCAGCATCGTCAGGCACAGCGCCAGGCAGGTCATACAAAGCAGCAGGGCGGCCAGCCATTTTGCCTTCTCTCTTTTATTCGCCATTTTTATGATCCATTCCTTTCGCGGTTTTTCCGGGCTTCCTTTGTTTTTATCATCGTTTCTTTTTTTGTCTTGATTTGGTTTGTCTTGTTTTGATGTTTTGATTTGTTTTTAAATCAACGCGCTAACTCGCGGCGCACCACCATATTACAGCATGCTTCAGCATATGTCAACGGTTTTTCGCCAAATTTTGAGCAGCTATTTTTCAAAACGGGAAGAAAACCCGATATTTGGGAAAGCAAATTACGCGGTCCGTCAATTCCTGGGAGAGTGGCGGCAGGAGGAGCCAGACCGGCGGCCCGAAAAGAGAAAATTTCAGAATATTTTTCCAATGCGGAAACATATCAGAAACAGCTTGTGCTATACTGTTTATTGCCATTAAATAGCAATGAAAATAATCATAAATTTGATGGCAAAAAACATTGAGAGAGAGGAAACAAACGCATGAAAAAGATTCTGGCTATCGTTCTATCCCTGGTTCTGGCGCTTTCCCTGGCGATTCCCACCCTCGCGGCTCCCGCCACGCTGACAGCGGGCGTCGTCGCCGATTCCTACGGCGAAGGCACCGCAATTGAGGTCTCCGAGGTGCTCCCGCTGCTTGAGGGCGTGAAAGAAACCCTCGAGGCCAAGCAGTTCACCGTGTCGCTGGACGGCTCCAGCCTGATCGCCTCGCTGTTGGAGCAAAACGGCATTGAGCTCGACTCCGGACTGCCGGCCATCCCCCTGACGCTCACCGTTGACAGCAACAGGGCCGCCGCGCAGCTGGCGCTTCCCCTGCGGGATGCCCTCAACGCCCTGCTCAGCGGGCTGCTGCCGATCCCCGTGCTGCCCGGCCTGGCCTCCTGGTTTATTTCCGGCGTGTTTGGCCTGTTCCTCGGCAGCAACATCCGCATCGCTGTCAGCGCTGAAAGCGCCTTTGTCGCCCTTGTTGACAAAGGTTATGTTTTGGATCTCTATGAGCTCATCGACGGCATCGACGCGCTGGCCGACTTCGAGCTGGACCTCGACGCCATCCTCGGCGCTTTCGATGAGATTCTTACGGAGATCCCGGATCTCGACGAGCTGCCCGAAGGCGTGACGATCACCGGCGCCCAGGTCGTTGCCGGCGGCAAAACCTACAAAGTGGCCCAGATCGGGATCGAAGATAACGAGATCCGCTTCTTCTTCCTTGACGGCGCCTTTGCGCGCGTTGAGCTCATCACGGAAGACGGCTGCACCGCGTTGGATTTCACCGCCTTCAGCGATACGGTGAATGCCGCGCTGTTCAGCAGGGAAGGCCTGCGCACCCCGCTGCTGATCACCTGGATCGCCAACCTCGCCACCCGCATCATCAATCTGCTTGCCTGATTAATCCCAGCATAAACGAGCGATAAGCGCCGCCGGGCCCATTTTGGGTCCGGCGGCGCGGCTTCGCATATCTGTTCTCCGCGGCGCATATGTTATCCAAGAAAGATTGTGCCTTAGCGGAGGAGGATAAGCCATGTTTGCCTGCCTGCAAGTGCTGCCGCCGGAGCCGCGCATGCGCCAGTGGAGGCGCGCGCAGCCGCCGGAGATGATCCGTGTGGAAACGCCCAGCGGCGCGCCGTTTTTCCTGCTGGAAACGCGCAGGCGCAGGGGCGAGGTTCCCTGGAACGCCGTGGAGCGGGCCGCGGGCCGCTGCCGCAGCAGGATGCTCTTCCCGGAGGGGGTCGTGCCGCCGCTGCCGCCGGAGGCGGTGTCAGCCGCCGCGGCGCGGCTGGAGCCCGGCATCCGGGCGTTTTGCCCCAAGCGGCTCCCGCTGGTGCTGTGCCTGCGGGCCGCGCAGCAGGTTATGCGGCGCAGCGAGATTCCGGCGCAAAAGCTCAGCCTTACGCTGGTGGACCGCAAGGGCCTGCTCAGCCGCTCCCTGGAGCCCTTGGTGATGCTGGCCGGCAGCCTGCGGGTGTTCACACCGGATCCCGGCGCGTACCGGGGCGCGGCACAGCAGCTGCTCAGCCGCTATGGCGTTACGCTGATTCTGAGCGAATCGGTGGGCTGCTTCGCCAACAGCGACGTGGTGGTGGCTGACGACCTGAGCCTCTTCACCGGGCGGGAAAAGGGGCTTATCTTCACGCCGGACCAGCGGGAGCTCCCCGGCTGCCGTGTGGTGCGGGGCCGCCTGCCGCAGCTCACGCCCGCTTTCGAGCCGCTGCTGCCGCGGGGGATCGACCCGCTGCTGTTTGCCGCGGCGCTGTATGAGCTCTGCGCCGCCAAGGAGATGGAGCGGCTGCAGTTCGGCGGTTTTCAGGTGGGGCTTTCCAAGGAATTGTATTCCATAGAGGATCTGGCGGGTATGCTCCGTCCGCTTCCGGGAATACTGAGATAGAAATCACAGAAATTTAAAAACCAAAAAATTCACAAAAAGGAGATCGTGCGATGAATACGGCGCAAAAGAAAGAAAACCACAGCATCGGCTGCAACGTCACCGACTGCCGCTACAACTGCAGGATGGAGGCCTGCTGCTCCCTTGACCAGATCGACGTGAAGAAAGAGACGCAAAACGCCACAAGCGAGCACTCCACCTGCTGCCACTCGTTTGAATGCAAATAAGCAATACGGCCAGGTCCCAAAGAACCTGGCCGTATCAGCCTGTCAAAGAACCCCGCCGCGAGGCAGAAAAAGCTGGCGTAAGG